>RepKanNP_Acetate_BrdU_F21BDRAFT_1000009_pt1 | contig 101227 bp, 81 predicted proteins | sample RepKananBrdUF21B_FD_10624 | JGI IMG/M metagenome (IMG submission 10624)
TGCGCCGGCCAATCGAAGATCGACAAGGACCCGATGTCGTGGAAGTACGTGCCGGCCGGCACCTGCGCGCAGATGGGCGGCACGATGCAAGCGCCGTCCAAGTAAGCGTCAGCCGACGGAACCGGGTGACCGCCATGCAGACCACTCTGCCCACGTGCGCCGGCGCAGGCCTGCGCGCCCCGCATTTTCCCGCCCTGCTGCACGGGGAGGCTCGCTTCCCCTGGGTGGAAGTGCACAGCGAGAACTACCTGTATGGCGGCCCGGCCCGCGCCGCGCTGCTGGCCGCACGGGCGCTCCAGCCCGTGAGCCTGCACGGCGTGGGCATGGGGCTCGGCAATGCCGATGGATTGGACATTGACCACGTGCGCGCCATCGCCACGCTGGCCGATGCCGTTGCGCCCAACGCCATATCCGAGCACCTGTGCTTCAACCGCAGCGGTGCCCAGGTCGTCAACGACCTGCTGCCCCTGCCCTATTCCCGCGAGTCGCTCGACCTCGTGTGCGCCAACGTCATGCGCGCGCAGGACATTCTCAAGCGGCCGCTGCTGATTGAAAACATCGCCGCGTATATCGATTGCCGCGCGCTGGTCGATGCCGAGGAGGCCGTCTCTGAAGGCGCCTTCCTGACTGCACTCGCGCGCCGCACCGGCTGCGGCATCCTGCTGGACCTCAACAATCTCTACGTCAACAGCGTCAACCACGGCGTGACAGTCGAATCGGTGCTGGCCGACATCGACCCAACGCTGGTGGGTGAGATTCACCTGGCCGGGTTCAGTACAGAAGACGGCATGCTGATCGACACGCACAGCGCGCCGGTCCATGCGCCTGTCTGGGCGATCTACGAAGCATGGATCGCCGCCCACGGTGCGCGTCCGACGCTCATCGAGTGGGATGCCGACATCCCGCCTGTGCAGGTGCTGCTGCAGGAAGCTGAACGCGCGCAGGTCATTCTCGACCGTCATAGTTCCACAGTCACGGAGAGCGACCATGCGCCTGCCTGACTGGGAATCCCATCTGATCAGCACGCTCACAACACCACCCACGGGCGATGATGACGCGCGCGGCGTGGCCGTCTATCGCAACACGCGCCTGGCCATCCTGCGCAACACGCTGGCCGGTGCGTATCCGGTCTGCCGAGCGCTCGTCGGCGATGACTGCTTCGATGCCATCGTGCGCGACACGCTGGCGGTGCAGGGCTCAACCTCTGCGAACCTGCATCGCTATGGCGATGCCTTGCCCGAAGTCATCGCGCTATCGCCGCTGGCAGGCAGCGTGCCGTATCTGGCTGACGTGGCCCGCTTGGAATGGCGCGTGCACTGGGCGCACTACGCACCGGATGCGCACACCCAGGCGCTGGACGCTGCCGCGCTCGGCGCGCTGCTCGCACAGCCGGCGGACACCCTCCGCGCCGGTCTCGTCGACGGGGCTTGGTATGTGGCCTCGCCGTGGCCGGTTGTGTCGATCTGGCGGGCGCATCAGCCCGACGCAGCCATCGCATTGAGCAGCATCGACCTCAGCACGCCTGAAGCGGCGGTCGTCACTGTGCAAGATCACCGCGTCGTCGTGCTCGACCTCGATCCGAGCACCGCCGTATTTCTCGCTGCCTGCGATGCAACACCATCATTGCAGGCCGCCCTCACGCAAACACTGACTGCGCAGGCGGATTTCGATCTGACCGCCTGCCTGGCCGGCCTCTATCGCGCGGGGTTGCTCGCGCTGTCCACGCACCCTGCACCCCAGGGCTCGATCCTTGGAGACACACCATGAACACCGCTACCCTTGCCCCGCTCACACGCATCCGCGCCACGCTCGATCGCTTTGCCGGCCCGCAGAGCGGGCTGTGCTCGCTCATCCTGCTGATCGTGCGGGCGTACCTCTTCTACGTATTCTTCCGCTCGGGCCTGACCAAGCTGCACGACTGGGACACCACCGTGCTGCTCTTCACCGAGGAGTACAAGGTCCCGCTGCTGCCGCCCATGCTGGCAGCAGCGCTGGGCACCTTTGGCGAAGTGGTCCTCCCGTCGTTGATGTTGATCGGTATCGTGCCGCGGCTGGCGGCGGCAGGGTTGTTCTTCGTCAACGTCGTGGCCGCGCTGTCGTACTGGGCAAACCTGTCCGCCTCGGCCATCGAGTTTCACTTCGTGTGGGGTGTGCTGATCGCGATCGTGGCGACGGTTGGGCCGGGCCGGCTGGCGTTGCAGACGCTGTGGCAGCGCAAGCAAACCGCCGCGCCGGGTCACGCATATTGACCAGCAGAGCGTAAGACGCGCAGTTTCGGTGCAGGGCGACAGGCTTATCATGTGGGCCTGTCGCCATTTTTTTCAGGAGCATCGATGCGCTTCCCCTCGTTGTCCTTGGTAGTCCGCGCCGGTATGCCACGCCGCCAGATCGGCGTACTGGCTGCAATCGGCGCCGCATCGGTGCTGACGGCCTGCGCCTGGGGCGATGGCCCCGACCGCACTGGCGCCCGCATGACCGACGACTCCCTGCTGTCGTATCAGGTGAAGGCCGCACTTGATCAGGACACGGCCTTGAATACCCGCCAGATCCGCATCCACACCACGCCGGAAGGCAAGGTCACCCTCACCGGCTGGGTCGATTCCGCTGAAATGGCCCGCCGCGCAGGCGAAGACGTCAAGCGCTTCGTTGATCCTGCCAAGTTGGACAACCAGCTGCGAATCCTCTCCCGCAGCCAGGTGCTCGGCGGCGGCCCGCTGATCCCGGCCGGCCTGCCGCCCGCAGCACCGGCCAGCGCTCCAGCCGCGCGCTAAGCATGTTGCGTGCCCGTACGGGCGGGCACGCGCCCCACCGGCATCAACTGCAACAGCCCGAAACCCACCTCCGCGATCAGGAACGGCACCACCAGCAGCGTGGCCCCCGACATCAACGCGAACGCTTGCCAGGCTGAAAAGAGCCAACGCGCAACGGCGTCGTAACGGCCCAGCGTCACACTGGCCTGCCGGAGTCGCAGCACCGACCACACGCACACCACAGAGCCCATCAGGTTGGCCATCAGCAGATGCGCCGGCTCGAACGCCGGCAGGCTGCCGATACCCAGCGCACCGGCCAGCGCATTCAAGGCTTGATGCAGCAACGCGAACGTCCACGGCGTGGCAAACGGTGCGGACACGATCAGGTCGTACCAGGCGCTGGCGCGCACGATGCGTAGAAAAGTCGATTCGGAAACCACGGCAAGACTCCAGAAGTGAAAGAAGCATCACCGTAAACCCTGGTGTACGCTCCAAGGTCAAGCCCGTTTCTGTTGCGAGACCCTATGCCCGCCACCCTCCCCGCCCGCACCGACGATCTTTCCATCGGCGATCTGGCCGCCGCCACCGACGTTTCGCGCGACGGCCTGCGCTTTTACGAGGCGCGCGGCCTGATCCGTGCGCGGCGACGCAGCAACGGTTACCGCGCCTACCCGCCCGAAACCGTTGAACTGGTGCGCTACGTGCGCACGGCCCAGCAACTCGGCTTCACGCTGGCCGAAATTGGCGAGGGCATGAACCTGGTGTGGCAGCAACCCGACACGGATGCCGCCGTCACCGCCCTGCTGCGCGAAAAGCTGTCCAGCATCGACGCCCGCATCGCCAGCCTGCAGGCCATGCGCGACGCCCTGGCTACGCGGTTGGGCCTGCCGTGCCCACTTGCGCCAACCTGAGAAGGCCAGCATGTCTTGTCATATAACTGACGCAGACTGCCGCCTTGGAGCGATTTGCCGCGGTTTTTCGCGTTTTCCCACCTCCTGACGGCTTGCTGAGTCGTGAAAGGCGCTTGAAAGATCGCGTCGGTAAAAACGCACCCGTCTCAAGGGGAGTCTTTGCAGTGAAACATTGGGGTGCAATCCATCCATGTGCCTGGGCCGCGCTGTGCGTGGCGACCAGCCTGCCGCTGACAGCGGCATGGGCAGGCACGTCAAAACCGGCCACACCGGTACCGATGCCGACCACGCCGGCTGCTGCCAGCCTGCCCGTCGCCACCATGCCGCCGGTCAAGCCATCGGTGGCAGGCGTGACGGGGCCTGGCTTCAACCTGGTTGAGCTGCTTCAAGAGTTGAAGAGCAACAACCCGCAGCTTATGCAGGCCCGCCATACCTACCTGTCGGCCAAGGCCGTGCCGCCGCAACTGGCTGCGCCCAACAACCCGCAGATCGGCTACATCTGGAACAGCATCCCCAAGGGGTTCCCGCTGGCCGTCAACCGCGCGGGCGGCAGCCAGTACAACCTGACGCAGCAGATTCCGTTTCCGGGCAAGAAATCGCTGGCGGCTGAGATTGCCGACCGCCAGGCCGAATCACTGAACGCCCAGTCCGACGCGCTGTACCTGCAGCTCTACGCACAGCTTTCGACCACGTATTACCAGGCGATCTCGCTGCAGAAGCAGATCGACGTGCAGAAGCTGACCATCACGCGCCTGGAGCAGGTCAAGCAGATCACGCGCGTGCGCTACGCCAACAATGCGGCGGCGTATGCCGATTTCCTCAACGCGCAGGTCATGCAGAGCAGCGCGCAGAACGATCTGTTTGCTGCGCAGCGCCAGTACGACATCACGCTGCAGACACTCAACACCCTCATCGGCAAAGAGCCGAGCTTCCCGCTGGAGCTGCGCACCGACGACGAATCCGTGCGCCTGCCCGACGAGCCGCTGCCGGAGCTGGAAAACCAGGCGCTGCGCGAGCACCCGTCGATCAAGGCCTCAGCCGAGCTGATCGACGCCGCACGCAAGAGCGTGACGCTGGCGCGCAAGGCGTACCTGCCTGACTTCCAGGTCATCGCCACGGTCACGACCGACAACCCGCCGTACGGCGTGCGCCCGAACAGCTATCAGATCGAGCTGGATCTGATCATCCCGTTCTGGTTCTTCACCAAAGAGAAGTACGGCGTGAACCAGGCGGTGGAAAGCCAGATCGCCACCGAGGCCAATGACGTGTCCGTGCGTCAGCAGACGCTGCTGGCCGTTGATACCTCGTACAACACGCTGCGCCAGACGCTCGCGCAGCTCGACTTCAACAAGCAGCGGCAACTGCCGCAGGCGCTGGCGGCCTATCGCGTGACGATGACCAACTACGCCAGCAACAACGCCGATTTCAATGACCTGCTGACCGCGCAGGGCGCACTCAAGAACGCCGAACTGGCGGTCGCCCAGGCGCAGGCCACGGCCCTGCAGGCCTATCACGCATTGCTCGCGGCCACCGGCCGTTCGCCGGTTCAAGCTCAATAAGACCATGAAGAAGTTCTCTCCTACCGTTGCCGTGATTGCCCTGGCTGCCGCTGTTGCCGTTGGCGTGGTGGTGGGGCGCAAATGGCCCGCCGCCCCGTCGCCCAACGCTGCCGACGCCGCCAAGCCTGCAAGCAACGCAGCATCTGCCCCCGCTGTAGCCGCTGCGCGCCCGAAACCCGATTCCGTGGAAATCCCGGCCGGCGGCTTCGACCCGCAGCAGGTGCAGGTCGTGCAAGTCGGCCAGCGCACTGTGCCAGTGGAGCTGTCCAGCCCCGGCAAGCTGGCCTTTAACGCGGAGCGCACCAAGCTGGCGTCTTCCCGCGTGGCGGGCCGACTGGATCGCATCCTGGTGTTTGAAGGTGCGCTGGTGCAGGAAGGCCAGCCGCTGGCGGAGCTGTACTCGCCAGATTTCATCTCCGCCCAGAAGGAGTACCTGCTTGCGCTCAGCACTGCGCGCCAGCTCAAGGGCTCCAACATGAAAGACTTGCAGGAAGATGCGGAGGCCACCGTGCAATCCGCTGCGGGTCGACTGCACGTACTGGGCCTGACCGACGCGGATGTCGCGCAGATTGCCAAGCGTGGCGCACCCGCCGAGCACATGACGCTGCGTGCGCCCATCTCGGGCACCATCGTCAAGCGCAACATGGACCCAGGTGCCTTCCTGAACGTGGGCGACTCGTTCATGAGCATCGTCGATACGCGCCAGTTGTGGTTCACCGGCAATCTGTATGAGAACGACATTGCCAGCGTGCACATCGGCCAGCCGATCACGCTGCACACGGCAGCGTATCCGGACCGCGATTTCACCGGCCGCGTGAGCTTCATCGCCCCCAACATCGACCCCGCCACGCACACGCTGACCGTGCGCTGCGACGTGCCCAACCCCGACGGCCTGCTGCGCCCCGAGATGTACTCGACCGCGCGCATCCAGATCGGCACAGGCATGGCCTCGGTGGTGCCAAAGTCCGCGCTGGTCAAGGAGCGTGGCAGCTACTACGTGATCGTGCAAAGCGATGCCAAGCACTTCAAGCGTGTGCAGGTGCAAGGCAAGGACACGGGCGCCGATGGCAGCTTTGCGGTCACAGCCGGTCTGGATGCTTCATCGCAAGTGGTGGTGCGCGGCGCCGCCCTGCTCAATGAAATGATCGTGAAGGCGGGGGCGTAGGCATGAGCTTCAACCCGATCGCGGGCATTCTCAAGCGGCGGCTGCTGATCGTCTTCCTGGCGATCGCGCTGCTGGTCGCGGGCATCCTGTCGTTCCGTGAGCTGCCGCTGCAGGCGTATCCGGGCGTGGCGCCACTGTCGGTACAGGCCATTACGCAGTGGCCAGGCCGCAGCACGACCGAAGTCGAGCAGCAGATCACCATCCCCATCGAGAACGCGCTGGCCGGTGTGCCGGACGTGCAGTCGTTCCGTTCGGTGTCGCTGTTCGGCCTGTCGGTGGTGACGCTCAAGTTCAAGGAAGGCACAGACAGCTTCAAGGCGCGTCAGAACTTTTCGCAATACCTCGCACAGGCCAATCTGCCCACGGGCATCCAACCTGCCCTGAGCCCGGACTCCGACGCCACCGGCGAAATCATGCGATTCCGCCTGGTGGGCGACGGCGTGGATCTCACCACGCTCAAGAGCTACCAGGACTACGACATCACCAAGGAGCTCAAGCACGTCCAGGGTGTGGCGGACGTGAGCTCCTTCGGCGGCAAGGTGAAGGAGTATCACATCGTGCCGTCGCCGGCGAAGCTGCAGTCGTACGGCATCACGCTGTCGCAGCTCATCACGGCCATCGGCAATGCCAACAACAACACCGGCGGCAACCTGCTGCGCGACGGCGAACAGCAGTTCGTGGTGCGCGGCGTGGGCCTGCTGCAGACGGTGGAAGACATCCGTAACGTGGTGGTGGCTGCCAACAACGGCGTGCCGGTGCGTGTGCGCGACATTGCCGAAGTGGAAGTCGGCAACGTGCAGCGTCTGGGCATGGTGCAGTACAACGACCAGCCCGACGTGGTGGAAGGCATCGTGCTGCTCAAGCGCGACGCCAATGCCACCGAGGTGCTGGCCAAGGTGCGCGACAAGGTTGCCGAGCTGAACAACAGCATCCTGCCGAAGGACATCCAGATCAAGCCGTTCTACGACCGCCAAGTACTGCTCGACATCACCATGGGAACGGTGGAACACACGCTGGTGGTGGGTATCTCGCTGGTGCTGGCGGTGCTGTTCGTGTTCCTGGGCAACCTGCGTGCGGCGGCCGTGGTGGCAGCGGTGATTCCGCTGGCACTGTGCGTGTCGTTCATCAACATGGAGCACTTCCATGTGCCGGCCAACCTGATCTCGCTGGGCGCGATCGACTTTGGCGTGATCGTGGATGCGGCGGTGATCGTGATGGAAAACATCATGCGTCACCTGGAAGAAGGCGCTGACAAGCTGGAAGACGCCATCGTCAAGGCCACCAACGAAGTGCAGCGCGCGATGATCTTCTCCACGGGCATCATCATCGTGGCGTATTCGCCGCTGTTCTTCATCGGCGGTGTGGAAGGCATCATCTTCAAGCCGATGGCGTTCACGATGGGCTTTGCGCTGATGGCCTCGATCGTGCTGAGCCTGACCTTCGTGCCGGCCGCCACGTCGTTCGTGTTCGGCAAGTCGCTGCATCCGCATTCGCCGGCCTTTGTGGGCGCGATCCTGCGCTGGTACAAGCCGCTCTTGCACCGCCTCATCGCACGCCCCAAGACGGTGTTTGCCGCTGCCCTCGCCGCACTGGGCCTGACGCTGTACAGCGCCAGCTTCCTGGGCACGGAATTCTTGCCGACACTGGAAGAGAACAACCTCTGGCTGCGCATCACGCTGCCGAACACGGTGGACCTGAACTACTCCGCCTCGGTCGCCAACGACCTGCGCACGTACTTCGGCAAGCAACCGGAAATTGAGAAGGTCTCGGTACAGATCGGCCGGCCGGATGACGGCACCGACTCCACCGGTGTGTTCAACCAGGAGTACGGCCTGTACTTCTCGTCGCCCGACAAATGGGGCCCCGGTGTAACCAAGGCGCATCTGGTCGAGCGTCTGGCCAAGCATCTGGAGAAGATTCCGGGCATCGAATACAACTTCTCGCAGTACATCCAGGACAACGTGGATGAGGCGCTCTCGGGCGTGAAGGGCGAGAACTCGGTCAAGCTGTTCGGCAACGACCTCGACATGCTTGAAGCCAAGGCCACCGAAATCCAGACGCAGCTCAAGAAGGTGCAGGGTCTGGTGGACGTGGGCATCTTCCGCGAACTGGGTCAGCCGACGCTGAACGTCTCCATTGATCGCCAGGCCGCCGCGCGCTTCAACATCAACGTGAGCGACGTGCAGAATCTCGTGCAGTACGCCATCGGCGGCTCGCCGGTCACGCAGATCCTGGAAGGCGAGAAATCGTTCGGCCTGGCAGTGCGCCTGAACCAGCAGTCGCGTGCGTCGTATGACGCCATCCGCGAGCTGTTGATCGACACGCCGGACGGCCAGCACATCCCGCTGTCGATGATCGCCAAGGTGCAGATGACCGACGGCCCGTTCTTCATCTACCGCGAAGAAGGCAAGCGCTACATCGCCATCAAGTTCGGGGTGCGTGGGCGCGACCTCGGCAGCGCAGTGGACGAGGCGCAGCGCATGGTGGGCAACAACGTCAAGCTGCCTGAGGGCTACACCGTCAAATGGGACGGCCAGTTCAACGAGATGAAGGTCGCCCAGGGCAAGCTGATGGTGATCGTGCCGCTGACGATCCTGGTGATCTTCCTGCTGCTCTACAGCACGTTCGGCAACTTCAAGGACGCGCTGATGGTGGTGCTGAACGTGCCGTTTGCGGCCATCGGCGGGTTGCTGGCGCTGCATATCGCCAACGAGACGCTGTCGATCTCGGCGGGTATCGGCTTCCTGTCGCTGTTCGGGATCGCCATTCAGGACGGGGTGATTCTGATCTCGTACGTCAACCGCCTGGCGCACTCCGAGAACCTGCATGAAGCGACGGTAGAGGGTGCCGCGCTGCGCCTGCGCCCGGTCATCATGACGGCCATGCTGGCAGGCCTCGGTCTGTTGCCGGCGGCGCTGTCGCACAGCATCGGCTCTGAGGCGCAGCGCCCGCTGGCGCTGGTGATCGTCGGCGGCATGGTGACGACGACGATCCTCACGCTGCTGGTGCTGCCGGTGGTGTTCACGTGGGCGCACCGCAATCGCGGCACGCCGCCGCGCGAGCCGGACGTCACGCCGACTGCTGCCATGCTGCCCTGAGCCTCAAGCGCGCACAGCCCGGTCGGGCGTATCGCCTCACAAGCGGTACGCCCGATTTGTTTTTTGGGCCTGCACGTTCGTACTTGGCGCGCCTCCAAATCGGACGAATCTCATTGCTGCAGGCAGGCCCGGCACGCAAAGTGTGGTTCGAGTCCAAATCCACGCGCCACCCCATGCAGCCCTTCCGCGACACGCCCGCAGCCCCCGCCTCCGACGAGGCCAGTCACGCCATCATCGCCGGCCTGCTTCCTCCCCAGGTCATCTGCACGCTGACCGAGCTGTTCGGCCTCGACCTGCAGCAGTGGCGCTTTATCGTCGACTTGTTTACCGAGACGGTCGAACAGGACCTCGCCAACCTCGATCAGGCCCTGCGCAACGGTGTGGATGCGCAGATCATCGAAGCCTCGCATAGGATCGTGGGCTCGTCCCGTATGCTGGGGCATGTGGCCATCGGTGATGCCGCACGTGCCATTGAGCGCATTGCGCAAAGCGTCGGGCCATATCACGAGCGCGCGGCGGAGATGCGGTTGAACTTCACGCACCTGTACGCGCTGGCAGATGCGTTCCGCCAGCAGATCAGCCGCTGCGCCTGGCCGGACTCGGCAACCGCCGGCTAAGGGTTGCCAGCCAGCCGCCCATTGCGCTCGGCCAGCCTCCGATTGAGTAGCAGCGGCACGACACCGATCGCAATGCCGCCCAGGCCAATCAGGTTGGTCGCCCAATCGAACGTCGGTACGCTGTAGGCCGCAATGAACCACAAGAACAGCGCACTGCCCAGCGGCCACAGCACCAGAAACACCGCATCGAACACCGAGCGCAGCGCATCGCGCCGGTAGTGCCACGCACAGGCAAAGCCGGCCAGCCCGTAGTAGAACGCCACCTGAAAGCCGATGGCATTGACCGAATCCTTGATGATCGCGTTGATGCTTGGAAAGAACGACGCGCCAAACAGCAGCACCAGCCCAATCGTGGTGATCACAGCCGTGGCCATCCACGGCGTGTGCCAGGTCTTGTGCAGCCTGGCATAGCGGGCGTGCAGCATGCCGTCGCGCCCCTTGGCGTAGAGCGTGCGCGTGAACTGCAGGATGGAGGTCTCCAGCGTGCCGATCGTGCTGAGCATGACGGCCACCACGGCCACGTAGCTCCACGGGCGCGGCAACAGCTTGTCGGCCACGGCAAAGATGACGTTGGTGCTGGATTGCTCGATCTCCGCATCGTTCAACACGAGCAGGATCACGGCGGCAAAACCCATGAACAGCGCGAGCACGATCACCATGGCCCACAGCGCGCCGCGGCCCGGTGCGTGATTGGCGTCGCGTGTTTCTTCCGTCAGGTTGACGGTCACGTCCCAGCCCCAAAAGAAGAACAACGCCGTGAGCGCGCCCGTGGCGAAAAGCTGCGGCGTGAATGCGCCCGGTGACAGCCAAGCCCACGACAGCGCATGCGCCGGGTGCGCACCGAACTTCGACACCGCCAGTGCAATCAGCGCAATCAGGATGACGGTCTCCACCACCGTCATGGCGACCTGCGAATAGCTCGTCAGCTTGATGCCTTTGATGATGACGGCGCTTACCGCCAGCAGCCACGCGGCAGCCACCAGCGCGACCACGGCCGGCTGGTCGGCCAGCGACGGTGCCACCAGCGTGAGCGTGGCGGTTGCCGCCGGGATCGTGCCCGACACCATGAACACGCCAGAGGCCACCAGCAGCGCCCAGCCGGTAAAAAAGCCCAGCGTGCGGTTGAAGATGGCGCCCACCCAGGCATACGCCGCGCCTGCGTGCGGGTTGATGCGATTCAGGTGCAGGTAGGCAAAGGTCACACCAAACATGATCAGCCCGCAATACAGCAGGCTTGCGGGCGCGAGCGCACCCACCGCGGCAATCAACGTGGCCGTGGTGGCGGCAATGCTGAAGGCGGGCGCGGTGCCCGCTACGCCCATCACAACGGATTCGCCGACACCCAAGGCCTGGGTGTCGAGCCCAGCCTGCTCCGGCTGCGCGGGCGTATCCGTTGTACGCATCGTCATCCCCCACCTCCGTTGTCCGGCTGCTCAGGCACTGCCCGTCTTCAACTGCAGTATTGGCGCTCCTAACCACAACACCAACCGATTTGATGTCAAGCACAAGCCGGGCATCAGCAAAGCCATTCCTAAGGATTATTTATGTTTTTGATCACATAAATCACTTGGTTAGGCTGCATGTTGCGTATCCCGCAATACAACGGATTTCTACAACTATTGATTTAGAACAGGGCGCATCACTATCTTCGCGGGCAACGTCGGCGCAGTCCCTCTGCGGCCGGCGGGTACGTACCAGCCATGACTGGTGCGGCCAACTCACTTCATACCGTAGCAACCAGGCACATCACCGCATCCGGGGGGATTTCGATGTCCGAAGCAGTACTGCATCCGTTTTTTTCGCGCGAGCGCACCATCGCCGCGGTGGGGTTCAACCGCTGGCTGGTTCCGCCTGCCGCCTTGGCCATCCATCTGTGCATCGGCATGGCCTATGGCTTTTCCGTTTTCTGGCTGCCGCTCGGGCGTGCACTGGGCATTGCCAAGCCGCAAACCTGCGGCGCCGATGTCTCGCTGATTGCCGAGCTGTTCACCACCACCTGCGACTGGCGCATCTCCAGCCTGGGCTGGATGTTCACGTTGTTTTTCGTCTTCCTCGGCCTGTCTGCTGCGTTGTGGGGCGGCTGGCTGGAACGCGTCGGCCCGCGCAAGGCCGGTGTCGTGTCGGCGGTGTGCTGGTGCGGCGGCCTGCTGATCTCGGCACTCGGCATCCAGATGCACCAGCTTTGGCTGCTGTGGGTCGGCTCCGGTGTGATCGGCGGCATTGGCCTGGGGCTGGGCTACATCTCGCCCGTATCGACGCTGATCAAGTGGTTTCCGGACAAGCGTGGCATGGCCACGGGCATGGCCATCATGGGCTTTGGCGGCGGCGCGATGATCGGTGCGCCGCTGGCTGACCGCCTGATGAAGCTGTTTGCCACGCCGGATTCCGTGGGTGTCGCGCAAACGTTTATCGTGCTGGCCGGCATCTACTTCGTGTTCATGATGGCGGGCGCACTGGGTTATCGCGTACCGCCCACTGGCTGGAAGCCGGCCGGCTGGACGCCGTCGCCGGCCAAGGCGAAGGACGCCATGGTCACGCAGCGCCATGTGCACGTGAACGAGGCACTGAAGACGCCGCAGTTCTGGCTGATCTGGGCCGTGCTGTGCCTGAACGTGTCGGCCGGCATTGGCGTGCTGGGCATGGCCTCACCGCTGCTGCAGGAAGTGTTTGGCGGCAAGCTGCTCGGCGTAACCACAGCCTTCACTGAGCTGACCGCTGCGCAGAAGGGCCAGATCGCCGCCATCGCAGCCGGCTTCACGGGCCTGCTGAGCCTGTTCAACATCGGTGGCCGTTTCTTCTGGGCATCGCTGTCGGACCGCCTGGGCCGCAAGATGACCTACGCGATCTTCTTCGTGCTGGGCTTCGTGCTCTATGCATCGATTCCGTGGACTTCGCACACCGGCAACATTGCGCTGTTCGCGCTGGCCTTCTGCGTGATCCTGTCGATGTACGGCGGCGGCTTTGCCACCGTGCCGGCCTACCTGGCTGACATGTTCGGCACGCAAATGGTGGGCGCCATCCACGGCCGCCTGCTGACCGCGTGGTCGACGGCCGGCATCCTGGGCCCGGTGCTGGTGAACTATCTGCGTGAGTACCAGATTGCCCATGGTGTGGAACGTGCCGCCGTGTACGACATCACGATGATGATCCTGGCCGGCCTGCTGGTGCTGGGCTTTGTCTGCAACCTGCTGGTGCGCCCGGTGAACGCGAAGCACTTCATGACCGACGCGCAGCTCGACGAGCTGCGTCATGCAGCAGCCGCCAAGAATCCGACGCCGTCGGTAGCTTCGCCGGAAACGTCACTGGAATGGGCGGCACATCCGGGTTCGGCCGTGGCTGTGGTGCTGGCCTGGGCAGCCGTTGGCCTGCCGTTGGGCTGGGGGGTTTGGATTACACTCCAAAAAGCTGCTGTTCTGTTCTCTTAACGCCTGAAATCAAGCCACCGCGCCGTCATGAAGCATCAGAAAATCGAGTTTTACCGTCATCCGGCCGGTGGCTGGGGCGCGCTCAAGAGCGTTGCGCATCAACTGCTGTCGCAGGGCATCGCCGCCAAGGGCGCCAAGACCATGCTGTCCGCCAACCAGCCCGATGGCTTCGATTGCCCCGGCTGCGCATGGCCCGATCGTGACCACGCCTCCACGTTCGAGTTTTGCGAGAACGGCGTAAAAGCCGTGGCCGCTGAAGCCACGTCACGCCGCACCACGCCGGAGTTCTTCGCACAACACACCGTGCGCGAACTGGCCGAGTGGTCCGACTACGCGCTGGAAGACCAGGGGCGCCTGACGCACCCGATGGTCTACGACGCCGTCAGCGACAAATACGTCCCGATCGAATGGGATGCTGCCTTCGCGCTCGTCGCACAGCACCTGCGTGCACTGCCCGATCCGAACCAGGCGATCTTCTACACCTCTGGCCGCACCAGCAATGAGGCGGCCTTCCTCTACCAGTTGTTCGTGCGCGCATACGGCACGAACAATTTCCCCGACTGCTCCAACATGTGCCACGAGCCTTCCGGCACAGGCATGCGGGGCAGCATCGGCGTTGGCAAGGGCACTGTCACGCTCGACGATTTCACCAAGGCTGATGCCATCTTCATCTTCGGCCAGAACCCGGGGACGAACCACCCGCGCATGCTGGGTGAATTGCGCGAGGCGTCCAAGCGCGGCGCGAAGATCGTGTCATTCAACCCGCTGCGTGAGCGCGGGCTGGAGCGCTTTGCCGATCCGCAAAGCAAGCTCGAGATGCTCACGCTCGGCTCCACGCGCATCAGCACCGAGTACCACCAGGTCCGCATCGGCGGTGATTTGGCAACGGTCAAGGGCATCATCAAACACGTGATCGAGCGCGATGACGTGGCGCGCAGCCGCGGTGAGCCCGCCATCATCGATCACGCGTTCATCGCCCAGCACACCGGTGGCTTCGATGCGTTTGCCGCCGATGTACGCGCCGAATCGTGGGCGACCATCGAAGCCGAATCGGGCCTGCCGGAAAACGAAATCCGCCAGGCCGGCGATACCTACATCAAGGCCGGCAGCGTGATCGCCTGCTGGGGCATGGGGATCACGCAACACAAGCATTCCGTCGCGACGATCCAGATGATCGTCAATCTCCTGCTCCTGCGCGGCAACATCGGCCGCCCGGGCGCGGGTGCATGCCCGGTGCGCGGCCACAGCAACGTGCAGGGCGACCGGACGATGGGCATCTACGAGAAGCCCGCCCCGGCGTTCCTGGATCGGCTGGAAAAGGTGTTTGGCTTCAACACGCCGCGCGAACATGGCTACGACACCGTCGGTGCCATCGAAGCGATGCGCAACGGCGCGGGGCGCGTGTTCTTTGCCATGGGCGGCAACTTTGCCGCGGCCACGCCGGACACCGCTGCGACGTGGGCCGGCCTGCGCCAGTGCGATCTGACCGTGCACGTGACCACCAAGCTCAACCGTAGCCACATCGTGCACGGCAAGGCCGCGCTGATCCTGCCGTGCCTGGGCCGGACTGAAGTGGACCAGCAAGCCGGCGGCACGCAAGGCGTGACGGTGGAAGATTCGATGAGCATGGTGCACATGTCGGCGGGCATCAATCCGCCGGCCTCGCCTCACTTGTTGTCGGAGCCCGCCATCGTGGCGCGGCTGGCCGAGGCGACGTTGCCCGAGAGCACCATCCCCTGGCGCTGGCTGGTCGAAGACTACGACCGCATCCGCGATCGCATCGAAGCTGTGTTCGATGACTTTGCCGGCTTCAACGAGAAAATCCGTGTGCCGGGCGGCTTCCGCTTGCGCAACACCGCATCGGAGCGCGTCTGGAACACGCCGTCGGGCAAGGCGGAATTCCACACGCACGGTATCCCGACCGATACGCCCATCCACCGCGCCCGCGAGCGCCATGCCGATGCCACTGTCTTCACGCTGGCCACGGTGCGCTCGCACGACCAGTACAACACCACCATCTACGGCATGGATGACCGCTACCGCGGCGTGTTCGGCCAGCGCCGCGTGGTTTTCATCAACAAGGAAGACCTGCACACCATCCGCATGAAGGACGGCGAGTGGATCGACATGATCACGCTGTCCGAAGACGGCACCACGCGCCGCGCCGATGGCTTCCGCCTCGTGGCGTATGACATTCCGCGCGGCTGTCTTGCGGCGTACTACCCGGAGACCAACCCGCTGGTGCCGCTGTCTTCCGTGGCCGATCAGGCACGTACGCCAACGTCCAAGTCGATTCCGGTGATGCTGGTGCCAAGCCAGGTAGAACGCACCGCCGACGCGCAGGCTGCCGCTGCAGCCGACGCCTGATGTCGAACGAACCGGCGTGGTCTGCGCTGCAGCTTGCGCTGTTGACGGCACTGCACGAAACCGAACCCGGCAAACCGGTGTCGCTACCCTGGCTGACCAAACGCGTAGGCGAACGCGCCAGCACCGTGCTGCGCGCGTTGCATCCGCTGGCCGATGCGGGCCTGTTGCGCGTCACCATGGATGACACACGCTGGCTGGTCGTGCTGCTCGATGCTGGCCGCGCTGTACCGAGTACCACCGCATGACCGCCCTCACCCGCCACCCAGCCGGCCTGCCCGTCGTCTCAACGTCAGCAACGCGGCGCACACGTGCTGGCGCACACGAAGACACCACCACCGCCGTTGCAGATGAGACACCGGTGGCGCTCATCTTCAACGGCATCACGCACGCCGTGATGATGGCCTCGCCCGCTGATCTGGAAGACTTTGCACTGGGCTTTGCGCTGTCCGAGGGCATCATCGACAGCCGTGCTGACTGGCGCGGCGCCGATGTCGAAACGCACGTGCATGGCATCGAGATCCACACCGAAATCGCCTCGCACTGCTTCGTCCGCTTGAAGGAACGACGCCGCGCATTGGCTGGCCCGACGGGCTGCGGCCTGTGTGGCATCGAGAGCCTGCAGACCTTTGAAGCTTCGCCGATACCCCTTGCACAGCCAACGTGGATGGCATCACTTGCCGACGCACAGGTGCTCGACGCCATGCAGGCAATGACCGTACATCAACCCGCCAACGCGCTCACCGGCGGCCTGCATGCGGCAGGCTGGGTGCCTGCAGATGGCAATGCACCACTGCATGTACTGGAAGACGTCGGTCGCCACAACGCACTGGACAAACTGATCGGCCGGCTGACCCGGCTCGGCATCCGCCCGACCGACGGTTTCATCGTCATGACCAGCCGCGCGAGCTTCGAGCTGGCGCGCAAATGCGTGCAGATGGAGGTACCGCTGCTGGCGACGATCTCCGCGCCGTCGTCACTCGCGATCCAGCATGCCAAGGCGGGCAACCTGATGCTGCTGGCGTTCTGCCGGGGCGACAGCGCAACCCGATTCGCGTAGAACGCGGGCGCGGACTAGATCTCCACCTTGCTCCCCAACTCAACCAACCGGTTGGCTGGAATCCGGAAGAAATCCGACGGTTTGGCACTGTTGTGCTGCATCCAGGCAAACAGCGATTCGCGCCACATCGCCATGCCGGGCAGCGGTGACGGCACCACCGTGGCACGAGTAATGAAGAACGATGTTTCCATATCCTCAAAGACGATATTCAAGCGCTGGCCCACGTTCTTGACGATGTCGTCGACAGCGGGGGTTTCCTTGAAGCCGAAGTCCACCACTGCGGTGTAGATGTCTTCGCCGATGGTCTTGAGCACCATCCGCTTGGCGGGCTCCACATAAGGCACAGCCAGCGTACGGAAGTGAATGAACAGCACGCGCTTGTGCAGCACGTGGTTGTGCTTGAGGTTGTGCAACAACGCCAGCGGCACGAACTCGATGCTCGGCGTGAGGTACACCGCCGTACCGTCCACCCGATATGGGGGATGGCGCAACAGCCCTTCCATGAAAGGCTCAAGCGGAATGCCGCCCTCCACGTTGCGCGCCTTGAGCAACTGCGTGCCCGTGTGCCACGTCACCATCAGGAAGAAGATCAGGCCACCCAGTAGCAGCGGGAACCAGCCACCTGCCGCGATCTTGAGCAGGTTGGCGCTGAAGAACGACAGGTCCACCGCCAGAAACACGGCGCCGAGGCTGGCCACCACGGGCAGGCTCCACTTCCACGCATTGTGCATGACCACGGTCACCAGGCCCGTGGTCAGCAGCATGGTGGTCGTCACGGCAATGCCGTAAGCCGCGGCCAGGTTATCGGACTTGCCGAAGGCCAACACCACGGCCACCACCAGCAACAGCAGGATGTAGTTCACGACCGGCACATAGATCTGGCCGATTTCCACATCCGACGTGTAGAGAATCTTCATGCGTGGCGCATAGCCCAAGTGCACGGCCTGCGCCGTCATCGAGAACGCACCGGAGATGACCGCCTGCGATGCGATCACGGTGGCGGCTGTCGCCAGCACCACCATCGGCCCGACGGCCCAGTTCGGCATCAACAGGAAGAAGGGGTTCTGCACGGCGGAAGGCTCGCGCAGCAGTAATGCCCCTTGCCCGAAGTAATTCAGCAACAGGCAAGGCATGGCGATGTAGAACCAGGCAAAGCGGATCGGCCGTGCACCAAAGTGGCCCATGTCAGCATAGAGCGCTTCTGCGCCGGTCAATGCCAGGAACACCGAGCCAAACACGATGAACGCCAGGATGGTGTGCCGGAACGCAAATTCGAGCGCATACGTGGGGCTCAACGCCACAAGCACCTGCGGAGACTTCACCACCGACGCCAATCCGATCAGCCCAAGCAGCACGAACCAGATCAACATGATCGGCCCGAACAGGCGTCCGACCACGTGCGTGCCCTGCTTCTGCAGCAGAAACAAGCCAATCAGCACCACCAACGCCAGCGGCAACACCCACGTCTGCAGCGCGGGCGCCATGATTTCCATGCCTTCAATGGCAGAAAGCACCGAAATGGCTGGCGTGATGACCGCGTCGCCGTAGAACATGGCGGCACCCAACAGGCCGAGCATCATGAGCGTGCGGGTGAACCGGGCGCTGCCGCCGCTGGCGCGCATGGCCAGCGCTGTCAATGCAAGAATGCCGCCCTCGCCGTTGTTGTCGGCGCGCATGACGAACACCACGTATTTGATGGAGACCACCAGCGTCATCGCCCAGAGCAGCATCGACAGGATGCCGAAAACGGTCTGGTCCGAGAACGGAACCCCATGCTCGGGGTTGAAGCATTCCTTTAGTGCATACAAGGGGCTGGTGCCGATGTCCCCGAAGACCACACCGATTGCGCCCACCATGGTGGCCATCAACGCGGGTTTTTTTCTGATTGTGCTGGCGGTGGCTGTCGTCATGGTTGCCTGCGACTGGAACGGCGGGAGCACGCGCAATTTTCGTGCACGATCTGCCATGCCGCCCACGCCTGGCGCGGCTTTGGAGTGCGGCAGAAGCCACTAAAGCTTAGGTGAAAACACTCGGTTTTGTGCGAGTGTTTGCACCGATGGCAAGAACGCCCGGACCCTGATGTGCCCAGTAGGCATCGCCTATGCTTGATCTAAACAAGAGAAATGAAAAAAACAGACTTTGACGAGGAGACGCGCCAAGCATATATTCACCAAACGATCGTTTGGCCGGTTTGGCCGGGTCTGCCTGCTATGTTTCTCTTGGCCGGCGGCCGATCGATTTCTCAACTTTACGACTCAAGATCATGGCTACTGGTACTGTTAAGTGGTTCAACGACGCAAAGGGCTTCGGCTTCATTACCCCGGATGACGGCGGTGAGGACCTTTTCGCGCATTTCTCTGCGATCAATGCGGCGGGCTTCAAAAGCCTGAAGGAAGGTCAAAAGGTATCGTTTGACGTCACGCAAGGCCCGAAGGGTAAGCAGGCGTCGAATATCGTGCCGCAGTAAGTCGAAGGCCGGGGCACAGGCACCGCCAAGATCGTCATTGCGATTGCAGGACGGCGCGCCATCCTTCCGGGCAGGCGGCGCGCCGGTCAAAAGCCCCTAGAAGTCAGTTGTAAGGGTTGTTCAGTACGTGTTTGCCATCAAGCGGTCGAAGGGTTGCTGGAAACAGCGCTCCGGTTTGACGAAGTCCCTCTCGGGAGAATGCAATGGCCAGCCGAATTGAAGATAACGCCGTTCAATATGATCCGCCCGCCGGGGCAGCTGCAGAAATGCACGCTGCCCCGCGTTTTATTCGGGATTCGGAGATCCAGTTTTCACGCACACCTGCTTTCCATGAGGGTCAGCGCGTGAGTTTCGATATCGAGATTGGCCCCGATGGCGAGCCGATCGCGGTGAATATCAAACCAATATGACGGCGCGGTTGACCAACCGCACGCTCAAGGAAAAAAGGGAGGCATCGCCTCCCTCTTCTTTGCTGCGTACGACGCTTACTTGGCCGTAGGCATGACGAACTCGGCACCCTTGGCAATCGAATCCGGCCAGCGTTGCATCACGCTCTTGTAGCGTGTGTAAAAACGCACACCCTCTTCGCCGTAGGCGTGGTGATCGCCAAACAGCGAGCGCTTCCAGCCGCCAAAGCTGTGCCAGGCCATCGGCACCGGAATGGGCACGTTGATACCGACCATGCCCACCTGGATCTGCCGCGCAAATGCACGCGCCACGCCGCCATCGCTGGTGTAGCACGACACCCCATTGCCGAACTCGTGCGCATTGATCAGGTCAACGGCTTCGGCAAAATCGTGCACACGCACCACCGACAGCACCGGACCAAAGATCTCTTCCTTGTAGATCGTCATGCCAGGCTTGACGTGGTCGAACAGCGTGCCGCCGGTAAAGAAGCCTTGTTCATGGCCATCCACCGTGTGGCCACGACCATCCACCACCAGCTTGGCACCCTCTTCCACGCCCTTGGCGATATAGCCTTCCACCTTGGCCTTATGCGCCGCCGTGACGAGCGGACCCATTTCGCTGTCGGCCTCCATGCCGTTGCCGATCTTCAGTGCACGAGCACGTTCGGCCAGGCGCGGCACAAGCTTGTCAGCGACGTCGCCCACCGCCACGGCCACGGAGATCGCCATGCAGCGCTCGCCGGCCGAGCCGTAGCCGGCGCCGATCAGCGCATCCACCGCCTGATCGAGATCTGCATCGGGCATGACCACCAAGTGGTTCTTTGCGCCGCCCAGGGCCTGGACGCGCTTGCCGTGCTTCGTACCTTCGGTATAGATGTACTCGGCGATGGGCGTGCTGCCGACGAAGGACAGCGCCTGCACGTCCGGATGCGCCAGCAGCGCATCGACCGCATCCTTGCCGCCTTGCACGACATTGAACACGCCGTCGGGCAGGCCGGCCTGCTTGAGCAGGTCGGCAATCATCAGGCTCGGGCTCGGGTCACGTTCGCTCGGCTTGAGGATGAACGTGTTGCCGCAGGCCAGCGCCACGGGTGCCATCCACATCGGCACCATGAACGGGAAGTTGAACGGCGTGATACCGGCCACCACGCCCAGCGGCTGGCGCAGATTCCAGTTGTCGATGCCGCCGCCGATGTTGTCGGTGAACTCGGTCTTGAGCAGGTTCGGAATGCCGCAGGCGAACTCCACCACCTCGATGCCGCGCGTGACTTCGCCCTTGGCATCGGAGAACACCTTGCCGTGTTCGCGGGTGATGGCCGCGGCCAGGGCATCGTGATTCTGGTCGAGCAGTTCCTTGAACTTGAACAGAACGCGCGAGCGCTTGAGCGGTGAGGTCTCGGCCCAGGCGGGCGCGGCGGCGTGTGCAGCCGCAACGGCGGCGGCCACTTCGGCCTGACCACCCAGCAGTACCTGCGCGCTCACGGCGCCGGTGGCGGGGTTGAATACATCGGCACCGCGTGTGCCTGCGCCGGCATAGCGCTGTCCGCCGATGTAGTGGCTGACCACGGATTCGGTGACGGCGGGATCAATCGGTCGGTTCATCTCAAGCTACCTCTTGCAGAACGGTACGGACGGTGTCGAAGATGCGCGCGATCTGCGCCTCGTCGATGATGAGCGGCGGCGAGAACGCCAGGATGTCGCCGGTGTAGCGCACCAGCACGCCACGCTCCAGGCATTTCAGGAAGACTTCGTACGCGCGTGCGCCGATGGCACCCGGCCGCGATTCCAGTTCGATGCCGGCCACCAGCCCCAGGTTGCGGATGTCCTTCACATGCGGCGCGCCCTTGACCGAATGCGCCGCGGCTTCAAATGCCGGCGACAGCGCGCGAGCACGCTCGAACAAACCCTCGCTGCGATACAGGTCGATGGCAGCAACCGCAGCGGCAGCAGCGAGCGGGTGCGCGGAATACGTATAGCCGTGGAACAGCTCGATGGCGCCCGGCGCGCCGGCGTCAATGATGGTGTCATGCAGCGACTGGCGTACGGCCACGGCGCCCATTGGCACGGCGGCGTTGTTGATACCCTTGGCCATCGTCAGCAGATCCGGCGTCACGCCAAAGAACTCTGCGGCCGTGGCGGCGCCCAGGCGGCCAAACCCGGTGATGACCTCGTCGAAGATCAGCAGGATGCCGTGCTTGTCACACAGCGCACGCAGGCGTTGCAGGTATCCCTTGGGCGGCACCAGCACGCCCGTGGAGCCGGCCAGCGGCTCGACAATGACGGCGGCAATGGTCGACGCATCGTGCAGCGTGACGAGGCGCTCCAGCTCATCGGCCAAGTGCTCGCCCCATGCCGGCTGGCCCTTGGAGAACGCGTTGTGCTCAGGTGCATGCGTGTGCGGCAGGTGGTCGACGCCTGGGATCAGGTTACCCGAGAACGCCTTGCGGTTCGGCGAGATACCGCCCACGGAAATACCGCCGAAGCCCACGCCGTGATAGCCGCGCTCACGGCCAATCAGACGGGTGCGCTGCCCCTCCCCACGCGCGCGGTGGTAGGCCAGCGCAATCTTGAGCGCGGTGTCCACCGCCTCCGAACCAGAGTTGACGAAGAAGATGCGGTTCAGCCCTTCCGGCATCAGCTCGGCCACTTTCTCGGCCGCGCGAAAAGCCATTGGGTGGCCCATCTGGAAGGTGGGCGCGAAATCCAGCGTGCTGGCCTGCGCGGTGATGGCGTCGACGATTTCCTTGCGGCTGTGGCCGGCGTTGACGCACCACAGGCCGGCCGTACCGTCCAGCACCTCGCGGCCATCGGCGTCGCGGTAATACATGCCTTGTGCCGATGTGAGCAGGCGCGGCGCGGCCTTGTACTGGCGGTTGGCCGTAAACGGCATCCAGAAGTAGGACAGGTCAGTCGTTTCCAGCGGGTGCGGTGCGGGTTTCATCGGTGTCTCCGAAAGAAAATCAGGCAAGCAAATCAACGGTTCGAGCAAACTGTACAGAGCCAAACGCACTGCGGACATGCACAGATGACGGTTCTGTACGAAACTGTATAGGTGCGCGCCGCGCTCATACCGTCACATGCCGCATCGCAACATGCCACTCGAACACCTCGAACTCGATCTCCATCATCCCCAGCGTACGTTGGTCGATCAGATAGTCCAAGGCATTCGTACCGCCGTCGAAAACCGCAGCCTGCCGCCGGGCACACGGCTGCCCTCGGTGCGCAAGCTTGCTCAGGCGCACGACGTCAGCACGTTCACCGTGGCCGAGGCCTACACGCGGCTGGCCGCGCTGGGGGCCATCGTGGCACGGCCGCGCTCCGGGTATCTGGTGGCCGCGCGCGCGCCTGCACAGCCCGCGCCCGTCGCGCCGCGATGGGAGCCACCCAAGCTCAATGCGGCCTGGCTGTTATCGGACGTGTTTGCCGACCGCTCCATCGCCATCAAACCCGGCTGCGGCTGGTTGCCGAACGATTGGCTGGATGAGCGCGGTGTGCAGGAGGCGATGCGCGCGGTGAGCCGTGTCTCTGCGCTGCGTGTGGCGGGCTATGGGCACCCTTGGGGCTATGCACCGTTGGGCGAAACCGTGGCGGAATCGCTCACGCTGCGCGGGTTGCCAGTCGAGCGTTCCCAGGTCCTGCTGACCAGCGGAGCCACACAGGCGCTGGACCTGATCGTGCGCACCTTGTTCAAGGCCGGTGACGTGGTGGCTGTGGATGAACCGGGCTACTGCAATGTGCTCCAGGTGCTCAAGCTGGCCGGCCTGCGCGTGGTGGGCGTACCCCGCACGCCAGACGGGTTGGACACCACCGCATTGGAAGCCATCCTGCGCACCGACGATGCCGAGCGCCCGCGTGCGCTCTTCACCAGCTCCGTCCTGCAAAACCCGACTGGTACATCGATGACTGCGCAGAACGCCTACCGCGTACTGCAACTGGCAGAGCAGCACGGCCTGTGGATCGTCGAAGACGACCTGCACCGCGAACTGGCCGACCCCGCCGCACCCATGCTGGCCGCGCTAGATGGCCTGCGCCGTACGCTGTATGTGAGCGGCTTCTCCAAGACGATCTCGCCGTCATTGCGCGCGGGCTACGTGGTGGCCGATGCGGCCATCGCACGCGAACTGGCGCGCACCAAAATGGCCGTCGCCCTCACCTCGTCGGAAATCACCGAGCGCATCGTGCACGCATTCGTTACCCGGCCCGTCTACGCGGAACACGTGGCACGACTGACCGCGCGCCTGGCAAAGGCGCATGCCGATGCGGAAACACTCATGCGCACGCACGGCGCCGTCGCGTTCGACACGCCGGGGCGCGGCCTCTTCCTGTGGGCACGCCTGCCAGGCCACCCGAATGCCTCCGCGCTGGCCGACCAGGCCATCAGGCACAACATCTGGCTGGCACCAGGCCAGTATTTCCGCACCGACGAGACAGTCGACCCATGGCTGCGCTTTAACGTGGCGTACTCCGCCGAGCCCGCGCTGTGGGCATTCCTTGCCCAGCAATAACGCCTTTCAAGCCAGTGCAACAACGCATTGCGCCCGTCAACTAAGGTTGCGGATTCCCCCTATCCATGCGGCTTCTGGCTACGATTATTGCCTATGCAATTACATGAATCGACGCCGGAAAACGCTCGCAGAATCAGTCACCCTCAGCCGCATGTGACAGTTTGACCATCCTGTCACATAAGCCCGGCAGCATCGGCTTGTGCGTCAGCTGCGTGCCGGCACGCGCACCACCGTCGGGCTTTGTCTATCGTGTTCCAGACGTGTCGTGCCTTACACGACCCAATTCCAAGGCCGGCAGATTTCTTGCTCTTCCCGCTGTCCAGAACCCCTCCCTCCTCGATCCCTCACCGCACAAGGAGTGCCATGGATATCAAGACCATCCGCGAAACCGCGTTCGCGATGCCGATCACAAGCCCCGCCTACCCGCCTGGCCCGTATCGCTTCATTCATCGTGAGTTCTTCATCATCACGTACCGCACCGACCCGGCCAAGCTGCGCGCCATGGTGCCGGAGCCGCTGGAAGTGCCCGAGCCGCTGGTCGCCTATGAGTTCATCCGCATGGCCGACTCCACCGGCTTTGGCGACTACACCGAGAGCGGCCAGGTCATCCCCGTCACCTACGAGGGCAAGCCCGGCACCTACACGCTGGCGATGTACCTGGACGACCACCCGCCCCTGGCCGGCGGCCGCGAGATGTGGGGCTTCCCGAAGAAACTCGCCAGCCCGAAGCTTGAAACCGACAAGGACACGCTGATCGGCACGCTGGACTACGGCCCGGTGCGCGTCGCCACGGGCACGATGGGCTACAAGCACCGCGAACTGGATCTGGCCGAGCAGAAGCGCCGGCTGGAGTTGCCCAACTACCTGCTCAAGATCATCCCGCACGTGGACGGCAAGACCGCACGTATCTGCGAGCTGTCGCGCAACTACATGGTCGACATCGACATGAAAGGCGCCTGGACCGGCCCCGCGTCGCTGGAACTCGCGCATCACGCATTGGCACCGGTGGCCGAACTGCCCGTACTGGAAATTGTCGAAGCTCGGCACATCATTGCAGACCTGACCCTCGGTATGGGTGAGGTGGTGTTCGACTATCTCGCCAAGTAACACGCTTTCCCCCAACCCTCACGGAGTACACAACATGTCTGACTTGAAAGGCAAAGTCGCAGTCGTCACGGGTGCCGCCAGCGGCATCGGCAAGCAAATCGCCTTGACGCTCGCCAACTCGGGCGCCGCCATCGCCATCGTTGATCTGAACGAAGACGGTGCAAAGGCCGTCGCCAAGGAAATTACCGATGCAGGCGGCAAAGCCATCGGCCTGCGCATGGACGTGACCGATGAACAAGCCGTCGACAGCGGCATCGACCGCGTGGCGGAAGAGCTGGGCTCGGTCGACATCCTCATCTCCAACGCCGGCATCCAGATCGTCAACCCGTTCGTGAGCTACTCGTTTGCCGACTGGAAGAAGATGCAGGCCATCCACGTCGACGGCGCCTTCCTGACCACGCGCGCAGCGCTGCGGCACATGTACAAGGACGACCGCGGCGGTGTGGTGATCTACATGGGTTCGGTGCACTCACACGAGGGCTCGCCGCTCAAGTCGGCGTACGTGGCCGCCAAGCATGCGCTGCTGGGGCTGAACAAGGTGCTGGCCAAGGAAGGCGCGGCGCATAACGTGCGCTCGCACGTGGTGTGCCCGGGCTTTGTGCGCACGCCGCTGGTGGAAAAGCAGATTCCCGAGCAGGCCAAGGAACTCGGCATCAGCGAGGAAGAGGTCGTCAAGAAGGTCATGCTGGGTGATACGGTGGACGGCGTGTTCACCACCGTGGAAGACGTGGCCGAAACGGTGCGCTTCCTGGCCACCTTCCCGAGCGCGGCGCTGACTGGCCAGTCGTTCGTGGTCAGCCACGGCTGGTTCATGCAATAAGACTGGAGAAGACATGCCCGCACCCAAGCTACGCGTGGCGGCCAGCCGCGCCAAGTCCAACAGTCCTGACGCAGTGGCAGAAGCCGCCGGCAGCTCGCCGCCGCGCATCGCGCTGCCGCCTTACGAAAACATCGCGCTGGTGCTGCAGGGCGGCGGCGCGCTCGGCTCGTACCAGGCCGGCGTGTTCGAGGGGCTGGACGCGGCCGGCATCATGCCGAGCTGGATTGCGGGCATCTCCATCGGGGCGCTGAACACGGCCATCATCGCGGGCAACGCGCCTGAGCATCGGTTGGCAAAGCTGCGCGAGTTCTGGCAGATCATCACGCAGCCGAGCTTCTCGCCACCGCTGCCGGACATCCTGGAGAACGCCTGGTTTGACGGCCATGTTCATATGCGCAAGTGGCTGACCGCCATGCAGGCGGCCAACACCCTCGTCGAGGGTCAGCGTGGCTTCTTCACGCCGCGCTTTCCCGCGCCGCTGCCGGCCAATGAAATGGACCCGCTCGACGCCAGCTACTACGACACGACACCGCTGAAGGCCACGCTCGAGCGCCTATGCGATTTTGACCGCATCAACGATGGCGGCATCCGTGTATCGGTGGGTGCCGTGAACGTGCGCACCGGCAACCTTGAGGCGTTCGACAATACCGAGCGCCGCCTGCGCGCCGAACACTTCATGGCCTCAGGCGCGCTGCCTCCGGGCTTCCCACCCGTGCTGATCGACGGCGACTACTACTGGGACGGCGGTGTCGTCTCCAATACGCCGCTGTCGTACGTGCTGGGCGCCCAGCCGCGCCGTGACACGCTGGTGTTCCAGGTGGACCTGTGGAGCGCGCTGGGCCCGGTGCCCAACACCATGATCGGTGTCGCCAGCCGCCAGAAAGATCTGCAGTACTCCAGCCGCACCCGGCTCATCACCGACTGGATGGAGCGTTCGCAATCGACGCGCCGGCTGGTGCGCAAGCTGCTGGAGCATCTACCGGAGAAGGAATTCGAGCGCACGCAGTGGTACAAGCATGCGCAGGAACTGGCCTGCTCCAAGCGCTACAACGTGATCCACCTAATCTACGCAGCCAAGGAACACGAAGGGCCGGGCAAGGACATCCAGTTCGGGCCGTCCACCATGCGCGACCACTGGGGATCCGGTCTGACGGACATCCGCGAATCGCTTTCGCACCCCGAGTGGCTGGCGATGCCGGATGATGAGTCCGGCTTTGTCACGCACGACATCCACCGCCACCCGCACGCCGAGCGGCGCAGCAAGCGGCTTTAAGGCGCGTTACCCGGGCGGCTGCGACGCATCTGCCTGCTGCGCGCGCAGCGTCCGCAACGACACCCCCAACGGCGGCCGCGGCAGCGCGGCCGACCACGCCCGGCGGATCACACCGCTGATCTGCTTGTAGACCTCTTTCGAGATCACCGTTTCGGCCAGCATGGTGTCGATCTTGCTTTGGCCGATGTGCAGCGCGAACAGCAGCAACAGGCGCTTTTCAAGCGCAGCGCTGTAGTCGCCAAATTTCTCACGCAGCTCGGCCAGGCCCTCTTCTGCCGCTTCGATCCGCGCGATCAGCACACCGTCGAGCAGATCGGCCATGCGCTCGCCCAGCACGGGCTGCAATGACAGACGGTTGTAAGCACGCAGGCGTTCCAGCACGGTCTGGCGGCAGACCAGCAGCTCATAGCGGTCGGCCAACGCGTTGGCGAGCGGCCGATCGATATGCATCAAGCGGTGCAGCCAAATCGCAGCACGAAAACCGAAGCTCTTGGCAAGAATCCGGCGCGATGCGCGCTTGTAGCCAACGCGGCCTTCGGCGCGTGCTGCGTCGATCATGTCGGCGGTGTTGCGCATCATCGCGTCGAGGTTGCGGATGGAGATCAGGCCGTTGCCGTATTCGGGAATCAACTCGCGCTCGCGCGTGGCCAATGACACCAGGCCGATGGTGAGTTGATCGCGCTCGGACAAGGCATCCTCCAGGTTCAGCTCTGCAGCGCCGGCTGCCACTTCCAGCCGATACGCAGCCGCCGCCTGGTCCGCCGCTCCCGCCGCAAAGTGGAAGTGCCCGCCAATGCGGCGCATGATCGCCTCCACTTCTTCCGTCGACATGTTCAGTGCCTGCCGCTGCAGCGCCTGCTCCTGCGGCGAGAGCTGATCGAGCCCGAGCTGGTGCATGACCCAGCGCAGCGTCGCACCGTTGAAAAGCACGCTCACCAGCACGAAACCCGTGGCGAGAATGGTGACGAAATGCCGGTCGGCCGCGTGTACGGCGTGGTTCTCGGCCACGCCCAAGGCCAGCACCAAGGTGACGGCACCGCGCAGGCCGCCCCATGCAATCGCCAGCTTGTAGGCATGACTGACTGGTGCGGACAGCTTGAACCACGCCAGCACCGGCAGCAGACCAAACAGCACAGCCAGGCGTGCCGCCAGAGCCGCCACAACCACCACTGCCAGCCACAGCGCGTCTTTCCAGACCACACCATGCAGCAGTTGCGGCACGCGTACCGCAGCCAACAGGAAGACCACGGCCCCCGCCAGCGCGGCAATCTGTTCCCAGATCAACTGCAGGTGAGACCAGTTGCGCGGCGTGAGGCGCGTGCGCCCTAGCGCGCCAATCACCAGCCCTGCGCACACCACCGAAACCACACCCGATACATCGAGCACGTTTTCTGCCACGAGGTATAGCGGATACGGTAAGGCAAGCGTCCACGCGGCTTCTGCCTGTGCAATGCCGCGCAGCGCGGGCAGCAGAAACGCGGCAATGCGTCCGGCAATCAGGCCAAAGAGCACACCGCCGCCAAATGCCTTGGCCAGTTCACGCAAGCCACCGCTGACCGTCGCATCGGTGCCGTGGCCCGTGAGCATGGCCAACAGCACGCCCATGATGGCAATGGCCGCTGCGTCGTTGAGCAACGCCTCGCCTTCCACCAGCCGGATCAGCCGCGCCGGTGCGCCCACATCGCGAAACACGGCAATCACGGCGGACGGGTCGGTGGTGGCAATCATTGCCCCCAGCAGCAGGCACGTGACGATGCCAAACGGCGTGACGGCCGCCGCTGCCAAACCGATGACGCCCGTGGCCACGACCACCGCCACGATGGCGAGCATGAGGATGGGCGCGGCATCCGGCGCCATGCTGCGCACATCCACCGACAACGCCGCCTGAAACAGCAGCGGCGGCAGGAACAGCCACAGATAAGCCTCGGCCGGCCAGCTTGGATCAATGAGCGGCGCAAAGAAGGTCGTCGCAAATGCGGGCGCCGTGTTCTGCAAGCCCACATACGCACCGCCGATGCCGATACCCGCCAGCGCCAGCAGCGTCGATTCGGGCAGCGTCAGCCGCGACGCCAGCATCTGCACCAGCGCCACCACGGCGAGCAGGCCGCCCGCCACCAACAAGAGAATGACGACGCCGTTCACGAGGTGGACTCCCGCACGGCAAGCCAATCGGCACGCTCGGTATCGGTCAGGTCCGGCACAACCGCTGTGCCCGTCTCGGCCGCTGCGATGGCGGCTTCGAGCACCGCCATCACCGCCAATGCCTGCACCGGAGGAACTGGATTGGGGCGTTGTCCGAGGATGGCATCGCGCACGGCGGCGTAGTACGCGCGCTGATCGCCGGCAGGTGTGGCGACATCGCTTGCCGATGACGTTGCGCCATCGATGAGACTGCCCGCATCGTCATCCGCGCCCCAGCCTTGCGCGCCGGGCGTCATGCCGGCAAGCAACTGCGCCTCCTGCTGATCCATGCGGCGTTTGATGAACGAGCCGCGCGTGCCATGCAAGATCCAGCGCGGTGCGCCGCCGGTCACCAGCATGCTGGCGTGCAGGATGGCGCGGCGCTCGCCGTGGTGGAGCACCACGTGTGCCCAATCGGCAGTCTCCGCGCCGGGGCGTTGCCGGGCAAACGAGGCACTCACCGCGTCAGGCAGGCCGAGCAGCAGCAACGCCTGGTCAATCAGATGCGGGCCAAGATCAAACCAGATGCCGGTGCCCTGCCCGGCCTGTTCGCGCCAGCGCGCACGCACCTGCGGGCGGTAGCGGTCGAAATGCGCCTCCAGGTGCATCGCCTCGCCCACGGCACCGCTGGCGAGCACAGCCTGCACGGCAAGGAAATCGCTGTCCCAACGCCGGTTCTGAAAAACCGACAGCAAACGGCCGGTCTCCTGCGCCACATGGGCCAAATGCCGCGCCTCGGCCAGCGTGACGGTAAAGGGCTTGTCCACCACAACGTGCTTGCCGGCGCGCAGTGCGGCTTCGGCCAGCGGCGCATGGCGGTCGTTGGGGGCGGCAATGACGATGAGGTCGACATCCGGCTGCACCGCCGCCGCTTCGGGCGCGCAAACCACAGCGTCAGGCCGATCCGCGAGCACCGCGTCCGGGCGGTTCGAGCCGATCACGTGCAGGCGCAGGCCGGGTGTGGCGTCGATCAGCGCCGCGTGGAACAGCTTGCCCGCATAGCCGTAGCCCACCAGGGCAACACGCAGGGGAGTCGATGGATGTGGTGAAGACGACATATCAAGAAAAGGCGAAAAGCAGCTGAGTCAGACGCCGTGCACGCAACTTGGTGCCGCCAATTTGCAATCGACTCGTGAAAAGTTGCTGCATTTTGTACCTGCAAACGTTACCCCTCGTCAAAAGCATGACTTAACTCTCTTGCGAATGGGAATTGTTCTCATTATTATCTTCGCCTTCACAAAGTGAAGGCGCCGCAGAAGACGGCGCCCTTCCCCATACCGGGGCTTTTTACTTTACGGGAACTGCAATGCCGCCGAATTTTCGACGAGATGGCCTGCGCCTCTCTCTGGCCGTCCTTGGAACCCTGCCGCTGATGCACGTGGCAACTGCTGCCGACACGATTGCGGCCGCCGATGCCGGCACGCTGCCGACCACCACCACCAAGAGCACGCGCAGCAACACGAGCTACGACACACCCGTCGCCAACACAGCCACGAAGATTCCCGTGCCGCTGCGCGAGATTCCGCAGTCGGTCAACGTGGTGCCGCGCGCGGTCATCCAGGACCAAGGCGCGCTGTCGCTCAACGACACCCTGCGCAATGTACCGGGTGTATCGGCCTCGCTGGGCGATGCACAGCGCGATCAGGTGACCATTCGCGGTTTCTCGTCGATCAACGATCAGTACGTCGACGGCCTGCGCGATGACTCGCTGTACTTCCGCGATCTGTCGAACGTCGACCGCATTGAAGTCTTGAAGGGCCCTGCCGCCGTGCTGTATGGGCGCGGCTCGTCGGGCGGCATCATCAATCGCGTCACCAAGAAACCGCTGGCCACGCCGCTGGCCGAGGTAGGCGTGCTGGTGGGCACCGAGCGCCAGAAGCGCGCCGAGTTCGACCTGAACACCTCCATCAACGACGACGCCATTCGCGCGCGCCTTACCGGCGCGGTGGAAGACTCGGGCGGTTTCCGCAACGACTACTTCCTGCGCCGCCAGGCGATCTCGCCGTCGTTCCTGTTCAACCTGTCGCCCGACACCAAGCTAACGGTGCAGTTTGACTACCTGCACGACAAGCGCATTGCCGACCAGGGCGTACCGTCGTACCACGGCCGCCCGGTGGATGTGCCCATCGGCACGCGCTACGGCTCGGCCGATGCGGGCGCGGGCAACATCGACACCACCGTCAAAAGCGTGACCGGCACGCTGGACCACCGCTTCAACGATCAGTGGTCATTCCACAGCGTGGTGCGCAACTACGAGTACTCGCTGGGGCGCAACAACTACACGACCGTGAAGAGCGTGAACGACGGCCCGATCCCGACCGTCACGCTCAACGTCAACCAGCGCAACCGCAGCGATCGCGGCACCGTGTGGCAAAACGAGCTGACGCAGAAGGCCGAGACCTGGGGCATCCAGCACACGCTGCTGTACGGCATCGAACTGGGCTATCAGGACAAGAGCGACCGCGTGGCATCCACCCCGGGCAACTTCAACGTCAACCTGTTCAACCCGGTGCTGCCGCTGCTGCCCACGGTGCCGGCCAACGCCACGCCCAGCAACTACGGCCTCTCGCACAACGAGACGTACGCCGCGTATGTGCAGGATCTGATCAAGTTCTCGCCGCAATGGACAGTGTTGGCCGGCCTGCGCTATGAAGCGCTCAAGCAGAGCCGCACAGACCTTACGCCCAAGAACCAGAACTACGCGCGCACCGACACACCGGTCAGCCCGCGCCTGGGGGTGGTGTATCACCCGGTGGAGCCGCTCTCGCTCTACGCGTCTTACAGCCGCTCGTTCCAGCCGGTGGCGGACAGCTTCAGCGTGTACCCGAACAGCAGTGCACTGGCGCCGCAATCCACGACCAACTACGAGATCGGCGCCAAATACGATGTGTCGGCCAACGCCAGCCTGACCGCCGCACTGTTCGACATGAAGCAGACCAACCTGACCGGCGTAGACCCGGCCACACTGCTGGCAGTGCCCATCGGCACGCAGCGCACGCGCGGGCTGGAGCTGTCGTTCACGGGCGAGGTGGTGAAGACGTGGTCCCTTATCGCCAGCTATGCCTATCTGAACGGCGTGCTGACCAACCCGCTCGACAAGAGCGCCGGCGTGGCCGTCAACGGCAACCAGCCGTCGCTCACGCCGCGGCATAGCGGTTCGCTTTGGCTCAAGCATGATCTGCCCAATGGCTTCTATGTGGCCGGTGGTGTGCGTGCGGAAGCCTCGCGCTACGCATCGCAGTACAACGTGACGACGCTGCCCGGCTACATGACGGTCGATCTTGGTGCGGGCTATCGCAGCAAGAACGTCGACGTGACGCTGAACCTGCAGAACCTGTTCAACCGCGCGTACTACGTCTCGGCCCACGGCGGCGCCGAGAACTACAACATGCCGGGTGCTCCACGCATGGCGCTGCTGGGCGTGCGGTACAAGATGTAAGCGTGTAAAGGGCAAACACGCGATGCTGCGAAGGGTGCTCTTCCGCCTGCACTGGCTGATCGGGTTGTCAGCCAGTGTGGTGCTGGCCGTCGTCGGCACCAGCGGCGCGCTGATGGCGTATGACGAAGAGCTGCTGCGCTGGCTCAACCCCGGCGTGCTCAGCCTGCCAGCACGCACCGGCCCGGCGCCCACGCTGCCGCAGGTGGCCGCACAGGCGCGGGCCGCCATCCCAGAGCGCCCCGTCACGTTCATCACCGCAGCCTCGGCGCCCACTGAGCCGTGGCGCCTCTGGTACGCCTGGCCGCCTGGCAAACGCGGCGGCAGCAGCCGCGGCGAGTTGCGCTACATCGACCCGGCCACCGGCACCCTGCTGCCCGAGGCGCGTGGGCAACGCTTCTTAGCCACCGTCAAACTGCTGCACCGGACATTGCTGGCAGACGAGGTCGGCAAACAGATCGTCGGTGCCAGCACGATTGCACTGGTGGTGATGGCGTTGTCAGGGTTGTACTTGCGCTGGCCGCGCCGCGTGACGAACTGGCGAAGCTGGCTCGTCATCCGCTGGAGCCGCAGCGGGCGCATCCGTTGGTGGGATGTGCATACCGTCATCGGGACGCTGGTGCTGCCGCTCTATCTGTTGGCGGCATTCAGTGGACTGTACTGGGCCTATGACTGGTATCGCGAAGGGCTGCAGCACATGGCCGGCATGCCGGTTGCCGCCAAGACCAAGCCAATGGAGGCCTCGGGCCCACGCAAACCGCTCGACGGTGCGGCATTGGAGCGCACCTGGAACGCTTTCCTCGCCAACGCGTCGAACTATGCGAGTGCCACCCTGCGCATCGACGGTGCGCGCACCGGCAAGGTTGACATCAACTGGTTGCCGCTCAACGCACCGCACGACCGCGCCTTCAACCGCCTGACGCTCGACGCAGCCACTGGCGCGGTCCTCCGCCAGGAATCCTTCACTGACAAGCCACCGATGCAACGCCTGCTGGCCGGCATGCTGCCGCTACACAATGGGCGCTACTTCGGGCCAGTCGGCATTGTGCTGGTGTTGATCGGCGCGTCGATGCTGCCGGTCTTTGCGATAACGGGGTGGTGGCTGTATCTGGATCGGCGCAAGCGCGCGCAACCGCAGCGCAAACACACATCCGCATCGACACGTCCTTGCTGACAAGGGAGGGACATCGACGCGATGTCGAGCGCCCTCAACACAACAAGGACAACATCATGGTGATTGAAAAAGCCTGCGACCTTTCCCTGCGCCCGCTGGAGCGCAATGACCTGCGCTTCGTGCACGAGCTGAACAACGACGCGAAGATCATGCGCTACTGGTTTGAAGAACCGTACGAGACCTTCACCGAGCTCTCGCAACTCTACGACCGGCACGTGCATGACCAGCGCGAACGCCGCTTCATCTGCGAGAACGATGCCGGTGAAGCCGTTGGCCTGGTCGAGCTGATGGAGCTCAACTACATCCACCGCCGTGGCGAGTTCCAGATCATCATCGCCCCCGGCTGGCAGGGGCATGGCTATGCATCAACCGCGACACGGCTGGCGGTCGACTACGCCTTCATGGTGCTGAATCTGCACAAGCTGTATCTGGTCGTCGATGTGGAAAACGAACGCGCCATTCACGTGTACGAGAAGTGTGGATTCCAGCGTGAAGGCGAACTGATTGAAGAGTTTTTCAGCAACGGCGCGTACCACAACGCCTTGCGGATGTGCGTGTTCCAGCGCGACTACGTGAGTGCGGTGCGCGGCACCAACTGACGAAGGCAGGCGCCTACGCCGTGCGCAGCCACGCGTGCAATTCGCGCTGCCCGAGTTCCGTCATCTGCAACGCGCGTGAGTGCTTCTGCCGCGCAAGCCAGCCCAACGCAATGCAGCGCTCCGCCACGGCCGCGCCGAGCGCACCCGCCAGATGTGGGCGGCGCTCGCTCCAATCCATGCAGCCGTAAGCAAAGCGGCGGCGCCCGCTGCGCAAGGCCACCACGTCGACACCGATGGCAGCAAAAGCACGCTCGCCTTCGGACGTAACGTCGTAGGCGGCATGCGTTGCATCAAGCTGTTCGAGCCAGCCGCGTGCCAGCAGCTTCTCTGATACCTCCGTGCCAAGCTGCCCGGCCAGATGGTCGTAGCACAGCCGTGCGGCACGCAGGTTGTCAGGCACGGTCGAACGGCGCGGGTCTGCGGGTTTTTCCGGCGCAACCACCATCAGCGATTCGATCATCTCCGCCACCGCCGGCGAGCGCAGTCCGAAATACTTGTAGCGCCCGCTGGCCAGCGACGTGATCAGCGCATCCGCCTCCAACCGGCGCAGGTGCGCACTGGCGGTGGCGGGCTCCACGCCAGCGCCGTAGGCCAGCTCCTTGGCGGTGAGCGAGCGGCCTTCCATCAACAGCAGCAGCATGCGGATGCGCGTCGGATCGCCAATGGTGGCGGCCACCCGGCCGATATCAGGTTGTGTCGCTGGGGAAGATGCGGTCATGGTTCGATGCAGACCAAACTGTTGGTGCGTGACAGGCGCGGAGCCAATCCAGACAATAGGGGCCATCTTACTCCCGCCCCCTCTATCAGGCCGACCGCCGCCATGAACATCACCTCCGCCCCGCCCGCCGATCCACTGCAGGCCATCGTGCATGCCGACCCCACGCCGTACTACGCCGAGCTTGCCGCCACACGCCCGTTCTTTTTCGATGCTGGGCTCGGCTGGTGGGTAGCCGCCAGCGCCGATGCGGTGGATGCCGTGCTGGGCAGCCCCGCTTGCCGTGTCCGCCCTGCAGAAGAGCCCGTCCCCAAAGCGGTAGCCGCCTCGCCAACGGGCGCGTTCTTCGGCCGCCTCGTCCGGCAAATCGACGGGCCGGACCACGCTGCGCGCAAAGCCACGGTGATGGCTGCGCTGAGCCGATTGGATGTGGCCGCGCTCGCCAACCGCGCGCATCAACAAGCGCATGCCGCCCTGCCCGACGCAACCGCCCTTGACGCCGTGCTGAGCACCGACGCTCATTTCCGCGTGCCGCTGGCCACCATCGCGCAAACGCTGCTGGCCGATCAGGCCGACACACACGCCTGCCAGAACGACATCACCGCCTACCTGGCAGCGCTCGGCCCCCATGCCGATGCATCGGTGGTCGAACGTGCAGACGCTGCCGTCGGCCGCCTGCAGCAGCGCTTTGCAGACTCGCCGTTCGCCGCCAGCGAAAACGATGCCGACATCAGCAACCTTGCCGCCCTGCTCGCGCAAACCTATGATGCGTGCGCCGGGCTGCTCGGCAACAGCATCGTCACGCTGGCCCGGCATCCGGAGTTGGTCGAACGCCTGCATGCTGCACCGGAGGCGATTGAACCCTTCGTGCGAGAAGTCCTGCGCCTGGACGCACCGGTGCAGAACACCCGCCGCTTTGTCGCACAGGACACTGAATTGCTTGGACAACCGATGCGCGCAGGTGATCGCATCCTCGTACTGCTGGCTGCAGCCAACGTGGATGCCGCAGCCAACCCCAATCCATTGCGCTTTGACGTGGATCGCGCCCAGCCGCGCCTCTGGACCTTCGGCGGCGGCGCACACCGTTGCCCGGCCGAGACCCTGGCGGTGGTGATTGCGCGCGAAACCGTACAACATCTATTGCGTCTGCCCGGCATTGTGCGATGGCTCGCCAACCTGGGCGAGATCACGTACCGGCCGTCGCCCAACGCACGCATCCCCGCCTTCCAAGCCTGATCTGACGTTTCGACAACGCAACGATTCGACTCTCCACAGGAGCCCCACCATGATCGCCGTCATCTTTGAAGTCGTACCCGCCCCGGGCCAGCGCGATACCTACCTCAACATCGCCGCGCGCCTGAAACCCTTACTTGAGCAGATCGACGGCTTCATCTCGGTCGAGCGCTTCCAGAGCCTTACCAACCCTGACAAGTTGCTCTCGCTGTCGTTCTTTCGCGATGAAGAGGCCATCAAAGCCTGGCGCAATCTGGAGCAACACCGCAGCGCACAGCATGTCGGCCGCGAGAGCGCGTTTGCCGACTACCGCCTGCGCATCGCCCACGTCGTGCGTGACTACGGCCTGAACGAGCGCGAACAGGCCCCCGCTGACAGCCGCACCGAGCACGCCTGACCTGCCGCCAAGCCCTATGTGGCGCCCTCGGGCGTCCGTGGGCATCTCCTTTGCTGCTTCATTGCGGAGCCGGCACGGAATGACGCATCGCACCATCCCGCGTCACATCCGTGCGCAACGATTGCAAAGGAGTTGTCATGTCTACCGCTTTTCACGAGGCCGAACCTGCTCAGCAGGCCACATCCGCCCGCACCACGCAACGGCCAGTGCGCTATGCCGTGGTGGGGGCCGGTTGGATCTCCCAGGCCGCCTTCCTGCCGGGCGTAGCACATAGCGGCAACTCCGTTGTCACCGCACTGGTCACAGGCGACGCCACCAAGGCCAACGCATTGGCCAGGCGCTATGGCATCGAGCACGTCTGCGACTATGCCGACTATGAGCACCTGCTGACCGGCGGCGAGATCGACGCCATCTACCTCGCCCTGCCCAACGACATGCACCGGCAGTACGCACTGCCCGCGCTGCAGCGCGGCATCCATGTCCTGCTGGAAAAACCCATGGCCACCAGCGAGGCCGACTGCGAAGCCATGATCGAAGCGGCCCGCCTCGGCAACGCCAAGCTGATGATCGCGTACCGCCTGCATTTCGAGCCGGCCACGCTGGCCGCCATTGAACTGGTGCGTGCGGGCAAGCTGGGGCGCATCCGTGCGTTCTCGGCGGTGTTCAGCCAGTCGGTTGCGCCGTCCAATCACCGCGCCAGCCACGGTTACTGGGCGGGGCCGGTATCCGACATGGGCGTGTACCCGATTAACGCTGTCCGCAATCTGTTTGGTGAAGAACCGGTGGAAGTGGCCGCCGTTGGCGTGCGTGATCCGGACCTGACCTTCAACTTTGACGACACGGTTGCGGTGACGCTGCGCTTTGCCGACCATCGCATCGCCCAATTCACCGTCAGCTACAGCGCAACGTGGGTCGACCAGTACCGCATTCTCGGCACCATGGGCGATTTGGAGGTCTCACCGGGTTTTACGTTTGGATCGGGCTTGCGGCACCGCCTCACGCTGAACGGCCGCACGCAGGAACGCGCATTCGATGCCACCAACCAGTTTGGCGGCGAACTGCAGTACTTCTCCGACTGCATCCTGAACGACCTGGAGCCGGAACCGAATGGCGAGGAAGGTCTGGCCGACGTGCGCATCCTGGCCGCCATCGAGCGTGCGTTGGAATCAGGGCAACCGCAAAGCCTGGGGCCATTTCATCGCCACGGCCGCATGGAGGCTGCACAGGTGCGCAAGCTACCGGCCGTGTCGGCACCGGAACTGGTGGACGCGGCAGAACCACGCGTGGGTTGAAGCGGAAGGATCAGCGCCCGCAACGAACGGCGGGCGCAGGGAGTTACAGCTTGATGCGCTGCACAGCGTCACGCATGCGCAGGCGGGTGGAAACGTCGGAGTTGTTGGTATTGCCGCCATCGGTTTCCATGGCGTTGTCGCAGCGCCATTCGGTGGCTGCACCGCTCTCAGTCAGCGCGCAAACGCGGTGGGTCCAGCGGTCCCACACGAACACATCGCTGCCGGCCTCGCCGGAGAGCAGCGGTTCAAACCGGTACATCCACAAGTACCCAAGACCCAACAGGGTGATTACCAGGATCGCCATCCAGGACGCTTTGATTCGGCGCCACATTGTCATTTCTCCTCGCAGAAGCACTGCGGCGGACGCGTCAGACCGTGCGTCGCCAAGCTCAAAAACGCGGTGCTTCAAACGCAAATCGTAACATGCGGCGCGCCCGCCTCCGCCCGGGCGGGCACGACTGTGCGGCAGCGCAGCGATCCTAGAACGGCCTCGGCAACTCAGTTGAAGGCGTCCTGCCGATAGCGCCCGGATTGCATCTGCTCGGTCAGCCAGTCCGATGCGGTGGCCAGATCACTGCCGTAGCGTGCCTGGTGCATGCGGATGAGCGTGTCGCGCACGGCCGGTGCCATGGCGCGGCCGTCACCGCAAACGTATAGCGTGGCGCCGGCGTCGAATGCGGCCCAGACTGCCTCGCGCGCATCCCATAGGGCGTGCTGTACGAAGCGATGCGGATGGCCGTCTACGCATGAGTACGCGGGCAAGACCTGCACCACGCCGGCGTCTTCCCAGGCGCGAAGTGCATCGCGGTACAGGAAGTCATGCTCAGGATGCCGGCAGCCAAAACACAGCAGCGATGTCGCAACGGTCTCCCCTGCCGCCTGCTGTGCGGCACGCTCCTCCAGAAAGCCACGGAACGGCGCGATGCCCGTGCCGGCGCAGATCAGCACCATCGGCTTGCTGGCATCCACATCGGGCGCGAATGGCGGATTGGGCGTCCGCACGGTGGCAGCGATCTCCGCGCCGGCCGGCAAATGCATCAGGTAGTTTGACGCCGTACCGCGATACGTGCCGACGCCCGACCACGCCGGCCCCGACACCGTGCCCACCGTCAGCGCCGCCACGTCTGGCGAGACACGCGCCGATGAGGCAATCGAATAGAAGCGCGGCCGCATCGCCCCAAGACGCGCGAGAAAGCCCTCCAGCGTCAGCTCGATGGCGGGAAAGCGGATCAGCAGATCCAGCACGCTCAGGTGCGCAGCCTGGATGTCCTGATCGAAACGCTGTGCTGCCGCCTCCCCGTCGATCCACACGGCAAGCTGGCTGCGCGTGAACGGGCAGCGCGTTATCGCATGCAATGCGGCGATGTCACGCGCGGTGGCCGTGTCCTGCAACTCGACGAAGTCGCGCAGCAGTTGGCGCACGGTCACGGGCTGGCTGAGCGGCAAGTGCCGCACGTGGGCGTGCTGCGCCGTCAACGTGACAAGCGCCTCGCCTTCCAGGCCTAGCCTGGCGATGGCCGCCTCGACGCGGTCATCGGCATTGCGCGGATAGACAGCGAGGTGATCACCAGTGGCGTAGGTCACGCCTTCGGGCAACCGCACGGTCAGATGACGCGTCGGGCCACGCGGCGCCTCACGGGTGAAATCCCACAGGCCGGTGGGATCGCTGACGAGCTCTTCGTTGGCGAGCACCATCATGCTGCGTGCGGCAGCCGGCAATACGGTGGCACGCACGGCATCCGGCGCTAGGTATTGCACGCTGACAGCGGCAGCGTCGGCCTGCACCTGCCGCGCGCCAAGGGCCGCCCACAGACTGCGCGTCCAGGCATCGACGGCCGTATCGAAACCGCCATTGCCGTCGGCCTCACCGCGCGGCACGACGGCCTGTGCACCCGCAGCGGCCAGCATGGCGTCCACCCGCTTGGGAAACGCCTGGAACGCCGGCCACTGCGAGTTGCCGCAACCCAGCACGGCATAGCGCAAGCCAGGCGCCTGCCGGACCAGCGCACCAGCCGAATCGAGGCGCCCTTCCAGCGTGCGGGCGCTGTCCGGCGCACGGCCGTTGTAAGTCGCCGCCACGACGACGAGCGTGCCCTGCTGCGGCAACGCATCGGCAATGGCATCCAGCGGCGCGACCTTGGCATCAAAGCCTGCACGCGACGCGGTGGCGGCAATCTGTTCGGCAATGTCCTGGCATGTGCCGAGGCTGCCGCCATACAGCACGTGCATCGGTTCTCCGCCGCCGGCCAGCGTGGTTTGTGTATCGGCATCCGCCGCCGCATTGGCCTGCGACGGCATCGACACCAGCAGCCGCTCCCGCGCATTGCGCAGCCGCGCACGCAGGCGGAAACCGTCCGGTTTGAGCGTCAGCGTCTCCTTGATGTGGAACGCATAGTCGTGCGGATCTGACAGCGCAAAACGCTGCAGGATTACGGCCAGCGCCAGCTTGGCTTCGGTCAGCGCGAACTGGCGGCCGATACACGCACGCTCGCCATTGCCGAAGGGCTTGTAGGCATGCGGGTGGATACGGGCTTCGTTCTCGGGCAGGAAGCGGTCGATGTCGAACACTTCAGGGCGATCCCACACGGCGGGGTCGCGGTGCAAGGCCATCAGTAGCGTTACCACGCGCTGATCCTTCCGGATGGCGTAGCGGCCACCGATGCGCGTGTCTTCGTACGGCGCCACGCCAAAGCTGGGGGCCGTGGGCCACAGGCGCAGCGTTTCCTTCAGCACGCGCTCGATCACGTCGAGCTGCGCCAGGTGCGCGTACTGCGGCACGGTGTCGCCCGGGAGTACGCGATCGACCTCGGCATACGCCTGCGCCAGCACGGCCGGGTGGCGCAGCAGCATATACAGCGCGAACGTCAGCAACCCACTGGTGGTTTCGTGCCCGGCAATCAGGAAGGTGATCACCTGGAAGCGGATGTTGGTGTCGTCCAGCGGCAGGTCCGTCACCGGATCGCGCGCATTGAGCATCAACCCCAGCAGGTCGCTTGCCCCCGTGCCGCCATCCTGCGCGTGGCGGCGCTTACGGATCACCTCGTCCACCAGTTGATGCATGGCGGCCACATCCTGCTCGAAGCGGCGATGGTGCTCATGCATGAACCGGTCTTTGAACGGCAAGCGTGTGAGCTTGCCCATCGCCTCGGACAGCACGCCCGCCATGGCTTCCAGGAATGGATGCAGCGCGGGCGTCTTGAACGAGTCAAAGCGGTATCCGAAGCCGGCCAGCGAGATGGTGTCGAGCGTGAGCCGCGTCATGTCGTCGGCAACGGAGATGTCGGCGTCGGGGCCTTGCCGCGTCCATTTGTCGGCCAGCGCGTTGGCCACTTCGAGCATCACGTCAAAGTAGCCCTTCATGGCGCGTTGGCTGAAGGCCGGCAGCAGGATGCGGTGGGCCTTGCCCCAGTTGGGCTCGTCCTGGTGTGCGGTGAAGAGGCCGTCGCCAGCGCCTGCCCGCAGGAAGGACAGCGGCGGGCCGATCAGCTTGCGAAAGCGCGTTTCATCGCACAGCTCGGCCACCAGGTCGGCGGAATAGACGAATGGGACGCAGCGGCCGACAAAGTCGAGCTGATACAGGCCCTGGGGAAACTGCCGGCTGATCTCCAGAAACGTCTGGGCTACGCGGTCTTTGGGTAGTTGAAGCAGGTTGCCCAGCCACGGCAGGCCCTTGGGCTGCGGGATGGGCTCCGCCGCTGCGGAGGAGGCGTTGGAGGGCAACTCAGAGGCAGAGCGCATGCGCGGTCGACTGCGAAAATGGGTTGTGTGCCAATGTACGCGCCGCCGGGTGCAGTATCAAACGCCATCGCCGTGTTTGAATGCCGCCCCCTAAAAGCGCATCGGGCGACCCGTGGGCCGCCCGATCTGGGGTACTGCGATGTGGTGATCAGCGATTGCGCTGCGACGCGTTGAACGGCGCGTTGACCTGCGCTTCCAGTGCGCGGATCTGGCGCTGCAGTTCGTCCACGCGGGCGCGGGCGGCGCGGCGCTCCACATCCAGCGTGTCGGCCTCGGAGCGGGCAACCTTCTGGCGCTCCTGCGCCTGGGCCTGCTGCTGGCGCTGGATGTCCAGGTCAGTCTTCAGGCCGCGCAGCTTTTCTTCCTGCGCTGCAATCTGGCGCTCGGAGCGCTCCTTCTGGGCTTCCAGGCGAATGCGCTGCAGCTCCAGATCGGCCATCGTGCGCGTCTGCTTGGCGAAGTCGCTGTAGAGGCGCTCTGCAGCGGCTTCGTTGGTGGTCTTGATGACGCGCCAGAGGTCTTTCTGCTGGAACAGCGTCACGTAATACGTCAGGTCGCTTTGGGCAAACAGCAGGCTGGCGCCGTAGGCGCCGTTGTAGGTCGTGCGCAGCTCCGACAACTCGTGAGCCTGCATGCGGCGCTGCAGATCCAGCACGGTGCTGTTGCCGGCTCCATTGCTGGCCGGGCTCTCGGCACGGGCGGTGCTGTTGCTGGCTGCAGGCGTGCTGGTGGCAGCCGTTGCGGTGGTCTGGCCAACGGTGGCGGTCAGTGCCGGCACCGGCGCGGCTGCGGCAATCGGTGCGATGGCGGTGGGTGCTGCAGCCGGGCTCTGCGCCACGGCAGATGTGCAGGCGGTACCGCCCACCATGACTGCCACCGCGGCCGCGATGGCCAATCCCCTCTGAAACGCCTGTTGCGACGCTTTCCCTGACTGTTTTCTTGTTGTCATCTCGACCCTGTGGATTCTGCGCAGGTGTTGCAGCCGAAAACTATACGCGATCCGCTGCCCGAGTGGCGTGCCGGGGGTCCCGTCGGGTGGGAGGGTGTTGTATGGCGTCACTCCATCTCGCGCAACTCAGCTTCGCCGTCAGCGATCTGGTATTTGCGCATCTTTTCCCACAACACCTTGCGGCTGATGCCCAAGGTGGCGGCGGTGTCCTGGCGGCGCCAGTTGTTGGCGTCCAGCGCGGCCAGGATGCGGCGGCGTTCCTCATCGCCGCCACTTCCGTTGCCACCACTGCGGTCATGGCCATTGCCACCGTTGCCGCCGTTGGTCTCGCGCTCGAAGGCGTCGCGCTGGAGGCCGGCAAACAAGGGCAGGATGCGGGCCTCGTCCCAGCGACCGAACTGGCGCAGGGTGATACCGAGACGTTCGGCCAGGTTGCGCAGCTCACGCACATTGCCGGCAAAGTACGCACGACCGACCGATGCCCTCACCCACTCCGGCACCGGCGGCATGCTCTCGTAGGTTTTGTCGCCCAGCAAATGCCGCAGGAAAGACAGCAGCAGCGCCACCTTGTCGTCTGGGCCGCGCTGCTCCAGGCTGGGGATCCGCAGCTCAATCACAGCCAGGCGGAAGTACAGGTCTGCCCGGAACTGCCCTCTGGCGACCATCTCACGCAGGTTCTTGTTGGTGGCCGCCACCAGGCGGAAATCCAGCTTGACGGGCACGGTCGAGCCCAGCCGCGTGCACTCGCTGTCTTCCAGCACACGCAGCAGCTTCACCTGCTGATACAGCGGCAGGTCGCCCAGTTCATCGAGGAACAGCGTGCCGCCGTTGGCCTGCTCGAAATACCCACGGTGTGCATACATGGCCCCCGTGAATGCGCCCTTGGCGTGGCCAAAGAACTGCGATTCGAACAGCCCATCGGGAATGGCGCCGCAGTTGACCGCCACGAACGGGCCTTTGCCGTACATCCGGTTCTTGTCGTGCAGCAGGCGGGCGATGCGCTCCTTGCCGGCGCCAGTCTCGCCGTAGAGCATGACGTTGCTGTCGCAGTCGGCAAAAGTGTCGACCTGCTCCAGCAGCCCGTGCATGGCCGGCGATGCCGCAACGAGATCGCTCTGGTCGGGCGCCTGATCCTGCGCCGACGACATCGACGGCAAGACCTTGCTGATCTGTGCGCGCAGCTCGGTGGCGCCGAAATCCGGCCCAAGCACGTAGGTGTATTCGGGCGGGAAGCGGCTCGAATCGTGCTGCGTATCCGCCGCCACCCAGATCACCGGCATGCCCTGCGCGGCTTGCCAATCCAGCACGGTAAAGCCGCCGCTTTCCACCACCGACGCACTGATGATGGCGACGCTAGGCTTGGCGCGTGGCTCAGCCGGCTGGAAGTCGATACCGCCGGCACGGATCACCTCCGCACCAAACGGCGCCATGAAGCGCGCCACACGATCGGCAATGTCGTAGCGCCCTTCCCAGACAAAGATATCGAGCGTTTCGTACGCCCAGCGATCGGTTTTCATGTCGTCGCTTCCATGTCAGAAAACCAGCTCGACGGAATCGCAGTCGAGCGAGAGGAGTTTGATGTCGGCATAGCCGAGTTGGATACCGAGGAGTTCAAGCAGGGGACTGAGCACACCATCCAGTGTTTGCCCCACAACCGATAACGTCGGCGCCAACAAAGGCATGGCTATTGCGGTGACATCCACAGTGATCCCAAGAATGGTTGCAGTTGCAGTCAACTGATTCAGGTTGCTGTTCAGGATGGAGCCAAACAGGCTCTGCGTTGCTACGCGCGGGGGTGAGTTTCCGCTCGTATCGGTTTGCGGGTTTTGTCCAATCTGCGTTGCCGCGATGGTTTCGTCGCCCCAGCCTGTGTTTGGCGCCTGCGACACGTTGGCCTTCAACCCTACGCCAACGAGCCCGAGCCCCGCCAGGCTCAAATTCACAGCTGGTGCGGGTGCGGCAGAGGCGCAGTCCATCGTGCTATTGACCGAGGTATCCGCATTAGCCGCAATACACAACCCCACGGGTTGCGGCTGGGCAGAAATCGTGGCGGTCGAGTTGGATCGGGGAACGGTACAGCTTGTCGATTTCGCGTGCCCTTGCGCACTCGCTACCGTGAGTCCGATCGGAAGTGTGACGGCGAGCAGGTTTGGAACGCCGACCACGACCTTCAATCCCAACCGCACCTGCGCCGTCCGCGCCTGCGTCTTCCATTGCCCGGCATTCGGCCCGGAAAGAAACTGCCCAGGCGGCCCAACAGCGATGGCAGGCGGCTCGATGATCTTCAGCGACAACGTGACAGCCCCCAACCCAACGAGATTCAACGTGACGGGCGCCACGTTCACCGCCGATTTGCTGTTGGCAATCTGCGCAGCGGTTGTCAGCAAGTCCAGCACATTGACCGTGGCGTCGAGAGCAGCCTGCTCGTTGCCAGCAAGCGCAAGCACCGAGAGCAGCCCAGGAGAACTGGCGCCGCCATCGCCAATGTTGATCGGCAAATTCAAGTCGTTGCCAAACGACAGCGTGTTGCTGGCCCCTGCCCCGCCCACTGACACACCCGCCAGCCCGGATTGCGATGCAACGGAAATGACCGCATTGAAGAACGTCCCCAGATTGGGCGACAGCGCCAGCAACTGCTGCATGGACCCCGCGCCGAGCGCCACGGCCAGATCCGCGAGGCGGATGTTGGTGGTGGCCAGTCCTTGATACGAGACAGCGTCGAGGTTGAGGTTGGTGTGCAGCAAATACCCGAGCAACTGATTCAGCAATCCGTTGTTGATGGACACCAACCCAGAGCCGAGTGAGAACGACACGATGGACGTGTTCTTTGCGATTGCGGTGGCCTGCAACTGCCTATTTCCGACGAGGAAGAAGTACGGCACTTTCTGCGTGACTGTCACCTGCGCAGCATTGGTGTTGCCATCGACAGCGGCTTGCGCAGTGAAGTACGTCGGCGCCGTTCCGGTGCTGGCATCCCACACCCCCGGCACCGTTGTCAGTGTGACGTTGGTGTTGTCGACTGTCAGTCCATTCTGCTGCACCGCAAGCTGCGCGGGAGGGGGCGAGTTGTAGAACAAGTCCAACCGCTGCGCAGCCGCCGTAGCCGCAAGATCCGCCGAACGCTGCAACGCCCGCTGCGAGTAAAACAGGTTGCCGATATCGATCGACACCAGCACCGCCAGCCCAATGGTGGCCACAAAGGAAGCCGTGAGCACACTGATGGCACCGCGCGCATGGCGGTGCAACGCGGCGGAATCACGAAGAGGGAGAGCGCGCCGATTCACGATGCCAACTCAGCGGGCCGACGACTGTGCCGCATTGCCCGTGGAGGACCGCCCTCCGGACTGCGCTTGCGACATGCCCGGCATCGGTCTGCTGAACGTTTCGAGATAGCGCTGGTATGCCAGTGCCGCCTCTTCGCCGCGCAAGGGCACCAGCTCACCGGCATAGGTCCCCTCGCGCTGTGCCTTGAGCAGGGTGCGCGTGGCCTCGTTCACACGGCCGTCAACCTTGGACTCCACCGGCTCGGCGCGCTGTGGGCTTGTTCCACTAAAACCTTGTGCGACTGCCATGCCGCTCGCCAGCCACGCTGCCATGCAAGCGATCGAGAAAAGGCGTTGAATCATTGCGTAACCTCCAGCATGTCGAGCAAGCGCCCGCGTTGCAGCGCAAGCGCGCCAGTAGGTGAGCGTGGGGCCGTTGCTGCTGCCACCGTCGGCGCGCCACTCGGTGCAACCGGCGCTCTCTCACGCGCCAGGCGTCGATCACGCCAAGCGGACTTCACGCGCGTCACGTCTTCGTCAATGGCCTTGCGGGCGGCCGGGCTTAGCTGCGCATGCGCGGTCAGCGATGCCGCGTCGTCCTTGCGATCATTCGCAGCCAACCAGATCACCAAGTTGCCGGCAACCTTCGGGCTGGATCCGGACATCTGCTGCGCTTGCATGAGTGGCACGCGTGCTTGTTCGACTTCGCCAGCGCGCATCAACGCATAGCCGAAATCGCTTGCGGTGCCGGCATCGGTCGGATTTGCCCGAGCGGCCACCTGCAAGCAGCGTGCGGCTTCGGCAAAGTTGCCCTGCTGGCCCGCGGTGATGCCCAGCCCGCGCCAAGCGCCCGCATTCAGCAACGCGCCCTGCGTGCCCGCACCCGTGGTGGACGTGGCCGCAATCACGGCGCGGTAGCCGGCTTCGGCTGCCGCAGACTGGTCAGTCTCGCGCAGGGCATCTGCGCGCATGAGCAAAACTTCGGGAGCGCGGCCATAGCGCTGTTCATAAGCATCGATATGCGCCAGCGATGCGTAATACAGCCCCTGCTCCTGCATCTTGCGGATCAACGACACATACGTTGCCGGACTGCTGATTTCCGCCTTCTCTTCGGTCTGGCGCAGGCGAGCAATTTCGATATCAGCTTCGGCCCTGCGACTCATGTCGGAACCGGCCATCGAACCGCACCCTGCCAGCAGCGACAGTGTGGCCAACGCACAGGCAGAGCCCGTACGCATCACGATCTGGATTGTCCTCATCTCACCCCCCTCCTGAGATATGTGTCAGGCTGCGCATCACACCCATAAAGCCGGGCCCCGCAGTAATGATCAGAAGCGAGGGGAGCAGCGTGATCACCATCACCATGGTCATCTTGACAGTCAGTTTTCCGATGCGGTCTTTCATGCGTGCACGGCGGTTCTCCTGCAAGCGCATGCCGAACTGGCGCAGCGGCTCCTGCACGGCGCCGCCAAAGCGGTCGACCTGCGTGAGCAGCGTGATCAAACCCTTCAAATCTTCGTTGTCGAACATGCGAGAGATGCGCATCAGCGTCTGCTCACGCGGGCGACCCGACGCGAACTGTTGGTTGGCACGGCCAAATTCAGCTGCCAGCACAGGCAACATGCTGTGGAATTCGTTGGCGATGACCTGCAGGCTTTGGTCGATCGACAGGCCCACCCCCTGAAGCAAGCGCAGCATGTCGACCATCGCGGGCAGCTCGTCGTCGACACGGCGTCGGCGATCTTGTGCGCGCTGCTTCAATACCCACTTGGGCGCCAGATAGCCAATGGCAAAACCCGTGAACGCCCACAACAGCCCCTTGACCACAGTGGGCGCCACCAGAAAACCCAACAACGCGAGCACAAGCGGCAAAACCATGCGTATGCCACCAAACAGCGTACGGACGTACTCGCCGTAGAAGCCGCACTCCTCCAGCAGCTTGCGATCGTCTTCGGTGACAATACGCTGGCCCAACGGCGTATCGATCCACCGCTCACCAACCTTGGCGATCTGCTGCTGCAGTTGCTGCGCCTCACGCAAACCATGCGCACGCGGCTGGGGAACCGGCGCCACCGGTGCCACCGACACAGGCGGCGCCATGCCAGACGCTGTAGCACGCAAGTCGGACAGTGCGGAATCCAGCTTGCGCACGCTGCGCTGTCGCATCAGCACCGCACGCACAGCAATCCCACCAAACAGCAGTACACCGGCCGCGGCTGCAGTCAGGCTAAGGGTGAAGAACACGTCATCCATGCCGCTCCCCCCTAGATCGACTTGGCCAACTTGGTCAATGCCAGCGCGCCAATCAGCTCCAGCCCGAGCGCCGCCATGATGAGCGTCTTGCCGAACGGGTCACGCCACATCGACATGACGTAGTTCGCGTTGGACATGATGATCAGCCCCCCGACAATCACCGGCAGCAACCCAAGAATCCATGCGGACAGACGCGTCTCAGCCGACAACGCCAGCAGTTCTTGCTGGGCCTGCTGGCGGTCACGCATAAATGCAGCAGTGCGCTCCATCACGATGTCGGCCCGCCCACCGTAGCGCAATGAAAGCCGCAGCACAGAGGCCACCAAGATCAACTCATTCACGCGGTACTGCTGCCCTACAACCGATACCGCCGCATCCAGGTCCTTGCCTGCGCGCTGCATTTGCGTAATCGCCATCAGGCAATTGCGCAATGGGGCCTCAGTGTTGGCGCTGGCTGCCTGAAATGCCGACGGCACCGCACTGCCGATGGTCATCAGGCGTACCACGCCATCGAGGAACCCTGGCAACTGCCGCAGCAGGCGCTCGTTGATGCGCCGGGTGCGGTTCCAGAACAGGAAGATGGCAATCAGTGCATACAGCCCAACCGCCATCACCATCGAAAGCAGTCCCGACACCGCCCACGCTACCAACGCGATCGCCACCAACGGTGCAATCAGCAACGCGTAGAAACGACGACTTGGCTCGATGTCGGCACGGCGCAGTGCGTCGTTCCATGCACGATTGAGGCTATCGGGCACGCTGGCCGGCACGACCTCTACGTTCGATTGGTAACGCGCGTTGATCTGCTCGGTCTGCGCTCGCACGAACGAGCGCGAGGCTTCCCGCTCGCGGCGACGCACGGCCTCTGACCACAGCATCAGCGCACTGCCAAACAGCAGCAGCGCCAAACAGCCGAGCCAGAGCGTCGCGCTAGACATGGAAGCGGCCTCCGCCGCCAAATCCGCCACCCATGCCACCGCCCACAGCGCCATCCAGCCCGGCGTTACGCATGCGCGCCAGCTTGGGCGAATGCGGCTGCAGCCCAAGTGCCGTCCAGCGATCCATCTCTTCACCATCGGGGCCGATGTAGGGCTCGTAGCGATACAACTCCTGTGTGGAGATGATGTTGTCGCCCATGCCAGTGATCTCCGTGACAGACAGGATGCGGCGCTTACCGCTGGACAGGCGCCCAATCTGCACAATGAAGTCGATGGCGTTGGTGATCTGCCGGCGCAGACTCACCTCGCTGCCCTGAAAGCCGGCAAAACCCGCCAACATCTCCAGACGGTACAGGCACTCGCGCGGGCTGCTGGCGTGAATAGTGCCCATCGAGCCATCGTGGCCGGTGCCCATCGCCTGCAGCATTTCCAGCACTTCGCCACCACGCACTTCGCCCACAATGATGCGATCAGGGCGCATACGCAGGCTGTTGCGTAGCAAGTCGCGAATGCTCACCACGCCCGTGCCCTCAAAGCCGCCCGGACGACTTTCCAGACGCACCACATGCGGGTGGTTAAGCGACAACTCAGCCGTGTCTTCAATGGTGATCACGCGCTCGGTCGTCGGAATGTGATACGCCATTGCGTTCAGCAGCGATGTCTTGCCCGAGCTCGTGCCGCCGCTGACCAGGATGTTGCAACGCGCCTGTACGGCAGCCTGAATCAGCGCGCCGATCTCCTCACTCATCGTACCGAGGCTGAGCAGATCTTCTGGCTTGAGCGGGTCCTTGCGGAACTTGCGGATCGACACTACTGGCCCTTCCAGCGCCAATGGCGGGATGACCACGTTGATGCGGCCACCATCGGGCAGCCGCGCATCGACCATCGGGTTCGATTCATCCAACCGACGGCCGATCGGCGCAAGGATGCGGCGCACGATGCGTAGCAAATGGTTGCCGTCAGAAAAGCGCACCGGAATGCGCTCCAGCATGCCGTGCCTGGAGACATACACATCCAGGTGACCGTTCACCAGAATGTCTTCCACTGCCGGATCGGCCAGCAGATCTTCAAGCGGGCCGAAGCCGGCCAGTTCCTTGGTCAGTGCTTCAGCAATCTGCCGCACTTCCGTCTCGTTGACTGGAATGCGGCGCATGCGCGTGAAGCCTTCGACCTCAAGGTCAACAAAGCGCTGGATGGCCGTGCGCGACCACCGCCCGAACTCGGCGCCCAGTTCTTCAATACGCGTGAGTAGATGTTCGTGCGCGGCTTCCTTGATGTCCTGGAAGGCCTGCGAGACGGCAAACGCGCCATTGCTGCCCGCATCCGCCTGATTGGAAAACTCGATGGGTTGTGTCATGTCGCGTTCCGTTCGGTGTTACCGAGATCGAGCTCGGCTGCGTCTGCCGACTTAGATTCGGAGCGTCTGCCGAAGCGCCCTTTCAGGCTTGTGCGTGCGCCGGCCAGCCAGTTCGATACGCCTGAGGCCCGCTCTCCCTGTTGGGCGTAGCGCATCATCTGGGCAACCTCGGCCAGCGCGCGTACGTAAGCGTCGGCGGGATGCGTTTCGGCCAGCAATGCGCCTTGATTGGAGGCGACCACCAGCGCCTGGCGACGACTCGGCACAGTCACTACCGAAGGAATCTCCAGCCGCTCGGCGATCTGCGCCGCATCCAGTGACAAGCGCGCGTCGAACTTCGAGATGACCAGGTGCAGGTGGTCACGGTCAATCTCGCGCTTCTTCAGTTCCTGCATCAGCTCGGCAGCTGAGACGATGGCGCCCACGCTTTGCTCCGTCACGAGCATCACATCGTCAGCGGCCTTGACCAGCTGGGCGATGAAGTCAATGTTGCCGAAGCCACCCAGGTCGACCACCTGCAGGTCGAAGAAGGTGCGCAGGCGATTGAGCAGTCCCAACGCCTCGGAGAACGAAATATCACGCATCTCCGCCAGCGAGATCGGCAACGGCAGCACTGCCAGGCCATTGGGGTGGCGCGACAGCGCGGTCTGCACGAACACTTGGTCAAAGCGACGCAGATTGCGCACAGCCTCCACGAAATGAAAGTTGGCCTGCACGTTCATGTACAGGGCGCCATCGCGCAGCGGTTGACCGAGGTCGAGCAACATGACGTCGCTGGCTGACGTGCGGCGCACCAGCGTAGCCAGGTTGGTAGCAAACGTGGTAGCGCCCACACCTGGGCGTGCACCCAAGATGGCCAGCACGCGGCCACGGCGCGTCGGCTCGGTTGAGGCGCGCTCGGCCAACAGGCGACGCACCACGCGCACGGCCTCGGCGGGGGCGCCGTCCACGTCGACGAAATCCTTCACACCGGCACGCAGCGCGGCCAGCATGGCGCGGCCATCGGAGGCGGAACCCACCGCCACCAGCGGCAACCCCGGGAACAAGCGCGTCAGCTGGCCAACCAGTTGCGTGGCCTCACCGATGGCATCCGTGCCTTCACCCAGCTTCTGATCCTGGTCGGGCGTGTCGATCAGCGTGGGAGACGACACGAAGCGCACGAACACCACCTCGGGGTTCACCGCGCCAATCTGCTCCAGGAAGGCATCGTGGCCACTGGTCTGCGCCACCAGGACGCCCAACTCGCGGATCGCACCGGCCAGCCAGCGGTGTACCGCCGCCGATTGTGTGTCGCCATGACCGCCACCGTGCAGAAGAAAGTAGTCCATACCTGCCTCCTGCCCTTACCGCGAGAAGCCTGGCATGGCAGCCGGATCGGCAATGCCCAGCGCGAACGGTTGCCACACCGGCGCATCCGGTCGGTCGAGGTCTCGTCCACCAGCCTGTCCCGGCAGCATCTTGTCGATCGGCGCATTGCGTGCCATCGGCCTGACCAAGTGCGGGGTGACAATGATCACCAGTTCGCGTTCATCCTGGTTGTAGTTCAACTGCTTGAAGAACGTCCCGATGACTGGCAGATCGCCCAGGAACGGCACCTTGTTGAGGTTGGACTGCGTTGAGCGGCTGACCAGCCCACCGATGATGAAGCTCTCGCCATCACCAAGCTCGACAGTCGTGTCGGCGCGGCGCGTAATGATGGCCGGCACGGTTGCGCCGTTGAGCGTGATACCGCGGCTGAAGTCCAGGTCACTTGCCTCGGGGGCCACCTTCAGGGCAATGCGATTTTCCGAAAGAATGGTGGGCGAGACCGTCAGCCCGATACCGAACGGCTTGTATTCAATCGTGGTGGTGCCAAGCGCCTGCGGCACCGGAATCGGGATCTCGCCACCGGCCAGGAAATTGGCGCTCTGGCCCGACAAAGCAACAAGGCTGGGCTCGGCCAGCACGCGCGCCAGACCGTTTGACTCCATCAAGCCGAGCGTGGCGCCCAGATTCCAGTGCGCCCAGCTATGACTCCAGTTGGCCAGCAGGCTAAACGCCGCACTGACCGGGCTACCGCTGCCGCCAGATGAGATACCGCCGGTGGTGCGGCCAAACGTAAAACCCGAACTCAACGAGAAACCAACCTGCTTGAGTACCGTTTTGCTGAACTCCACCACCCGCACATCAACCTGCACCGTGCCCGGCACCCCGAGAGCAGTGGTGTCGACCACATTGCCGCCCTTTGGCCTTTCAGCGCCCGTGGCCGCCCCGCCCGCGCGGCGCGCGCGCGCCAGGGCGTAGACATCCTTGGCCTGACCGGACACCACAGCGGTATCGCCCTGTACATCGACCGTCGGGTCCCCGGGGATGGGCGCCCCAGCATCCACCTGCACGTTGTAAGTCACCGCCGTGCCACCCTGCGTCCAGACCATCACGCTGGCCGCCCCCGGCTTCTTGGCGATGATCAGCAGGCTGTTGGCAGCGCCGCGCCCCTTGAGCAGCAGCGCGTCAGCAATGTCCGGGTTACCGATCGCGATGCGCTCAAGCGGTTTGCCCAAGCGGATCTCGCGCTGGCTACCCGTAAGCAAATGCAAGATCTGCCCTGCTGGTGCCGCTTCGGCGAAAGCCGTCGATACGAAGGCTGTCGATCCGATGACCGCCAATGCAAGCGCGCCCACCCAACCGCGAACCACGGCGGCATCAGTCATGTTGCTCCTCACGTTTACCTGCGCGGATGATCTCGACGCCACTACCGGCGTTGCTGCTGCGTACGGTGCTGCGCGCGACAATGGCCGGTGGTAGTGGTTGCGTTTGCAGCACGGCGGGACCACGCTCGTGAGCCGAACTGGTCAAGCTGTTGAGCGACACGCCCACTTGTGCAACGTCCATGGGGTTACGGTTTGCAGCCGCCAGCAGGGCGGCATCCTGCGGCTTGACGGTCGGCTCGGCATCATCAGAGGGGTTGCGCAACGCCAGCAGCAGACGGCCGGATTGGTGCGCCATCGCCAACCGGCTAACGGCTTCCACCGGTACCGACAGCACTGCCGTCCTGGCCGGCTCTGTCTTGCGCGCGGCAGCGGCGCCATCCTGTGCTTTTTGAGGGCCTTCATTCACCGCTACGGCGCCAAAAGCCAGCACGCGCAAATGCGGCAAGAGCAGATTGGCTCGACTGCCGTCGACCTCCTGGCCATCCTTGCGCATGATCAGGAAGACATCGACATAGTCTCCCGGCTGCACACGGTTGCCCACGCCGATCACCTCATCGACCATAACGGCCACTGCGCGTTGGCCGGGAATGACCTGCAGCGCCAAGCCTGACGACAACTGCGAGCCGATCAGCGGCACGCCTATGCCCAACGTCACAATCGGCTCGCGCCCAACCACCTTGCTCACCTCGGAAAACCCATCGTCTGGGTTGACCGGCAGCATCTCGACGGCCACGGCATCGGCACCAATCGGCTTTCCGGCTTCCACCGGCTTGGTCGTCACGACCACCGGATACAACGTCTTGCCGTTTTCGTGCACCGCAACCGGCGCAGGCGGCTTGTGCGCGCTGCGCCAGGCGACAGCGCCTAGGATCGCAGCAAGCAACAGCAGCGCAGCGGCGAACATCTGGAGGTGTTTGCTAGTCATCGGGGCCGTCTGTCGATGCAATCAATAAGAAGAATTTGCGGGCTGCGTGGCATCAGCTGCTGGGCACGAGCTGCACAACCGCCGACCCCGTAAGCGAGGTTGGCACCGGCAGCAGCGGAATGGCAGGCAGCAGCGGGTTGTTACCCGTGGTAACAGGCAGCGTGAGCACAACGCTCAGGCATTGCATGCTGGCGATGGTCGGACACGTCACCAGTGGCGCACCGCTCTGGTTGGTGGTGACCTGCGAACTGATGAAAGCCGGCAGCGAGGCATTGGCAGCGGTATAAGCCGCAGCCACGCGCTGAGAATTGGAAGGCTGGTAGCGCAGCGCTGCGCGGGCGCCCTCTTCGGCTGCCAATGTCAGTGCCTGCTGGATGCCGAAGAGTAGGCCGTAGTAGGTGATGCCGAGCATCAGCAGCATCAAGACCGGCAAAGCGATGGCAAACTCAATCGATGCCGCCCCACCGTGGAAGCGCCCTCTGTAGGGGGCAAACGATCCCCCTCTGCGCGCCAGGATACGCACACTGTCCCGTTCTAATGCCGGCATGGCCGACTCCTTCCCTTTTCAACACTCAAACAGTCCGCTTGGGCGGATCTCGTCGTCGACTACAGCACAACAGGCACCGGTGCTACATGCCCGGCAGCCAAGGCATGCGCATCTCCGATGGCACCCACTGCAGGCATAGCAAGCCAATCGCCATGTACGCTGCATAGGGAATCCCGCGCCGCCCCGCTTGTCCGGTCTGCCAACGCGTCAACGCAGGTGCCATTCGCATGACGACCCAGGCGAATGGTTCTGACGCATCCATCCGACGCAATAGCAGGATCACCAACGCATGGACCCCAGCCAGCAGGCTGCTGATCAGCCAGACCGCTACCAAGCCATGCCAACCCGCCAACATGCCCGCTACGGCAAAGAACTTGACGTCGCCCGCACCCATCCAGCCCACGACATAGAGCGGCAAGAAGCAAGCAAACGCAATGGAACCGCCCAGCAAGACATCACGCCAGTCGTAAGCCAGCGCCCAGATCGGCCCGCATGTCACGAGCACGACAGACAGCACCAGTCCTGCGGCGACGAGCCAGTTAGGCACGCGCCGCGAGCGAAAGTCGTATGCGATGGTGATGAGTGCGAGTAACGTTACGCTCGCCCAGCCAGCGATTTCTGCTTGGCTAGTCAAGGCAAGTCACTAGCACGCCGAGCCTTTCAGGCTCGTACAGATCGTCTGAAATTTGGCCGTAATCTGTGTGCCAAGAGCGCTGACAACCGTCACGATGGCCGCCGCGATCAAGCCGGCGATCATGCCGTACTCGATGGCCGTAGCACCTTGTTCGTCGCGAAGAAATTTCAAAACGGCGTTTTTCATGATTGCTCTCCTGTTTGCACTCGCCCGCGGATGTTGTTGATCTTGACCAGCCTGCGGTGCTCCGGCCGCGACCAGTTCATATTGGCTAATAACGGATAAAACGCTTGGGGATTTATAGCGATGACACGATCGAAACAAAATCTTTTCGCCGCGCCACCTTCGTTTTATCAATAAAACAAAGATGACAAGCCATCAGGTGATCTCGGTCCCGCAAAAAACGCCCAATGACCACCGCACACCCCCAACCCGTTACCCTGCCATCAGAATGTCACGTATGTCACGTAACATCCCGTAACGGTTTTATAGGCGTGCGGCGCCGCAAACAAAATAACTCAAGTGAGGTACTTGCACTCAATTAGAGTGAAGTCTCTATTTAATTTTATTAAAGCCTCGCCAACCCCCTGAAAACTAATGGAAATCCCTTAATGATCCGCAGATTACATCCATTAAGTGGACGGGTTCTCCATTAATCTAAGGGCTGATCTGAACGCTCCCCATTCTCTGTCCTGGCAAAAAAAGGATGCGCGAGCGACGGGAACACGCCCGCGCACCTTCAAGAGCACAGACAGGTACTGCTCAGTGCGCCAGGCTGCTTACGCCGCCCAGCAAGTTCGTAACAGGCGCCAACGGATTGCCGCCCGATGCACCGCCGGCGGCGCTGGTCACGCCGCCCAACAGGCCAGTGATAGGCGCCAGGGGGTTGGAGCCGCCAGCGGCACCGCCCAGCAAGCCGGTAACGGGCGCAAGCGGGTTGCTGCCGCCAGCGGCGCCGCTCAGCAGGCCGGCAATGGGCGCCAAGGGGTTGGAGCCACCGGCCGCGCCGCCCAGCAAGCCGGTCAACGGTGCCAGCGGATTGCCGCCGCCCGCGGCACCACCCACGCCGCCGAGCAAGCCACTCAGCGGATTGCCGCCAGACGAGCCGCCTGCAGTGCCTACGCCACCCAGGGCGGCCACCGTAACCCCAACAGAGGAAACCACCGGGCCCAGGGTTGAAACTACCGGCACGCCAGTCCCGGTGATGGTGTTACCGGCACCAGCCACGCCACCGCCAACCGCACCCAGCAAGGTATTGAGACCGCCACCCAGGCCAGTCGCATCACCCAGCATTTGCGTTGCATTAGTCACTTGCGTGGTGACCGGCACGATGGCCGAGCTGGCCTGCTGCGTGACTTGCTGCACCGCGCCAGACGACAGCGCGCTGCCCAGCAACGTGCCGCCGCCAATCAGCGCTTGGCCAACCTGCTGCACGCCACCGCCGACCGGCTGGGTGATCGGTGCAAGCGGCGCGCCCGAGCCTTGGCCCAGGCCCTGCACGAGCGTACCGGCGCTAACCGTGGTTTGGCCGAGGTCTGTCACGACGTTGCCGGTGCTGGCCACGGTCGTGCCGATCGGATTCGGGTTCTGGCCCATCTTGCCCAGACCGGTTTGTACACCCAGGCCCAGATCGCTGACGGCCTTGCCGACGTTGCTGACCGTACCGCCCAGGCCAGCCTTGGCTTGGTCGGAAAGGCCCGGAATATTCGCGTTCTGCAGGGTCGTGCCGAGGCTGCTGATAGCCTGCCCCGTCGCTACAACCGTGTTGCCGGTGCCGTTGGCGACCTTGCCGACAGGCGTCACACCCGTCAGGTCGTTCGGGCTGGGGTTCGGCGAGCTGCCGGAACCGCCACCACCCGAAGAGCACGCTGCCAGCATGAGAGCAGCAACGGCGCACGCCAGCGGCATGACGTGGATGGTGCGAATGGTTTTCTGGATCTGTTTCATGTCCCGTCCCCTTCTCAAGGATTTGTCTTAAGCCTTACCTGTTGTCTCTGAGCTCTGTACTGCGAACTGCGGGCCAGATTCAGCAATTGCCATGCCAGCCTCATTAGAAAGAAACGTCGACTGCTGAAGAACGGCGTCACAACAGGCTTTGCAGACAGCACATCCGGCATTACCCGAATACGGCGGATAGGTGTTACGGTCAGAAAACACGTGTTCCCGGTGTTACGTTGTAACGTGACACGGAACATATTCGACCCAAACATAACCCCCATAGCAAACGTTTCCTCCCCTCATTCGTAGGGCAGGGTAAATCCCACATTTGAGTTAATTTCCACGATTCCTCCATTCTCAAAGAGAAAATCACACCGAATTTTGATAATCGATTACGCATAGCGAAATAATCGAGACATGGCACACCGTTTGCAGAGTCCCGCCACCCAAATCGACATTGGGACCATTTTCCAGCTGATAGAAGCGGACTTTTAAAACGGGAGAACGATCATGAATAAGAACATCAAGTGCCTGGCAGCTACGATGGCAAGCCTGTTGGTCTTGGGCGGTTGCGCCAGCTCGGGTTCGGGTGATATGGGTGGTGCGCTGGGTGGCTCAAACGGAGGCGGCGGCTCGAACAACAATACGGGCGGCTCAACGCCGTCACCTTCGCCTTCGCCCTCTCCGTCGCCGTCACCTTCGCCCTCTCCGTCCCCGTCGCCCTCGCCGACGCCCGCACCGGCGCCTCTTACGCCGGCTGGCACGATCCTCAACAAAACGGGCAATGTCGTGTCAGCCACTGGCTCGGCGGTCAGCGGTATCGGCTCGGACATCAAGAACGCACCACTGCCCTCGCAGTTGAGCGGCGTGCAGAGCGGCCTGGGTGGTGTGGTGGATAACGTTGGCACGACCGTTTCGGCGCTGGGCGCTGGCGTACAAAATGGCCTCGGCAGCATCGGGCGCAATCCGGATCCTGTTGGCACCACGGTGTCGAGCCTTGGTAACGTGGTCACGGACGCAGGCAACACAGTCACCAGCGCCGGTACGCTGGTCAACAATCTGGGCACTGGCCCGCTGGCGCCGCTGGCCCCTGTGACGACGCCGCTGGCTGGCGTGGTCACGCAAGTCGGCCAAGCCGTTGCCAACGGTGGCGGCACCCTGGGCACGGCGCTGTCGACCGGCCCTGTGCAGCAGCTCACGCAGCAACTCAGCACGGCTATCGTGCCGATTACTTCGCAGCTCACCAGCGCAACGCAAACGCTGGGGGCAACCACCGGCCTGGGTTCACCGGTCAACACGCTGCTGGGCCAGTTGGGCGGTGCGGTCGCCAACGGCGGTAGCGCCATCACCGCAACCCATGCACCGGTCGTTGGCAACCTGGGCGGTGTGGTGACGGCGGTCGGCAATACGGTTGGCGCGCTGGGCGGCGCGGTGTACTCGCCGACGACGTCGCCAGGCGGCAACCCGCTGGCTCCGATTACCGGCCTGCTCGGCGGCCTGGGCGGGGCGACGGGTGGCTCCAACCCGCTTGCGCCAATTACCGGTGCGCTCGGCGGCTTGGGTGGTGCGGGTGGTAGCAATCCGCTGGCGCCCGTCACTGGCCTGTTGGGCGGCTTGACGGGTGGCGCGGCTGGTGGCGCCAACCCGCTCGCACCGATTACCGGCGCGCTCGGTGGCTTGGGTGGTGCAGGTGGTAGTAATCCGCTGGCACCGATCACTGGTGTGTTGGGTGGCTTGACGGGTGGCGCGGCTGGTGGCTCCAACCCGCTCGCACCGATTACCGGTGCACTCGGCGGCCTCGGCGGTGCTGCTGGCGGCAGCAACCCGGTCAGCTCGATCACGGCACCGGTGGGCACGGTTGTCACCACCGTGGGCAGCGGCCTGACTTCAGCCGGCGCAGCAACGCCGCTGGCACCGGTAACCGGTACGGTGGGCGGCCTGCTGGGCACGGTGGGCGGCGTACTGGGCGGCACGCGTCACTAAGCAACGCGCAGTACAACGCGCGGCGGATCGGCCTGACCAGCCGGTCCGCTGTTGCGTTTCAAACGCGATGATGCCGCGCGAAGCAGCATGATTGCTGGGCCAACGGGCACGAAGTCACACACCATTGGTATGAACCATGGCGTTGCGTCGCGTGAACGTTGCTTCTATGTGTTTTGTTGTAAAGCACCATGTCTCGCGGTTATCGTTCCATGCAGTGCGCAACCATGCGCAGCGTCGACCGGCCCGGACCGGCGAATCGCTTCACTGCAGAACAAACACCACGGAGGAGACACGCGTGCGGAGCACCACGATGCGGTTAGCGCTGGCCACAGGCGTTGCATTGACCAGCCCGGCACTGAGCTGGGCACAGAGCAGCCCCACGCAAGGCAACCCGATCGACACGCTGCCCAAGGTCGATACCTCCCGCCCGCCCGAGCAGAAGATCCAGGTGCAAGTGCAGCGGCCGAATCCGGCCCTGGAAAACCTGCTCGCCACGCACCTCACGCCGACCAAGTTCCAGATCGAGGGCGTCAAGACGCTACCGTTTCCCGAGATTGCTGCGTACTTCGCGCCGCTGGCCGGGCACGACGTCACCGTCGCGCAGTTGCTGCAGGCGGCCAACGATGTCACCAAGCTGTATGCCGATCGCGGCTTTCCGCTCTCCTTCGCATTCGTGCCGGCGCAGACCTTTGAGGGTGGCGTGGTCCGCATCACCGTGGTGGAAGGCTACGTGGCGCGCATGCGCATCGAGGGTACACCCGGGCCACTGGAAGGTCGGTTGCGCGAGATCTCGCAGCGGATGATGGATGAGAAACCGCTGCGCAAGGAAACCTTCGAACGTGTAACCGGCGTGCTGGCGCTGCAACCCGGCGTGCAGATCACCGCGACCGTGCAGCCGCCCACCACCACCGATGGCGCGAGCGAGCTGGTGCTCAACGTCAAGCGCCAGCCGTACACCATCGGTACCGGCGTCGAATACCGCTCGCCTGGTGTGCGTGCCGTCATCACGGGCACGCTCAACAGCGTGACGCCGCTGGGCGAGCAGATCACGGTGTCGACACTGCAACCACGCGGGCCCGATCACGAAACGTTCTACTCGGCCACCTGGGCGCAACCGATCGGCACCGACGGGCTGCTGGCTAAGCTCACGTGGTCGCACTATCGCGGCATGCCCGAGAACCTGCCGCTTGAGCAGCTCGGCTATCAGTCGCGCTATCTGACCGACACGCAGCGGCTGGGGCTTTCGCTCAGCTATCCGTTGCTGTTGTCGAACACGCGCAGCCTGACAGTCACCGGCACGTTTTATGGCAACGACGACAAGCAGCAGTACTCGCCGCAGAACATCGCCATCCCGCAAACCGAGTTGAGCGCCAAGGCACGCGTGGCCGGCGCCGAAGTGCTGTATACCGAGGTCAACCCGGGCGAGACACGTCGCGCGTCGTTCGGCCTGTACCAGGGCATCAACAGCCTCGGGGCCGGCAAGTCTGCCAACAACAATGTTGACCTGAGCTTCCTGCGCACGCGCATTACCGCAAGCGAGGCACACGACTTGCCGCTCGGCTTCGGCATCGTGGTTTCGGGCGCAGCGCAGTACAGCGGCGCGGTGCTGCCGTCGTCGGAGCAGATCAGCTTTGGCGGGCGTTTCTTCGGCTTGGCCTATCCGGCGGGCGAAGTGGCCGGCGACCGCGGCTGGGGCGCATCGGTAGAACTCAACCGGGTCTTTCCGGTGTCGATGGAATACTTGAAGACCGTGCAACCCTACGTGCTATACGACACGGCCAAGGTGTATTCAAACGCCGGCACGCTGGTGCATGACCAGCTTGGCTCCATTGCGCTGGGGGTGCGCTTCTCCGACCGCAAGTACTACACGCTGGACTTGGCCATTGCCCGCCCGGTGGGCGACAAGCCGATCAACACGAGCTCTCGCAGCCTGCGCTTCACCGCGGCCTATACCTACCAGTTCAACTAGGCGGCGGACAAGGCACTGAACAGGTTAAGGAATTTTGTATATTTTTTATATTTTCAGCGCTGAAAGTCGCCCATACTCCCTTCCAAAGGGGGGGATACAGCATCACCGGAATTTGGGAGCATCAGGAGCGGAATGTTAAGTTTTTCCAAAGAGTTGCCGATTACCAAGGAAGTCGCGCAGAAGAACAACAACCAACACAGCGACAGCGGCCAACAGTACGTCAGGCCGCAACACGCCGATGGCGAGGGACAGTCCTCTCAGTCATCGCAATACGCACCGGGGGCCACCATGCTGCAACGTCTATCGGATGACGCAGAGTTTCATCGACTCGTCGATACCATCTACGAGGCGGTGCTCGACCCCGCGCAGATGCCGACTGCCCTAGCCCTGCTCTCTATCTACGCCGGGGCCGAAAGCGCACATTATTTTGTATGGGACAAGCAAGCCGACGCGCCACGCCAGGGCGTTTCGTCGGGCTGGTGCCAACACTGCCCGCAACCGGGCGACTGCAACACGTTCTGCCAAGACCCTCAATTGCTACATGCCCCACAGGCTGAAGACACACCTGCGCGTGGCGTAACGTTGATGGACACCCCGGACCTCTGCATCACCATGCGCCTGCGCACACGGGACGGCATCTCGGAAGTGAGTGCCGCCGAACGCGAAGAGCGCCTGCAACGCGTCCTACCTCACCTGCAGCGTGCGGCACGCATGCAGCAACGCAATCAAGAACTGAACGAACTCGCCGCGCTCGGCATGGCCGGGTTGGATACGCTCGACTTTGGCGTGATGGTGATCGAACGCAGCATGCGTGTGAAATACGCCAACGCATGGGCGCGCACGATGGCCACAGAAGACGATCGTTTGTCGCTTGATGGCAGCATGTTGCACTCCGCTGATCACACTCACAATGCGGCACTGCGCAACCTGATCGAACACGCGGCTGGCTCGATGGGCGTGCAAGGCGCCGCCGGCTCGTGGATGTATCTGGCACGCGATGGGCGGCCCGTTCCCTTCATCGCCACGCCGCTGGCACCCTCTGATGCCATGCGCTCGACCTGGGCGGCGCCGCTCGCCTTGGTACTGGTGGGTAACTCTGAGGCACGGTCGGTCATGGATGCGGGCGTGCTCGCCTCGCTTTTCGGGCTGACGAACAAAGAATGCATCGTCGCTGCGCGACTGGCCGCAGGAGAGACCCTGCAGGAAATCGCCGACCGTGAATTCCTGTCGCTGCACACCGTGCGCGTGCACATCCGCGACATCCTGCGCAAGACCGGCACGCACCGCCAATCCGAGCTCGTGCGCCTGCTGCATCTGCTGCCCAGCGTTGATCTGGAGCGCGCCGGAGCCGCCACCCCCGCATCCCGCCGGCGCACTCGCCTGAACGCCTGAATCTCCGCCCGCAATCGCGGGCGTGCAGCCATTCGCGTATACCCGGGTCATGCGGCCCGGTTTTTTGCCGATGCATGAAGACAGGCGTGGAGCCGCCGCAATTGCTTGATGCAATGCAATAGCGGCGGATTATCCCGACGCATTCTGTGAATAGCGCGCAACAAGCGGGCTTTTTCAGCGCCTGAAACACCAGGCTCTTGCGCTATCCTCGCCGCAAAACACAGACAAGCGTGGATCGGGGCCGCGCCAAAGCGCTCGCATGCATAACGATTTCCATATTGCGCTGCTGCTGTTTGCGTGGGTAAGCACGGGCTTAACCACGTTTGCCGCACTAGACGCTGCGACACGTCTGCCGGGGGGGTCGACGGTCGCAAAACGCCGCAACTGGCGCATTGCCTGTGCCGTCATTCTCGGCATCGGGCTATGGTCGGGGCTTTGGCTCGCTCAGGTCGGCCTGCACCGCCCATTGGCGACACCGCTCACAGCCCCCATTTCCGCCACGCTCATGACCGTGTTGGCGGCCTCGCTCGCCGCATTCCTGGTGGTATTGGGCGATACGTCGACCGCCATCGCCGCGCAGCCTCCGCACCGCCATCGCATTGCCATGGGCGCTATCGCACTCGGTATCGGGCTGTTGATGGCAGAGCTGTATCTGGCGCGCCCATGGGTGCATGACGACGCCCTCTCGCTGCAGCGCACGCTCGTTGGCTGGGGGGGCAGCACCCTTGTGCTCGGTGCGGGGACATGCCTGGCGATGTGCATGGCCTTTCATCTACCGCCGGTACAGCGCCGAGCCGCCGTCGGCTTGCGTGCACGGGCAGCGGCAGTGTTGGCGACATCCGTAGTGCTATCGCTGGCGGCATGGCCGTCGGCCAGCGCCTGGCCCGCAGACGAGGCAACCACGTTGCACGTGGTGCCCGTCATCATGCTGAGTGCCGGCGGTGTGCTGCTTGCGCTTGGACTGCACGCGGTGCTGATCATGCTGGAGACGCGAGTCGATTCCGCACAGGCCCATCTGACCGCATCTCTGGCACGTGTCGCGACTCAGCCACCTACGCCACAGCATCACGATGCGCTAACCGGCTTGCCGAATCGGCTTCAGCTTCGGCAATCGCTGGATAGCGCGATCCTCTCGACAACGCGGCGCGGGCGTCCTTTCGCCCTCTTCTGCCTCGACCTGGACAACTTTGGCCAGATCAACGAGCAATACGGCCGCGCCACCGGCGACCGCGTTTTGCAGATCATCGCCGAGCGCCTGCGCCAGACCATGCGCGGCGAAGACATGGTTGCCCGGCTGGGCGGCGACGAGTTCGCCATTCTGGTCGAGGGCCTCACCCTGCCCGAGGCGGCCGCCACCGTTGGCGACAAGCTCCTGTTCCGCCTGCGCGAACTGGTAGAAGTGGACGGCCGCCGCCTGCGCGCGACGGCCAGCATCGGCGTGGTGATCCATCCGCACAATGGCGCAACGGCCGACACGCTTCTGGAGCATGCGGACGCCGCCATGTTCGATTGCAAGCAGTCCACCGGCAATGCCTACCGCTTCTACGAGCCGCGCCTGAACACGACTGCGCATCGCGTGCTGCAGATCCAGCGCGCGCTTTCGCATGCGGCGCTCAATGGGCAACTGTCGGTGTACTACCAGCCAAAGTTCGATGCGCTCACGCAGGCTATGAGCGGCGCAGAGGCGCTGCTGCGCTGGAATCACCCAGAGCTTGGCCCCGTGTCACCCGCCGAGTTCATCCCGCTGGCGGAGCGCACCGGCACCATCGTCGAGTTGGGCGATTGGGTGGTCGAAGAAGTCTGCCGCCAGATCATGCATTGGGATGCGGCCGGCATGGCCCCGCAACGAATCGCGGTCAATCTCTCGCCGCGCCAGTTTCAGCAACCCGACCTCGTGCAGCGCCTGTCGCAGATCCTGCACCGCTATCAGGTGAGCGCACACCGCCTGATGTTTGAGATTACCGAGACAGCCGCCATGCGCGATGCCAGCCAGAGCATTGCAGCGATCCGCCAGATCCAGGCGCTTGGCATTGAAGTCGCCATCGACGATTTCGGCACCGGTTATTCCAGCCTGAGTTATCTGCAGCGCTTCCGCGCCCAGCAGATCAAGATCGACCGGGCATTCGTCTCTGCGCTTGATGACAACCCGCTCGAGGCGGCCGCAATCATCCGTGCCATCTGCGCGATGGCGCATTCGCTGGATATGACGGTGGTGGCGGAAGGCGTGGAAACCGAGGCGCAGATGGAGGCCTTGGTGAGCCTGCAATGCGATCAGGTTCAAGGCTATCTGTTGGCGCGCCCGTTACCGGCAAAGGATTTTCAGGGCTTGCTTGAAGGCGTGCAGTTCGCCTGAAGCAATTGTGAAAATGCGCCATTTTGATGCATTTTTTCATTCCCCTTTCGATAACCTTTCAACGCACGCTCGAAAGTTTTTCATCAAATCGGCTCCTGGTATGGCTGCCGAAGCAATGAAGCAATCACATAAAAAGAAAGTGTGCCGTCCACGCTCAATGCTTCTCGTTGACATTGCACACATACCGTAGCGCGGCTCCTCACTTCTTCATATGTTCACAATTTCCGGTTTTCCGGACAAATGGCCGCGCCATGCCGGTTTGCGCAACACAAACTGCAGCACAAAATCCACGCCGTTGACATGAGGTCTTAACGAAATTCATTTCACTCGGTCAAAGCCGTTATAATGCGATGGGCCACGGGGAGCGTGCCCATGTTTCAATTGCAAAGCTGAGGAATCCATAATGCCGACTTACAAAGAAATCGTTCAGAAGATCTCTGAACTGCAGCGCCAGGCCGATGAACTCCGGGCAAACGAACAGGCGACGGTGATCGCTGAAATCAAGCAGAAGATCGTGGAATATGGCCTGACCGCCGACGACCTCGGTTTTGGTGCCAAGGGTGCAGTGGCTTCGAAAAAGGCCGGCCGCAAGGTACCGGTGCGTTACCGCGACAGCAGCGGCAATACCTGGACGGGCCGCGGCAAGCGTCCGGGCTGGCTGGTGAAGGAACTGTCGTCGGGCCGCAAGATGGAAGATTTTCTGGTCGCCTGACCCACGTAGAAAAGCACCACATCCGAGTCTGCACAAAGAGGCAACCGGAAACCACAAAAAACAAGGCCGGCGATATTGCCGGCCTTGTTTTTTCTTGCGCTTCGGCGCGTTATACCTGGAAGCGTCCCACCGCTGAGCGCAGCAATTGCGCCTGCTCTTCCAGCGAAAGCGCAGCTGCCGCAGCCTGCTCCACCAGCGCAGCGTTCTGCTGCGTCACCTCATCCATCTGATTCACCGCCTGATTGACCTGCTCAATGCCCGAGCTTTGCTCGTCGGACGCGGCAGAAATCTCTCCCATGATGTCGGTCACGCGCTTGACCGCGACCACCACTTCGTCAATCACGGTTCCCGCTTCCTGCACCAGCGCAGAACCGTTCTGCACACGCCCCACCGAGTCGCCAATCAACTCCTTGATCTCCTTGGCGGCACTGGCCGAGCGCTGTGCCAGGCTGCGCACCTCGCCCGCCACCACCGCAAAGCCGCGGCCCTGCTCGCCGGCACGCGCGGCTTCCACCGCGGCGTTGAGTGCCAGGATGTTGGTCTGGAACGCAATGCCCTCGATCACGCCAATGATGTCGGCAATCTTCTTGCTGCTCTCGTTGATGCCCGACATGGTCTCGACAACGCGCCCGACCACTTCGCCGCCCTTGACGGCAATATCCGACGCGTTGACTGCCAGCGTGCTGGCCTGACGCGCGTTGTCGGCGTTCTGCTTCACGATCGATGTCAGCTCTTCCATGCTCGATGCTGTCTCTTCCAGCGACGATGCCTGCTGCTCCGTCCGCTGTGACAGATCGGCATTGCCGGCCGCAATCTGCTTGGTTGCGCTGGCAATGGAATCGGCCGAGTTCTTGATGTCGCTGATCGTGCCCGTCAGTTGCTGCTGCATCTGCGCCATGGCAAAGAGCATGCTGTCGCGATCGCCTGGGCGCGTCTGCACACGCACCGCCAGATCGCCTCCTGCAATACGTGCGGCAACGTCTGCGGCATACGCCGGTTCACCGCCCAGCTGACGCTGCAAACCGCGCGTGACGGCCACGACAACCACGGTCATCAGCAGGCCAACACCCAGCAACAGGCCGAGCGATTGCATGAGCGAGGTACGAAACGCTGCATCAACGTCATCGATATAGAGCCCTGTCGTCATCGACCAATCCCAGGGCTCGTAATACGAGACGTAGGTCAGCTTGGGCTCCGCCTTGTCGCTGCCAGGCTTGGGCCACAGGTAGCGTACAAACCCGCCGCCCGCCTTGGCCGTCTGCGCGATGTCCACGAACAGGTGCTTACCCTCAGGGTCGGTCGCAGCAGACATGTTCTTGCCGACCATCTCAGGCTTGAACGGGTGCATGACCGAAACGGTATCGGTTCTCGACAGCGAGAAATAACCGTCGGTGCCGTAGCGCATGTCTTTCAAACGTGCGATGGCCTGGGCCTTGGCCTCTTCTACCGGCATCTTGCCGTCTTGCGCCAGTTGGCCGTATTCCTTGATGACGCTGAATGCGGTGGCACTGACGTTCTGGAGATCGCGTTGCCGCTCCTCCATGCGCACGGTGCGTGCGCTCCATGCACTCCACAATGTGATGACAAGCAGGCACAGCCAGCTCAGGACGAGCGGCAGCCACAGCTTCTGTCGAAGCGTGAGTCGGTTCATCTTCCTTCCTCCAAGCGTTTCTTCTTGTCCGCGTGATGCTAGCGGCGCTCCCCGGCGCGATTGCACGCGCTCTACATGGGCTAACGGGCAAGCCGGAAGAAAACTTGAGTACTAGGCGTGATCAACTTCCGTAAAGATGAAACGACCTCAACGCAGCGCGTTGGGATTGATGCTGGGCAACGTGCCGTTACTGGCCGGCGCGGGCGCAGGCTCGGTCGGCGCAGTCGCTGTGGCTGGTGTGCCCGAGGTATCGGACGCATTGTCCAGCGGCGACCACGACTCCCACAGCCCCTGGCGACGAAGCGTCTCGGGCTGCGCCGCAGACGTGGCAATTTCTGGCAAGGCAGTATTTGCTGCAGCTGCTTTCGGCACCAGTTCGACATGCGAGCCGGCCATGCGTGTGGCACGACCACCCGCGTCACGTAAAGCGACACCGTGCGCGATGATCTGACGATAGCTGCCATCCTTGTGCCGCATGCGGAATTCCCCTGTGTAGGCGGGCGCATTGCCGTCAACGTGCGCCTGGATACGGTTGAGCACGAGCGGCAAGTCATCCGGGTGCACGAGGCGCAGGTACTCGCTGGTACTCGGGCCGATCTCCTTGAGCGAGTAGCCGAGCATGGCGGCAAAGCGCGTGGAGAACTGCGCGCTGCGCGTGATCAGATCGAATTCCCACAAGCCGACATCCGCACCATCGAGCAGCAGTTGATGCCGCGCGGCCAGCTCAGCCTCGCGTTGCCGATAGCTCTGCTCCAGGTCGTTGAGCGCCTGCATCGTTTCCTTGCGGCGGCGGATCTCGCGGGTGGCAATCGCAGCAGAGGCGTCACCCGATGCCCGGTCACGGTAACCGAGCAGGAAGCCGGCAAGCACCGTCGCCATTGCCCCGCCTGCCAACAGCAATTGCAGCCAGGCCGGCACACTGCCGACGGGAGCCGCTGGCGAATCCACCAGCGAAGCCGCATACACCGCATTGATAGCCAGACCGATGCCAAACAGCACACTCACGAACAAGCTCACGATGGGGCGACGGACCGCCACCCCCGTGGCACCTGATTGCGCCGACAGCGCAAACTGCAACGCTGCCGCACAGGCTGCCGCCGACAGCAGCATGACGATGCCAAGCACACCGGCATCTGCCCACGCCAGCGCATCGAAGCTGGTGACACCCACCAGCAACAACACGGCCACAGGGCCGCTGATACTCAGCAACACACCCAGCAGCACCGCGCGTACGGTGCCCGCCTGGCCACCCAGGATGCACCACAGCGCGGCCACCGCCAGACTCCAGCAGAACGATGCCGGCGTCATCACCAGCAGCGCGGCGCCCTCATGCATCGGCCAGCGCGCAACCAGCGGCAGCAGCGGTACCGTCCACAGCGCAATCGCGCAGAACAGCGCCGTCATCGCCAGCGGCAGTCGGGCCCGCGTGGCGCCGGCACTGCGCAGATCGTCCAGCAAACGCAGCAGCAAACTGCCCGCGCCGCATGCCACGATCAATGGCAGCAATGCGCCGGCAAGCCTGCTGGTCAGTTGCGCAACTAGGTGAGCGACGTCATCCACTGCGGGGTGGTTCCAGTTCTACGGGGGTCAAACGGCGTTGTATGTCGTGAGTCAGCGGGACTGAAAGCCGTCCGGGTTCATGCTTTGCCAGCGCCACGAGTCTTCGCACATGCGCTCGATGCCGTACTGCGCGCGCCAGCCCAGCATGGATGCAGCGAGTGCCGGATCGGCGTAGCACGCGGCAATGTCGCCGGGGCGGCGGTCCACGATCTGGTACGGAACCGGGCGGCCACTCGCACGCTTGTAGGCTTCAACGACTTCCAGCACCGAGTAGCCGCGCCCTGTGCCCAGGTTGACCGTAAAGCCACGACCATCGCGGCGCAGCACATCAAGCGCCGATAGATGCCCGCGCGCCAGGTCGACCACGTGGATGTAGTCGCGTACGCCCGTGCCATCGGGCGTGGGCCAATCGCCGCCGTAGACGGAAAGCTTCTCGCGCTTGCCGATCGCCACCTGGGCCACGTAGGGCATCAGGTTGTTCGGGATGCCGCGCGGGTCTTCGCCGATCAGGCCGCTGTGGTGCGCGCCCACCGGATTGAAGTAGCGCAGGTAGGCAATCTGCCAGGCGGCGTTGGATATCTCCAGATCGCGCAGTACCTGCTCGCCCATCAGCTTGGTCTGGCCGTACGGGTTGGTGGCCGACAGCGGAAACGACTCGGTAATCGGCACCGTATGCGGATTGCCATACACGGTGGCCGACGAGCTGAACACCAGCTGGCGCACGTTGGCATGCGCCATCGACGCGCACAGCGTGACCAGCCCGCCGATGTTGTTGTCGTAGTAGGCCAGCGGCTTCTGCACAGACTCACCCACTGATTTGAGCGCCGCGAAGTGGATGACGGCCGAGATGCGCGTGCTGGCAAAAAGATCGTCGAGCAGGCGGCGGTCACGCACATCGCCCTGTACAAACTTGGGGGTCTTGGCGGTGATCTGCTCGATGCGCGAGAGCACGGCCGAGTTGCTGTTGCACAGATTGTCGAGGCCGATCACCTGATAGCCCGCATCCAGCAGTTCAACCCAGGTATGCGAAGCAATGTAGCCGGTGGCGCCGGTCAGCAGAATGGTTTCTGTCATTGGGTGCGAGGTATCGAGAAAGAGATCATGGCGTGCCGATTCGAGCGCGGCATCGGGTTCACCGCATCGATGCAACCGGCGCAGCGGAACAGCGCGATCATAGCAAGCCCAGTGCTGGTTTGCGGGCAGTTTGCATGCGATGTTGCGCAAAAAAACCGTGCTACAAAACGGTGCCCTCGCGCCCATCCGGATGGGCTGCCGCCTGCCAGTCGGCATACGCCGAGCGCAGCCGCCAGGCCGAGGCCTGGTCCCGCAAGCCCAACGCGTACCCCACCTCGGCGGGGGCGGCACCCGCATCGAACAGCGCCGCGGCATAGCCGTTACGCAGCGTCTGCGGCGAGAGCCGTTCGCTGCGGTGCATCAAAGCCGGCAGCGCGGCCAGCCAAGCCTCAACGCGGCGGTATACCGAGGCTGCGTGCATGACGCGCCCACCCGCATCGGCCACGAAGACGCGCTCGCCTGGCACCTCGGCATGGCCGCGCACAGCCAGCCAGGCCGCCAGTGCAGGGCGTGCGCTCGCCAGCAGCGGAGCGTGGTAGGACGGGCCGCGCGACGGTTCGACAGTGATGCTCTGCAGCGCCGCATCCACCTGGCGCAGCAACAAGGACTGCACCTGCGCGACCTTCAGCCCGGCGCCGTGGCACACCGCCACCAAAGCCCTGTCGCGCGCCAGCTTGAACGCGCTGGCGTTCGCTGCCGCCTCGCTTGCCCGCGCGCCCACCTCCAGCGAGGCTTCGATGGCGACTCGTTCGATCGTCGAAAGAAAGGTGGTCGGATCGTTCTCACCGTCGGCCAGCTTTTGCTGCACGGCAGCACTGGCCGGGTTGTGCGTGCCCGTGCGCAGCAATTCGAGCTGGTGGAAGACACGCTCGATCAGGCGCGCATACCGATACCGATGCAGCTTGGTCAGGCCCGACTCATCCAAGAACGCGGCGATATCGCCAGCGCTCCAGTCCGCCAGCGCGCGCTGGTGCGATTCCACCCAGCGCAGCCATTTGCGCCACATCGCGCGGTATACCGTCGCCGACGATTCGCGATAGCCGCGCGCGGCAAGCCAATGCTCGAAGGCCTGCGCTGGCTGCTCCGCCCAGTCCTGCAGGGTGGGCTGAAACAGGTCGGAAACAGGCGTGGCAGGCGGCGTTGGATTGACTGACATGCAGGAAAAACGGGCGGGGGCGAGCCGAGTGTTTGGCAATTCGCGTATCCTGCCGAGCGTAACATGCCGTCATCAGCTTCCTAGCAGACCCCATCGTGAAGAAAACCGACCTCGAAAAACTCAAGGGCCTCAAGATCGCCAATAACCTCAAGCGCGACAGCCAGCGGACCGGCAAGCCAGGCCAAGGCACCGGCAAGGCAATTCCTCAGAACAAACTGCTGAAGGCGCTGCTCGGCAAGCCCGCCGAAGACGACCCGAAAAAATCCTGACGCGCGCCCCCCACATCTAGAACCCCGCCCTGTTGTTCCAACGGGCGCTTGGGTGCTACCGTCCGGCGCGTTTCCACATCACGTGATGCGCCGGACATGTCCTCCTCCACGCCCTCCTCGCCGTACCCTCGCCTGCTTGCCCCGCTTGATCTCGGCTTCACCACGCTCAAGAACCGCGTGTTGATGGGCTCGATGCACACCGGGCTGGAAGACGGCAACCACTTCGACCGCCTGGCCGCCTACTTTGCCGAACGCGCGCGCGGTGATGTTGGCCTGATCGTCACGGGCGGCTTTGCGCCCAACATTGCCGGGTGGACCAAGCCGTTTGCCGGGCGCCTGGCCACGCATGGCGCCGCACGCCGTCACCGCATCGTGACCGACGCCGTACACCAGGAAGGCGGCAAGATCGCGCTGCAGATCCTGCATACCGGCCGCTACGGCTATCACCCGTTTGCCGTGGCGCCCACCGCGCTGCGCTCCCCCATCAGCCCGTTCACGCCGCGTGAACTGTCAGCACGCGGCATCGAGCGCCAGATCCGCGCCTTCGTGCGCTGCGCCCAACTGGCCCGCGAGGCCGGTTACGACGGCGTCGAGATCATGGGTTCCGAGGGCTACTTCATCAACCAGTTCCTCGTCACCCACACCAACAAGCGCACCGACGACTGGGGCGGCAGCTACGCCAATCGCATGCGCCTGGCCGTCGAGATCGTGCGCCGCACGCGTGAAGCCGTCGGCCGCGACTTCATCATCATCTACCGCCTCTCGATGATCGACCTGATTCCCGACGGCAGCTCGTGGGAAGAGGTCGTGCAACTCGCCAAGGCCGTGGAGCAGGCAGGCGCCACCATCATCAACACCGGCATCGGCTGGCACGAGGCGCGCATCCCCACCATCGCGACGAGCGTGCCGCGCGCCGCCTTCGCCTGGGTGACGAAGAAGATGAAGGGCGAGGTCGGCATTCCGCTGGTCACGTCCAACCGCATCAACACACCGGAAGTGGCCGAGAGCGTGCTGGCCGATGGCTGCGCCGATATGGTGTCGATGGCGCGCCCGCTGCTGGCCGACCCTGAGTTCGTACGCAAGGCGTCGACGAATCGCGCGCAGGACATCAACACCTGCATCGCCTGCAATCAGGCATGCCTGGACCACGCGTTCAAGGCAAAGATTGCGAGCTGCCTGGTCAACCCGCGCGCATGCCACGAGACCGAGCTGGTCATCCGCCAGACGCCCGCGAAGCGCCGCTTTGCGGTGGTGGGTGCGGGGCCTGCGGGCCTGTCGGCATCGATCACGCTGGCGGAGCGCGGCCATGCGGTGGACCTGTTCGATGCCGCAACGGAAATCGGCGGCCAGTTGAACATGGCCAAGACGATTCCGGGCAAGGAAGAGTTTCACGAGATGGTGCGCTACTTCACGCGCCGCGTAGAGGCCACCGGCGTGACGCTGCGCCTGGGCGCGCGCGTGGATGCGCAGCAGTTGCTGGCGGGCAAGTACGACGGGATCATCGTTGCGACAGGGGTGTCGCCGCGCAATCCGAAGATTCCGGGGCAAGACCATCCGAGCGTGCTGTCATACATCGACGTGCTGCGCCATCGCAAGCCGGTGGGCAAGCGCGTGGCGATTGTCGGCGCGGGCGGCATCGGCTTTGACGTGGCCGAATTCCTCGCGCTCGATGGCCACTCGCCCACGCTGGACCTGCAGACGTGGCGCACCGAATGGGGCGTCGGCGATCCGACCCAGGTGCGCGGCGGCGTGGATGGCATCCGCCCGCTGCCCGAAGCGCCAGCGCGCGACATCATGTTGTTGCAGCGGCGCGCCGGCAAGCTGGGTGCGGGCCTGGGCAAGACGACCGGCTGGATCCATCGCACGAGCCTGAAGAACATGGGCGTGCGCATGGTGGGCGGCGTCAACTACGAGCGCATCGGCGACGAAGGCCTCCTAGTGAGCTATGGCGAAAAACGCGAAGCTGCTGAATGGCTCGCAGTCGACTCCATCGTGCTGTGCGCTGGGCAGGAACCGCTGCGCGAGTTGGTCGAACCCCTGCAGGCCGGCGGCGCCAAGGTGCATGTGATTGGCGGCGCGGATGAAGCGCGCGAACTCGACGCCAAACGCGCCATCGATCAAGGCACACGACTGGCCGCATCGCTGTGACGCTTGCTACACGTGTGCGGTGAAGGATTTGCACCTCGCACCCGTTTTTACAAGCCCATCCCCATTCAAACCGGCCGCAGATGGCGAATCGACAGCGCCTGGCGTGGTCGGTCCGGTTCTTGCGTGAAACATCGCATCACGCACATTCACATGAACCGGTTTGCCCAAGAGCGATCAATCACCACATTCCACCAGCGCGTCGCCTCTACCCGAGGTCGATGTTGCTCACACGGCCTTCCTGCTGGACTTTGACGGCACGCTTGTCGACATCGCCCCGCACCCCGATGCCGTGCGTGTCTCTGCGCCGCTGCGCAAAACCCTCGCTGCCTTGCATGCGGCCTGCGGCGGTGCGCTGGCCATCGTCAGCGGGCGCACAGTGCATGACCTCGAATCCCTGCTCGCCCTGCCCGGCCTGGTGATTGCCGGCGTGCACGGCGCGGAACGCCGCTGTGCCGATGGCAACGTTGTCCGCCTGAACACCGACGCAGATGTCATCGCCGAATTGGAGCGTGAACTGCGCGCCGTACTCGTACAACTGCCGGGCGTCATGCTGGAGAGCAAGGGCATTGCCTTCGCGCTGCACTACCGTCACACGCCGGACGCAGAGAACACCGTGCTCGCCTTGGCCAATCGCCTCGCGCATCGCTACGCAGAACACATCCGCCTGCAGGCTGGCAAGATGGTCGTCGAGCTCAAGCCGCGTGGTGCAAGTAAGGGCGATGCCGTACACACCCTGATGACCGAGCCCCCCTTCCTGGGGCGCACGCCATTGTTTGCCGGCGATGACCTGACGGACGAAAGCGCCTTCGACGCGGTGAACACGCTCAACGGCTGGTCGGTCAAGATCGGCACGGGCCCGAGCCAGGCACGGTGGCGCGTGCACGATCCCTCAGCGCTGCGCGCGTGGTTGGCTGCGATGCTTCCAGATCAGCGAGATCGCATATGAGCCGGCTCATTGTGATCTCCAACCGCGTTGCGCCCATGACCGAAGGCCAGGGGACGGCGGGCGGACTGGCCGTCGGCGTGTTCGATGCGCTGCGCGAAACCGGCGGCGTGTGGTTCGGCTGGAGCGGCGAGGTGACGACACAGAGCGCAACCACCGTATCCAGCGAGCCCGCCATCGTTTCCAAGGGCAACATCACCTATGCCACCGTCGGCTTGAGCCGGCGCGACTACGACCAGTACTACCGCGGCTTTGCCAACGCGACGCTGTGGCCGATCTTTCACTACCGCGTCGATCTCGCGCGCTTCCAGCGGCAGGAGTATCACGGCTATCGACGCGTCAACTCGCAGTTCGCGCATCAGCTCAAGGCGCTGGTCGAGCCCGACGACATCCTCTGGGTGCACGACTATCACCTGATTCCATTTGCTGCCGAATGCCGCGCGCTGGGGCTGACCAACCGCATCGGGTTCTTTCTGCACATCCCGTTTCCGGCGCCGGAAATCCTGACGACGATCCCGCCGCACGAAGAGCTGATGCGCGCGCTGTGTGCCTACGACCTGGTCGGATTCCAGACCGAAACCGACCGCGTCGCCTTCTACGACTACATCGAGCGCGAGGCGCGCGGCTACATCGAGAACAAGGAACAGAACGGCCCGGTGCATGCGTTCGGCCACACGCTGCGCGCAGAGGTCTACCCCATCGGCGTGCACCCCGATGAGATCGCACAGCAGGCGGTGTCGTCGCTGGCGCGGCGTAATCCGCTCAGTCCGTTCATGCGGCACACCAACCCTCGCGGTGAACAGACGAACAGCCTGGCGAGCCAACCCAAGCTCATCATGAGCGTGGACCGCCTGGACTATTCAAAAGGGCTGCCTGAGCGCTTCCACGCATTCGAGCAACTGCTTGATGATTTTCCGGACCACCGCCGGCACGTGACCTTCATCCAGATCGCGCCGACCTCGCGCCAGGACGTGCAGAGCTACCAGCAGATTCGCCAACGCCTGGAGGCCGAATCGGGGCGCATCAACGGCAAGCATTCGGAGCTGGACTGGACACCCATCCGCTACATCAACAAGCAATACGAGCGGCGCGTGCTGATGGCGCTGTTCCGCACCTCGCACGTCGGCTACGTCACGCCGCTGCGCGATGGCATGAACCTGGTTGCCAAGGAATACGTGGCCGCGCAGGACCCTGAGGACCCGGGCGTGCTGGTGCTCTCACGTTTTGCCGGTGCGGCGCGCGAGCTGGATGCGGCACTCATCGTCAACCCGTACGACACACGCGGCATGGCCGAGGCACTCAACCGTGCACTGACGATGCCGCTGGAAGAGCGCAAGGCACGCTACGCCCACATGATGGATCGGCTACGCACAGCCAACCTGACGGTCTGGCGCGAGCGCTTCGTGGCCGACCTTCGCAACGTGGCGAGCGATGTGCACGTCGCCTCACATGAGGCTGTTACATAAATTTAGCTTGCTATTAGATAGCACACGATCTAATATGCTCGACATGGACACACGCAAGACCTCCTCTCCGTACCCGAACCTGACGCTGGATGTGCAGCTGTGCTTCGCGTTGTACTCGACCATGATCGGGTTGAACAAGGTATACCGGACGCTGCTCAAGCCCCTGGGCCTGACGTATCCGCAATACCTTGTCATGCTGGTGCTGTGGGAGAACGACGCGCAAACCGTATCAGCTATCGGCGAGCGGCTGTTTCTCGATTCCGCCACCCTCACCCCCATGCTCAAGCGGCTGGAGGCGGCGGGCCTGGTCGAGCGTCAGCGTTCGGAGGCGGATGAGCGGCAAGTGATCATCTCGCTGACGGACGCAGGCTGGCAGCTGCAGGAACGCGCCAAGGACGTGCCGAACTGCATCGGTGCCGCCGCAGAATGCGCGCCGGAGGAGATCGAATCCTTGCGCACACAGTTGAATGACTTGCGCGGGCGGCTCTTCAAACACGCCGCCTGAAGCAAGAGCACGACCCCGCGGGTGCCGCAATGCGCCCGTTTTTTTGAAGTAAATATATAGCACGCTATTTAATAGCAAACTAATTCACCCCAGTGCTTCGGCTCCGACAGTCGTTGCACTTCGCTCCCAACCTTCATCAGGAGAACTGCCATGTCGATCGAAAACGTCGTCTACCGTGCCCAAGCCAACGTCACCGGTGGCCGTGATGGCCGCGCCACCACTGCCGATGGCCGCCTGGATCTGAGCCTGTCCACGCCCCGTGAGCTTGGCGGTGCCGGCGGTCAAGGCACCAACCCCGAGCAGCTGTTTGCTGCCGGCTATAGCGCCTGCTTCATCGGTGCGATGAAGTTCGTCGCGGCACGCGACAAGCTGCGCATTCCGGCGGATGCAAGCGTGCAAGGCACCGTGGGCATCGGCCCGATCCCCAATGGCTTTGGCATCGAAGTCGAACTGGCCATCAGCCTGCCCGGTATGGACCGCGCCGAAGCGCAAACGCTGGTCGAACGCGCTCACATCGTCTGCCCGTACTCGAACGCCACGCGCGGCAACATCGACGTGCGCCTGAACCTGGTCTGATGGTTTGAGCGATTGCGTGGTGTAAAAACGCCCGCCGGTGATAACACACGGCGGGCGTTTTGCATTCAAGCGCCAGCGCTGCCGCTGCGCAGGATGTGCTCGATGTTCGGCGCCTCGTCGTCCTGCGGCGCCAGCATGCCGGCCAGCACGGCATTCATGCGCATCCAGTGCGAGCCCGGCCAGTAGACACGCCGGCAGACATCGCAGGTGCTGAACAGGCGCTGCCGTTCGCGCACACGCGGGGGCACGCTGGCGGCGGCCTCTTCCACGCTCAGCATGCGCAGCGGCACGTTGCACTCCAGGCAGCGCGAAAACGGCTTGGCGGCACCAGCCAGTTGGAAGCGCGCCACGATCTCACGCATCTGCTCTTGCGGCACTTGCGCACGAATAAATGCACCACGCCGGATACCCCGCCGCTTGAGCAATTCGCGATCGCGCGACAGGATGATCCAGTCTTCCTCCTGCGCCAGGGCTTCGATGGCGGCGTCGGCGTAGTTGTTGTCGTAAGCGGTATCGAAACCAGCCATGCGCAGCAGGCGGGCGGTGGCGCCCAGGTGCGCGTCGCACAGAAAGTGCAGCGGCTCACTCGGCAGCGTGGGTTCCACGGCGGACACCACAACGTGCCCATGCACCGGCAGCATGGTTTCGAGCACCTCCACACGGCCATCGACGAACACCTGGCCGATTTCCGTATGCGGCACACCGAGCGCCTCAATGGCGTGCTTGAGCGTGGCGCCCGATGCCCAGGCACGCGCAATGGTGTGCCCGCGCAAGGCCGACGGCAAAAGCGGCGTCAGGTCGGCATCGAACGTGAAAGCGATGGTCTGCATGACTGCCACGATACTCTCAACCCGGCATTGCCGCCCTGACAGCGCAGCCCGCCTGCCCTCACACGGAGATCGCTGCGTGGCGACTGGAGGGCCAAGCCCTGCGCGCCACCCTCCGAACACCGCACGCCGGGCTTTGAGCTCCACGCGTGAAGCCTGGAATGTCATGTCCAGAGTCCTGAGCTCTGTGACTTCCAGATTCCGGGTTCGGTGCTTGGAGTTCTGAGCTCGGCGTTCCGAGTTTTTTTTTCGCGACGCTTGGACTGTTGAGCTCGACGCTCGCGCAAAAAAAAAGGCGTGACCTATTCAGTCACGCCACAACAAGGGAGGAGAAATCAGGGGTGCGGTTTAAGCGCGCGATGCGGTGCTGCCATTCGGGTAGCTGGTGTCGCCATTCCAGGCCAGGTAGCCGTAGGTATCGGCCTGGCGGTCGGCGCCTTGGCTGTACGGGTCAAAGCGATCGCTCTTCCACGCTACGTAGCCGTAGGTATCGGCTTGGCGGTCAGCGCCTTGGCTGTACGGGTCGAAACGGTCACCAGCGCGCGACAGATAGCCGTACGTGTCGGCTTGGCGGCCTGCACCTTGGCTGTACGGGTCGAAGCGGTCACCGGCGCGCGACAGATAGCCGTAGGTGTCTGCCTGGCGGTCGGCGCCTTGGGTGTACGGATCGAAGCGGCCAGCCTGCGTGGCAGCGGGAGCATCGAAGTTGGGTTGCTCTGCAGCGGCGGCCGGTTGGGCCGACAGCAGGGTTGCGGAAGCCGACAGCGTAGCCACCAGGGCCAATGCAGCGCGGCGGGAGAAGAGGGATGAGAGGCGGGAGTTCATGATCGTTTCCTTGTTCGGTTGCGCTCGTTGTGTTGCGCTTGGAACCCAGAATAGATCGTTGCTCCCGATTGATAAATGTGACTTCCGAAAAAAGACTGTTCAGGCGGCGCTAACAATCTGAAGCCGCGGGTTTTCTTTCAACTGCAGGCACGGATGGTCGGCAAACAGCGTCGCCACCCAGTCCACAAACACCCGCACCTTGGGCGAGAGATGGCGGTTGTGCGGGTAGATGACCGACACCGGCAATGCCTCTGAGACGTAGTCCGGCAGCACTTCCACCAGCGCGCCCGACATCAGGTGCTCGTACACCAGGAAGCGCGCCGTCTGCATCAGGCCCAGGCCATGCAACCCGCACGCCACGGCGGATTCCGCATCGTTGACGGACACCATGCCGCGCACCTTGTGGATCTGCTTCTGGCCGTCGATAACGAAATCCCAATCCATGCGGCGCCCGTTGCGCGGCGAGAAGTAGTTCACCGCCGTGTGATCTTGCAGATCCTCCAGCGTCGTGGGCGTGCCGTGCCGCGCGAGGTATTCCGGCGAAGCGCAGTTCACCATCGACAGCTGGCCGATGCGGCGCGCCACCAGGCTGGAATCCTGCAACTCACCCACACGCACGGCGCAATCCACGCCTTCCTGCACCAGGTCGACGGTGCGGTCGCTCATACCGATCTCGAGCTGAAGATCAGGGTACGCGTCGTGAAAATCACGGATACGCGGCACCAGCAACCGTTTGCCAATCGAGCCGGGCACGTCGATACGCAGCGTGCCGCGTGCACCCGATGCGCTTTGTGAGAAGGCGGCTTCGGTCTCTTCCAAGTCACCGAGCAGCCGCACGCAGCGCTCGTAATAAGCCGCACCATCAGCAGTGACATTCACACGGCGTGTGGTCCGGTGCAGCAGGCGCACGCCCAGGTGCGCCTCAAGGCTTTGCACCAGGTTTGTCACTGTGGCGCGGGGTAACTGAAGGCTGTCGGCAGCCTTGGTGAAACTGCTGGCTTCCACAACGCGCGTGAAAACCTGCATGGCCTGCAATCGATCCATCTGCGGCTCCTGAGGGTCGGACTCCACGGGGCGGGCGCACTGCCGGAATCAGAACGGCAATGCGCTGGACCTGTGGAATCTGAAGGGGTGCACCCGGTTGGCTCGATTAATCAACATTGCTGCGCGCAGGGATTTTGCAGCGCAATAAGATCGGCCTCGAGCAATGCCACTTTGTAGCACAACCGTGGATTTTGATTGTTCGGCTGTGACTAATAGTGATGTCTGATTATAGGCATTTATCCGCGATCGTCTAATCACCATCATTCAGCCCATCGACATCCGGGTTATCCGCAAAGGTAAGCCCCGCCTGACATCATGGGTTCTTCTCCACCGCGTCTGGTTGTTTCGGATCGCTCGCTCGCCACCTCGCCGGCTTCAGCCGATGTTCGTGCGGAGCGTTCGCTCTCCGCCAATGGCGCCACCAATGTTGCACGGGATCACCATTTGCGCAGCGCAGCATGCGCATTGCCTGAGCAGCGACTGCCCGCCGGAAAACCGGGGGATGCCCTGCCACGCGAGGTGCGGGCCGAGGATTATTGGACGCAGGGCTACGCCAACCGCATCCGGCTGCGCGTATTCCACCCAGAAATGCACGCCGACGAGGCTGCCCCGCTGCGCCAGCCAGCCGTGCTGTATCTGCATGGCGGCGGCTTCGTGAATGGTTCGATTGACGATGCGGATGCCCCTGCGCGCCACCTTGCGGCCACGCTACCTGCGGTGGTGGTGACGGTCGGCTACTCGCTGGCACCGGCGGCGCCCTTCCCTGCTGCGCCCGAAGATGTGTACGCCGCGCTGTGCTGCATGGCGGAGCATGCCGCCGCCTGGGGCATCGACCGCCGTCGCATGGCCGTGGCCGGTCACGATGCGGGCGGCAACCTGTCGGCCGCGTTGACGATGATCGCGCGTGACCGTGGCGGCCCCAACCTGCGTGCGCAGGTGCTGATCGCCCCCATGCTGGACCCGACCATGGCGCGCGTGCGCCCCGATCACCTGGCCAACGCCACCAACTCGGCCGAAGTCTGCGCTGATTGCTATCGCCAGTACCTGCCCCGACCGACCGAGCGCGTGCATCCGTATGCCGCGCCGGTGGAATCGCGCCGCCTGCAGGGCCTGCCCCCTGCCCTGCTGCTGACGGCCCCGCAAGACTTGCTGCGCACGGAAGCCGAGCGCTACGCCGGCGCCCTTATCGAAGCAGGCGTGGTCACGCAGGTCGTACGCGTGAGCGAGGTCTGTCATGACTCGATTGCCATGAGCGCCGTCGCGCAAGACGAGATGACCTGTTTCCTGCGCTGGCACCTGGGCATGACGCGTCAGGCGGCGACGCCTCGCAAACGCCGCGCACGTGCGGATCGCAAAACCCCAACCTCCATTGACGCAACCGGGGAGACGCCTGGCTGAACCCACAACAACAAGAAACGGAGTGCGAGGCCGCGCGCGTGTTTCTACGCTGCGGCCCAAACGCTTTCCAACCTTTCCTCTTTGCTGACCCAACGAAATCGAGAGACATCATGAGCCTGTCCAAACGCACCATCGCCATTTCGGCTGCAGCAGTGCTTGGCGTTGCCGCCGTGGGCACCTACGGCCTTGTTTCCAGTGCCGGCGCCTCGCAACAACCGGCCGCGCCCGCCGCCACGCCAGTGGATGTGGCACCCGTCGTCGCGCGCAACGTGGCGGAGTGGGATGAATTCTCCGGCCGCATTGAAGCCGTTGAGCGCGTCGAGATCCGTCCGCTGGTGGGCGGCACCGTCACGGCGGTCCACTTCAAGGACGGCAGCATCGTCAAGAAGGGCGACCCGCTGTTCACCATCGACCCGCGCCCCTACGCGGCTGAAGTCGCCCGCACGCAAGCCGCGCTGACCGCCGCCAAATCGCGCGTGGCCTACACCACATCGGAACTCGATCGCGCGCAGAAGCTGGTGGCCGACAACGCCATCGCCCGCCGCGAGTTTGAAGAGAAAGAAAACGCCGCACGCGAGGCGCAGGCCAACCTGCAAGGCGCCGCTGCCGCACTGGATGCTGCCAAGCTGAACCTGGAATACACGCACATCGTGGCGCCGGTCGCAGGCCGTGTGTCGCGTGCAGAAATCACCGTGGGCAACGTGGTCTCCAGCGGTGGTGCTGCGCCGGTGCTGACGACGCTGGTGTCGGTGTCGCCGATGTACGTGGCGTTTGATGCCGACGAGCAGAGCTACCTGCGGTACTCGGCCAAGGCCGCGCAGGGCACCAAGACACCGGTCTATATCGGCCTGGCCAATGAAGACGGCTACACGCGCCAAGGCGCCATCCAGTCCGTCGACAACCGCCTGGATGTGCGCTCGGGCACGATCCGCGTGCGCGCCACGCTGGACAACGCCGACGGCCGCCTCACGCCGGGCCTGTACGCCCGCGTACGCATGAGCACCGGCGCGCCGCACGACGCCATCCTCATCAGCGACAAGGCCATCGGCACGGACCAGGACAAGAAGTTCGTCCTGGTGGTGGATGCAGCCAATAAGACAAGCTATCGCCCGGTTGTGCTGGGTGCCTCCATCGACGGCCTGCGCGTGGTGAAGTCGGGTCTGAAGGCGGGTGATCGCATCGTCGTCAACGGCATCCAGCGCGTGCGCCCGGGTGATGCCGTGGCACCCAATTCGGTGACCATGGATAGCCTGGTCACCAAGCGCGTGGTGCTGCCGGGTGCGCAACCTGAAGCGCCTGCCGCACCCGCCGAGGCCAAAGCCGACACATCCACTGCGCCTGCCGCCAAGGCTGAAACCAAGCCCGCGAACGCCAAGACTGCAGCCAACGCACAACGCCTTCCGGCCGACCGCGCCTGATTGCGACTGACACTCATCGCTCACAGCCATGAACTTCTCTAAATTTTTCGTGGACCGCCCGATCTTTGCGGGCGTGCTCTCCACGCTGATCCTGTTGATCGGGATCATCTCGATCTGGCGATTGCCGATCTCGGAATACCCCGAGGTCGTGCCGCCTTCGGTGGTGGTGCGCGCGCAGTTTCCGGGCGCCAACCCCAAGGTGATTGCCGAGACCGTCGCCTCGCCGCTCGAAGAACAGATCAACGGCGTCGAGAACATGCTGTACATGCAGTCGCAGGCCAACAGCGACGGCAACATGACCACCACGGTCACCTTCAAGCTGGGCACCGATCCGGACAAGGCACAGCAGCTCGTGCAGAACCGCGTGTCGCAAGCGCTGCCGCGCCTGCCAGATGTTGTGCAGCGCCTGGGCGTGACCACCATCAAGAGCAGCCCCGACCTGACGATGGTGGTGCACTTGCTGTCGCCCAATGACCGCTACGACATGACGTACCTGCGTAACTACGCGGTGCTCAACGTCAAGGATCGCTTGGCACGCATCAGCGGCGTCGGCCAGGTGCAACTGTTCGGCTCGGGTGACTACTCGATGCGTGTGTGGCTCGACCCGAACAAGGTGGCCGAGCGCGGTCTGACCGCCAACGAAGTCGTACGTGCCATCCGTGACCAGAACGTGCAGGTGGCTGCCGGTGTGATCGGCGGTTCGCCGTCGGTGCCGGGCACCGACCTGCAACTGTCCGTCAACGCACAGGGCCGTCTGAAGACCGAGCAGGAATTCGGCGACATCATCCTCAAGAGCTCGCCCAATGGCGCAGTGACGTACCTGCGTGACGTGGCCCGCATTGAGCTGGCCGCATCGGAGTACGGCCTGCGCTCGCTGCTGGACAACAAGCAGGCGGTGGCCATTCCGATCTTCCAGGCGCCAGGCTCCAACGCGCTGCAGATTTCGGATGACGTGCGCAAGACGATGGAGGAACTGAAGCAGGACTTTCCCGAAGGCGTCGACTACCGCATCGTCTATGACCCGACGCAGTTCGTCCGATCGAGTATCGAAGCGGTCACACATACATTGCTGGAAGCGGTGGCGCTTGTGGTGCTCGTGGTGATCCTGTTCCTGCAGACGTGGCGTGCATCGATCATTCCGCTGCTGGCGGTGCCGGTGTCCATCATCGGTACGTTTGGCCTGATGCTGATGTTCGGCTTCTCGATCAACGCGCTGTCCCTCTTCGGGCTGGTGCTGGCGATCGGGATCGTGGTGGACGATGCCATCGTGGTGGTGGAAAACGTCGAGCGGAACATCGCCGAAGGGTTATCACCACGCGAGGCCACCTACAAGGCCATGCGTGAGGTGAGCGGCCCGATCATCGCCATCGCCCTGACGCTGATTGCCGTGTTCGTGCCGCTGGCCTTCATGACGGGCCTGACCGGTCAGTTCTACAAGCAATTCGCGCTGACGATCGCAATTTCGACCGTTATCTCGGCATTCAACTCGCTCACGCTATCGCCGGCACTGGCTGCCTTGCTGCTCAAGGGCCATGACGCGCCGAAAGATTGGCTGGCGCGTGTGATGGACAAGGGCCTTGGCTGGATCTTCCGCCCGTTCAACCGCGTGTTTGGTGCGGCTTCGGAATCGTATGGCCGCAGCACGTCGCGCGTGATCGGTCGCAAGGCCGTCATGCTCGGTATCTATCTGGCACTGATCGGACTGACCGCCGTGCTGTTCAACAAGGTGCCGGGCGGCTTCGTGCCGATGCAGGATAAGCAGTACCTGGTGAGCTTTGCGCAACTGCCGGACGGCGCCTCGCTGGACCGCACGGAAGACGTGATCCGCCGCATGTCGGACATCGCCCTGAAGCACCCCGGCGTGGAAAGCGCTGTGGCGTTCCCGGGCCTGTCGATCAACGGCTTCACCAACAGCCCGAGCGCCGGCATTGTGTTCGTCACACTCAAGCCGTTTGACCAGCGCAAAAGCGCCGACCTGTCGGGCGGTGCGATTGCGGGCCAGTTGAACAAGCAGTACGGCGCCATCAAGGATGCGTTCATAGCAGTGTTTCCACCGCCGCCGGTGCAAGGCCTCGGCACGGTGGGTGGCTTCAAGCTGCAACTGGAAGACCGTGGTTCGGTCGGCTACGAACAGCTCTTTGCCGCCACGCAGGCTTTCATGGCGAAGGCACGTCAGACGCCTGAGCTGGGCCCGTCGTTCTCGAGCTACCAGATCAACGTGCCGCAGTTGAATGCCGACCTGGACCGCGTGAAGGCCAAGCAGTTGGGTGTGCCGGTGACGGACGTGTTCGACACCATGCAGGTGTATCTGGGCTCGCTGTACGTGAACGACTTCAACCGCTTCGGCCGCACGTATCAGGTGAAGGTGCAGGCAGACGCGCCGTTCCGCGCCCATGCAGAAGACATCCTGCAACTGAAGACGCGTAACGCCGCTGGCGACATGGTGCCGCTGTCTTCCCTGCTGCGTGTGTCGCAAGGCTTTGGCCCCGACATGGTGGTGCGCTACAACGGCTACACCTCGGCTGACATCAACGGTGGTCCGGCACCGGGCTTCTCGTCGGGCCAGGCACAGGCGGCTGTGGAACGCATTGCGCATGAAACGCTGCCCAAGGGCGTGCGCTTCGAGTGGACGGACCTGACGTATCAGCAAATCCTGGCCGGTAACTCCGCCGTGTGGATCTTCCCGATCTGCGTGCTGCTGGTGTTCCTGGTGCTGGCTGCGCAGTACGAAAGCCTGACGCTGCCGCTGGCCGTGATCCTGATCGTGCCGATGAGCCTGTTTGCCGCCATGCTGGGTGTGTGGCTCTCGCATGGCGACAACAACATCTTCACGCAGATCGGTTTGGTGGTGCTGGTGGGGCTGGCGTGCAAGAACGCGATCCTGATTGTCGAATTTGCCCGCGAGCTTGAACTGCAAGGACGCTCCATCGTGGAAGCCGCCATCGAGGCCTGCCGCCTGCGTCTGCGCCCGATTCTGATGACGTCCATCGCCTTCATCATGGGTGTGGTGCCCCTGGTGGTGTCGACCGGCGCCGGTGCGGAAATGCGTCATGCCATGGGTGTGGCCGTGTTCGCGGGGATGCTGGGGGTGACGCTGTTCGGCCTGTTCCTCACGCCGGTGTTCTATGTGCTGCTGCGCACGCTGGCCACGCGCCGCGGCCAGCGTGCGGAAGATGCACCCGATCGTGATCTGGACCTGGATGGCGCATTGCCCGTGCCCTCAGGTCAGCACTAAGGTCAACACTAATCAAGACATCGCTATGAACGCGTTCAAACAACACACAGGTCAGGCCACGCGGCCTGGCCGCTGGACCCCGCTGGCACTGGCTGCCGCGCTGTTCCTCGCGGCCTGCTCGCTGGCGCCGACCTACGAGAAGCCGGATGTGGGCACGCCCACGGCTTTCAAGGAAGCTGCACAACCAGCAGATGCACCGCTGGCCGCCGGCGAACAAGGCAAGTGGAAGACCGCCGAGCCCTCCCTGCCCGCCGACGGTGCGTGGTGGAAGGTCTTCAACGACTCGACGCTCGACAAGCTCGAAGCGCAGGCCGGGGAAGCCAGCCCCACGCTGGCCGCGGCAGCGGCGCGCGTGAACCAGGCGCGCGCCTTCGTGCAAGCCAACCGTGCATCGCTGTTCCCAGAACTGGATGCAGGCTTCGGCCCGACGCGCCAGCGGGGTTCCGCTGCATCGGCGGGCTTGCCGGTGGGCGCGCCCGTCCAGCCGCAGACGTACTGGCGTGCGCAGGCCACGGTAGCGTATGAGGTGGACCTGTTCGGCCGCGTGCGCAACAACATCGACGCGGCCGGTGCAGATGCCGAGCGTGTCGAAGCGCTGTACCGCGCCGCCCGGCTATCACTGCAAGCCGACGTGGCACAGACGTATTTCAGCCTGCGCACGCTCGATGCGGAAGAGGCGCTGCTCGCCCGTACCCTGGTCGGCCGCGAAGAAGCGCTCAAGCTCGTGCAGCGCCGCTTCAACACCGGTGACATCGGCGAGCTGGATGTTGCGCGTGCCGACGCCGAACTGGCCACGGCACGTTCCGACCGCATCGGCGTGCAGCGCCGTCGCGCCGTGCTCGAACACGCGCTGGCAACCCTGCTGGGCAAGGCACCGGCCGACTTCACGATGGGCACTGACCCGCTGCAGGCCGCTGAAGTGCGCGTGCCAGCTGGCCTGCCTTCTGCCCTGCTGGAGCGCCGCCCCGATGTGGCCGCGGCAGAACGTTCGATGGCTGCGGCCAACGCACGCATCGGTGCGGCGCGTGCGGCGTTCTTCCCGCAGCTGCAGCTCACGGGCGGCTTCGGCTATGAGTCGCACGACATCGGTGATCTGCTCAAGTGGGGCAGCCGCACGTGGATTCTCGGGCCGCTGGTCGGCACCGCGCTGTCGCTGCCGATCTTTGACGGCGGTGCACGCAGTGCGGGTGTGAAGCAGGCGCGTGCCGCGTACGAAGAGAACGTCGCCAACTATCGGGAAAGCGTACTGGTCGCCTTCCGCGAGGTGGAAGACAACCTGTCGGAACTGCGCCTGCTGGCTGATCAATCGAAAGCCCAGGACGATGCCGTGCGCGCCTCCTCGCGCGCCGCGCAGCTCTCGCGCACGCGCTACAACGCGGGCTCGGTCAACTACCTGGATGTGATCGATGCCGAGCGCAATATGCTGTCTGCCCAACGCATCGGCGTGCAGCTCGCCGGCAGCCGCGTGAATGCGACGGTGGGGCTGATCAAGGCGCTGGGTGGTGGCTGGGGTGACTTGCCGACAGAACAGGCGCAGCCGGCAACGGTGGCGCAACAGTAAGGATTCGTTTCCTCTCTCTCTGGAAAGCGAGACTCTGCGCGGCTTCGGCCGCGCTTTTTTTTCCGAACGCTTCTGTGCTTGATTGCCGCCGTTTCCAGACACTCAGCCCTCGCCCAAGCCCACCGGCCCCAGCGAGAGCGTCGCCACGAGATCCCGAGCGCTTACGAATCCTGCCCCGAACCGATCTTCGCAGGTGGTTGCGGCACCTCTAGGGCCAATCCCGGCGTATTGCGCAGCGGGTGCTTGAGCAGCCCATCGACGAGCGTTGGCGACACGTAGTGCGGCCCGTCGAACAGGTAGACCTTGAAGCCTTGGTAGTGCGCCAGTTGTGGCGCCAACTCATACGCGGTGGCGGGACGGAAACCGCCGCGGCGCTTGGGGCGAAACGCCTCGGCAATCACGCGTACGCGCTCGGTGCCGAAGCGCCCAGCCAATGCATTGGCGTAGGCGCGCGCAGTGGCCGGGTCACGCTTGAATGCACCGCAACCGTCCTGCCAGAACACGCCCACGTCGGCAGGCAGCCAGCGTGCAACCCAGTCGGCAAATTGCTGGGCGCCAAGCTCGCTATGGTCGTACACGCTGATCCACAGCGGGCGCGGCAGCCGGTCCAGCGCGCGCTTGAGCCGCGCCATGTCTTTCCAGGTGGGATCGACTTCCACCGGGAAGTACCAGCCCTCGACATTGACGGGCGGGCGCACCGACACCAGGTTTCGCGAGCGCTCGGCAAGCTCTTCAACGTGGGCGCGTGCCCAGGTTTCATCAAATGCCCCAGCCAGCCCGACGATGACGTTGCGTGCCCAGGGCTCGGCGGCAATGCGCGACCAGTCTGGTGCATGTGCCACCGCCGACGGCCGGGCGCCAGACACGAAGGTGGCATCGTCCACGGCCGTCCATTGCACCAGCAGGTTGCTGACACCGAGCCTGTCCCAGGTGCCCCTCGGGTTCTTGTGCAGGGCATCCGGCTGCCAGACGACGCCCTGTGCGAGCGGCTCGCCGGCAAGCTCCTGCGCGACCGCCCCGCCCGTCAACGACCTGGACAGGGCCAGCGCCACGACCAGCGCGGCGCATCGCCAGGAAGGACGGCGTTCAGCCATTGTGCTTGCCCTCGGTTGGGCGGCTCGGGTTGAGTTGCATGTCACGGTAATCCTGCGCCAGCTTGGCGCGATCAATCTTGAAGTTGACGGACACCGGCAACGTTTGCCGCGGAATCAACTCCGACGGAATCATATACGGCGGCAGCGCCTCACCCAACGATGCCTTCCAGTCTTGCGGTAAAAACGGCGCGTGCGCATCACCTGAGGCAGGCTGCACAAAACCGACAATGCGCGCCACCGACCCATCGGGCCGCCGCAACGGCACCGCTGCTGCACTCTGCACACCGGGCAGCTTGCCCAGCGCGGCATCGATCTCCAGCAACTCGATACGGTAGCCGCCCACCTTGACCTGGTCGTCAATCCGGCCATGACAGAACAGGCGGCCGAGTTCATCCACCGCCCCCAGGTCGCCTGTGCGGAAACCGCGCGTGCCATTGTGCGAAAACATGCGTGTGGCGTTGAGGTCTTCCCGATTGAGATAACCCCGCATCACGTGCGGGCCGGCAATGCACAGCTCACCGTCCTGCACGAAGACCTCGCTGCCGCGCTTGGGATAGCCGATGGGCAATTTATCTGCGCCGGCAAGCATCGCATCGTCCACCACGATCCAGGTGGTGGCCACGGTGGCCTCGGTGGGGCCGTAGGTGTTGATGATGCGCGCCTTTGGAAAACGCTGGCGCAAGTGACGTGCCAGTGTGACCGGGAGCACCTCGCCGCAGAACAGGAAGGTGTCGAGCGTCGGCAGGCCTTGCCCCGAGAAATCCGGCTGCAGCAACTGCTGTTGCGCAAACGACGGGGTCGACACCCACGTCGTCACGCCGTGCGCAGCCAGCATCTTCAGGAATGCATCGCCCTGGGTAATGGCCTCGCGCGAGGCCAGCACGACGGTGCCGCCCAGCGCGAGTGTGGCCATCACCTCGTACATCGACAGGTCGAAGCTGAACGGCGCCTGATTCAGGAACACCGGCGACGCCCCCAGCGCAAAGTCGTACGCCATCCAGTCAACCAGGGTATGCACGCTTTCGCGGCCGATCTGCACGCCCTTGGGTTCGCCCGTGGTGCCCGAGGTGAACAGCACGTAGGCCAGGCCCTTCTCCTGCAGCGGCTGCGGATGGCTGGCATACGGCAGGCGCTCGAACGTAGCGGTGCGCGCATCGTAGTAGGCATGCGCGCCCAGCGTGCGCGCGATGCGGTCCATGCGCTCATCGGGGTAGATCGTGTCGAGCGGCACGAAGGGCGCACCCAGCATCAGCGCGCCGGCAATCGCCACAAAGAAGGCGGCTTCCTTGTGCCCGCGCACGATGACCGGCACGTCGGCAGCAAAACCGGCCTCGCGTGCCTGTGCGCACCACGCAGCCGCCTCTTCGGCAAGCGCCTGCCAGGTGAGCGTGCGATCGGCACCGATCACCGCATCCTGGTCGGGCCGCAGCCCGGTATCGACGAACGTACCCGTATTGAGATCGAACCGCATCGCCCTCTCCTATCTGTTGGATTGGATATACGCCGCCAGCGCGTTGACCGAGGCCAGATGCTCGGCAATCTCCGTGGGCGGCACACGCACGCCAAACTGCATTTCGACAGCCATCACGATTTCGACCGCCAGTACGGAATCGACCAGCCCCATTTCGATCAGCGGCGTGTCGGGTTCGACCGTGCGGAGTACGACGTTCTCGACAAGCGCCTTTACATCGGCCAGCAGGGTTTCGGTTTGAGTCATGGTCATGGTTGCGACTAAGCGCGGTCAGAATTGGAAATAGAGGAAGCGCACTTCACCGTGCAGCTGCGCCATGCAGAACAGCAACAGAGCGACGATGACCACGCTCCAGCGCAGCGAGGGGCGCCAGCCAAAGCGCGCAGCCGCTGCATTGGCAGGACGCTCCAGCGCGGGCGAGAAACGGCCCATCCATTGGTGCACGTTGGGCAGGCACCAGACGATGGCCAGCATCAGCACGATCTGCAGCGCCAGCATGGAGCGGCCCAGCACGATGCGCAGCCACTCCAGGCCGCTCATGCCGGCCTCGCCCCAGGCGGGCCAGCCCAGCGGCTCGATGCCGCGCAGGCCAACCATGCCGCCCAGCATCTGCAGCGCGTCATGCACGCCGTGGGCACGGAAGAAGATGAACGCCACGAGCGCCGCAAAGAAGGTCAGCAGCACATTGGCCGCATGCCGCAGCGGCGTCGGCGGTGCTGGCTGCGCCGGTGCACCAGCCGGCGCACGCGCAGCCTGCCACGCCCGCCAGCCATGGTTGACGCTCAGGAAGCCCGCATGCAGCAAGCCGTAGATGAGGTACTGCAGCCCTGCCCCATGCCACACCCCAGCCAGCCCCATGGTGTAGAAGGTCGGCACCGCCACGGTGGCCGCAAAACCGCCCATCGAGCGCTGCGCCAAGCGCCCGGTCGACTTGCCGCTGGTCATGCGCGCACGGTTGATGCGCATCGCCATCGGGTAGTAGAGGTAGCTGGTCAGGTAGCGCGTGAGCGTCATGTGCCAGCGCTGCCAGAACTCAATGATGCTGCCGGCCTTGAACGGCGAATTGAAGTTGAGCGGGAAGCGCACCCCGAACATCTTCGCCAGCCCCATCGCCATGTCGGAGTAGCCCGAGAAGTCGAAGTACAGCTGCATCGCATAGGCCAGGCAAGCGCCCCAGGCGGCCAGCATCTGCAGCTCGTGCGGCGCGGCAAAGCCATGGTCGGCGTACGGCGCAATTGCATCTGCCAGCAGCAGCTTCTTGGCCAGCCCGCAGGTGAACATGGTCAGGCCGATGGACAGGTTCTCCGCACGCAGCCGATACGTCTCGGGGCGCGCGAACTGCGTCATCATTTCCTTGTGGTGCAGGATCGGCCCGGCAATCAGGTGCGGGAAGAACGTGACGAACTGGATAAAGCCCAGCGGATCGCGCTCCTTGACGATGCCTGCATTGCAGTCAAGCAGATAGCCGATCTGCGTGAAGGTGAAGAACGACACGCCCAGCGGCAGCGCCACATCTTCCATCGCCACGGCAACCCAGCCAGCGGGCATGATGTCGGCCGCGTTCACCACGACTCCAATCAACGCCGCCAGGTACTTGTAGCGCACCAGCACTGCCAGATCGACCACGATGGCGAAGGCCAGCCAAGCGCGTCGCGCGCGCGACCCCGCCGGGTTGCTGAGGATCAGCCAGCTCATCGCAAAGTTGAACGCGATCGACAACGTGAGCAGCAGCACGAACGACGGGTTCCACCATCCGTAGAACAGGAACGACGCCACGCACAGCCAGACTGACGCCGCACGCGGCGAGCGCGCACCCAGCAGGTAGTAGCCGGCAATCGAAACCGGCAGGAACAGCGTCAGGAAAATGAACGAGTTGAATAGCATCTCGGCCTCAATGGCTGGCGCCGTTGGGGAGGGTCTTGACCGGCAGGTGCAGCGCGTCTTCCGACATCTCCCACACCAGCACACGCACACTCTTGGGCCACGTTGCGCGCTTGTCCCACATGGCTTGCATGGCACGGTCGAACTGGCCGTCGTCCAGGCTCACGTTCCAGACCTCGCGGCCAAGCTGTTCGCCCAGGCGGCCCGCAAACTCGCTGCGCCGTGAGAACGAGCTGCCCGCCAGCATGACCTCGACCGGCGGTGCGTCATCAAGCAGGCCGCCCGAATGCACCGCGCTGATGGTCTGCGCGGCCACCAGATCGGGCGCCGGGCGCCATGCGTCGGGCACATCGCCCAGACCACTGAGCGTGAGCAGGTCGCCAACGCGGGGCTCTGCTGCTGCCTGTTGGTGCTCAAAGCGTGCCTCGCCCCGCCCACCCAGCAACGGCAGCACGGCCGCGCCGATCACGTTGGCGGCCGCCTGCGCACCGCTCGCGTTCCAGTGCACATCGGTGCGAAAGTACGCGGGGCTTGCCTGCTGCAATGCGGGCAGCAGTTCCACACGCGCGACACCAGCGGCGTCCAGCGCCTGCTGCCATCCGGCAAGGCGCTGCGTCATGCGAGCGTCCTGATGCAAGCCGCAGAGGGCCTGCGCTTCAACGCGCGCCTTGTCGGGCACCGTCACAACCACCAAGCGGATGCCGTCCTTGCGCAGGGCGTCGGCGTAGCGGTGCAGCGTCGCGATGCGGGCATCGAGCAATGCATCGGCACCCGGCACGCCCACCTGCCGCACCTGCCCGGCCGCAGCGGGGGGCGGGCGCAATCCATCGGCGTAGAAGAGCCAGCCAGGGCAGCCCTCGCGCACCTGCTGGCCGAGATCGCCCAGCACGCGATAGCGCAGCGCAGCCTGCCAGCGGTGCAGCGTGCGCGCGTACGGCACGTCGATGGCACCTTCAATCTGGTGGCCCAGGGTGCCGTCACGCCACCCGGCCCATTTGAACGGCTCGCCGTTGTCAGTTTGTCGGACCAGTGCAACCACCGCCATGCCAAGGCCGGTGATCAGAAGCACCGCCACAGCCCAAGCCAACGCCCGGTGCCAGAACGCAGACCGATCCGGCGGCGCAGCCTCTGCCGGCTCCTGGCCGGGCAGTGCGGTTGCAGAAGAACGTGCGAGCCCGTCGCTCATCGCGCGAGTGCCTTGTCCAGGCGGGCCAGCCACGCGTCTTCCGCCATGATCGAAGCGGCATCCCACTGCGTTGCCGCATTCGGGCCGTTCATCATCTGGCCTTCATTGAACTGCCAGACCAGCGCCTTGATCTTGGCGGACTTGAACGCAGGCGACTCCAGATAGTTCAGCAGCGTCTTCCACGGGCCAACGTTGCCGAACGTCCAGGTCAGGCCGACGAGGCTGTCGATGGCGTTCGAGAGCTTCTGCGGAAAACCGAGGTATGGCTGCACCATGCTGTTGCCGACCACCTGCACCTGGGAGGGTGCGCTATCGAGCAAATCCTTGTTGTTGCCGGCCTGGCGAACGAAGAAGTGGTCCTTGCCGACCGCCTTCTTCTTTTCCGGCGGCAGCAGGTCGGCCAGATCGCCGTAGCTGATCTCTTCCGTCCATTTGCCGAGCCGCGTGCCTCCACCGGTGCGCTCCGTAAACAAGCCGCGCGCTTGCAGCAGCTTGGCCGTTGCGGCGGCGTTGGCCTCGGCGGCACGCGCGGACCAGTGATAGTCGGCGCGGATGAACGTGGTGTCGTCGGTCGGGTTGACGGTGGCAATGGCCGCCTCTGCGTCGACCATGTCGAGCCCGATCTTGCCGGCGTGGGCCGCCAGTGCGGCGTAGCGGCCCTTCACCGCCGGTGACAGCGTCATGCCATCGGGCAGCTTGTCGGCATAGGCACGGGCCTTGAGCGGCGCGATGACGATCACCGTGCGGATATCGGCGGCGCTGAGCTTGTCCGCCGCCTTGCGGATGAGATCGAGCGCTTGCAGGCAACCGGCGGTATCGTCTTCGGTCAGGCTTTCCCAACCGGGGAACAGCCAGCGGTCGCGGCCTTCGATGATGGTCTGGGCCTTGGTGGCAGGCGCTTGTGCACCCTGCACGGCCAGGGCGAGGCTCGGCAACCCGGCCAGTGCACCGGCCAACGGTGCGGCGCCCAGCGAGAACAGCACGCGGCGGCGGCGGGCATCGATGGATTGGCTGTCGGAGCCGAGCGGTGAACGAAGCGATACGGTCATAGAGTGGCCTTCAAATTCGGTGGTGAGATTCACTTCTTGGCGGGCGGCCAGGCGATGTCATCGCGCACGCCGGTGAGTACAGGCTTGGCAGCATCGCCGGCCAGGAACAGGCTGTAGCTGTCACCCGCGGCCAGCGTGGGCAGTTGCAGCGGCGCCGTCGTGGCATTGCCGCAACTGCCCGTCAGGCGGGCGGCAATCGGGTTGATGGCGCGGGCCTGTTGCGTGCCTGCGGGCACCTGCGCAAACACCGTCGGGCCGTTGTCGGCCACGGCGATCTTCCCCGCGCAGGCGCCGCCCGCAACGTTGTAGACGCGCAGCGTGGCGCGCATGGCATCCAGACGCTCCTGCGGGTTGGCCACACGCGTGGCGCGCCAGCCTTGCGACTCCCGCGTGAGCATCACGGTAATGGCCTGGCCGGCAGTGGCGTCACTGGCCGACACTGCGCCTGCGGCATCCGCGGCGGTTGCCTGCACGGGCTCGCGCCCATCGACCGTCACGCGCAGCGGCGTACCTGGGGTCACGACGCTCAGGCGCGTCGATGCGCCGGCTGCCAGCGTTTGCGCGGCTTCGCTGCCCGGCAACGTCACGCGGGCGGATTGCGTGGCCAGGTTGACCACGCGCACATACGTGGCGTTGGCGGGCGGCTGCGGGCCGTACAGGCTGGCAACATCCTGCGCGGCGGCGTGCGCGGCGGCGGGCACGCCCAGCACGAGCACCGTGCCCAGCGCGCGCATCAAATCGGTCAATGTCATGCGACGTTGCATAGGATCAGTAGGAATAGATGGCGTTGAAGAACACTCCGCGGGCACGGTCGTCGCCGGCCAGCTTGAAGCGGTATTGCAAGGACACATCGACGTACGACTGCGGTGCGTTGTACTTGCTCTCTCGGAAGACATAGCGTGTGGACACCCCCACGCCCGCGCCGATCGGCACGCTGCTGTTGATGCTGCTGTCATAGTCGGCACCGACAACCACGTACGGGAACACCGTCCAGCGCGAGCTGACACTGTCGATGCGGTAGGTGCGGCCGAACTCGGCGTTGGCGGTGGCGTAGTTGGTGCCGGCCTGCAGGTAGCGCCCGGCCTCTGCGTAAACGCGGCCGGTCCACCACGATGGGACGTCAATGCGGCGTTCGGTGCCAAAGCCATCGGAGTAGGCGGTGCGCGCCAGCCAATCCCCATTGGCGGCCGAGCCGATCGGGATCACGCGCTCAAGGGCGAAGATCACATTCAGATCGCTGAACGGCTTGACGCGCGCGCCCACGGAAGCCTGCAGCGTCTGGGCACCGCTGGATTCGCCACCCTTGACGCCGAAGCTCTCGAAAGCGCGTGCATAGACTTCAAACATCCGGTCACCCAGCGGCCCGAACGGGCGCCAGTATGCCTCCACGCCCGCCTGCCAGGCGTTGGCATCGCCGGGCGTGGTGGTCAGCAGCGGGCCTGACGGCATGCCGCCGCCACGGTAGCTGAGCGTCGCGTCAAAGCCCCAGTTGCGCGTGGCGTCGGCATGGGCCTCGCGCATGTCGAGCATGGCCTGGGGCGTGGGCGGCGGATCGTCGCCCTCTGGCGGCTCCAGGCCGGCATCGATGGCGCGCTCCAGATGCGCAATGGCAAGCTGGTTGCGGCGCGCTGCCAGGGCCGAATAGGCGGCATCGGTGCGCTCGTCAATGGACAGCGGCGTGATCTTGTCCGCGCGTTCGAACAAATCGGAAGCAGTCTGGTCTTCGCCTGCCCGCTGCGCGATGTATGCCGCAGAAAGCGGTGGCAAGGCATCGAGCAGCCCGTCCTCAACGATCGCCTTCGATTCGCTCGTCGCCGCCCGCTCCTGCTTGGCGTCGATGAGCGCATTGACCAGATCAACGCGGTGCTGCGCGTCTTGCGGTGCCGCCTGCACGGCCTGACGGGCGAACTCAAGCGCCGCCTTGGTGTCTTTCGCTTCGGCGGCCCGGGCGGAGGCCTGTGCCGGCGCAAAGCCCGGATCGGCCGGATACAGATCGCAGTCCGACCCGAACTCGCTGGCGGCACAGTCGATCACCGGACGCGCTGCCACAGCCACGCGTTGTGCGGTCTCCTCGGCTGACGATGCCGGAGTGGCCGCTGCTGCCTGCGCAGTTGCCGACGCCGTTGCCGACGCAGTTGCCAATTGCCGGCGCGCGCTGTGTACGCGCATGGTGATGAGCGAATCCGTGTCGTCGTCGATCGGCTTGAGATCGCCAAGCACGTCAATCACGCGCTGCGGCTCGCCCTGGGCCAGCCAGATGTCGGCAGCAATGGTTTGCATCGAACGCCGCACCGCAGCCGTGGCATCGGCCTGCTTGAGCGCCTGTGCCAGGTCGGTGTTTGCTGCCTCCGACTTGCCTTGTGCCGCGCGCGCGTAGCCGCGCAACGTCCACGCCATGATCTCGGTATCGTCGTAGGCGATGGCATCGTCCATGGCGCGCTCGACGCCCGCCAGATCGCCCGTGGCGAGCAGCCCGTCGATGAGTTGCAAGCGGTAGTCGAAACGCGCCGGTGCATAGACCACTGCCTGGCGTGCCAGCGCGATGGCGCGCGTTGTGTCGCCCGACTGACGCGCGTTGAGCGCGTCCTCCGCCACCTTCATGCCCAGGCCGACGCCGATGAACTCGCGGCGGATGCGCAGTGGTTCGCTGTCGCCAAATTGCTGGACGGTGGCCATGTCGGCGTCCCAGGCGGCGGCGTCATCGCCGGCGGCGCTGGAGGCGTCGATCAGCAACAGGCGAAAACGCTTCAGGTCGGGGCGCAGCGCAATCACCTCGTTGGCGTAGCGCGCGGCGCCGGCAAAATCCTTGGCGTTGTACGCCTTGTAGGCGTTCTGGGCGGCGTCCAGTGCTGCGCCTGTCAGCAGGGCGCCGCCCTCCTCGTCCTTGGCCTGCACGTGCCCGGCCGCATTGGCGGGCGCCCGCAAGGCTGCAACGCGCCTGCGCTGTTCGGCAAGCTGCCGGTCCGGGCCAAAACGTGCGGTGGCGCCATTGAGTACGCGCCCTGCCTCCGCATACTGCCGTTGCGCCGCCAGCGCATCCGCCAGCAGCAGATGGAGCGACATGACGTCGGGCCGCTGGCGAATCGCCTCGCGCGCCAGTGCAACGCAACTGGAATACGCATGGCGCTTGCACGCATCGTAGGCCTGCTGCGCGACGCGGTAGGCAGCACCGGCCAATGGCAGCGGCTTGGTGCCGTTCGTCTGCGCATGCAGCAGTGCCGGCGCACACAGTGCGCCCGCCAGTGCGGTCATGGCCAGTCGTGCCGACCAGCGCGGCCGCAAGTTGCGTGCAGGGCGTGCGAGGGTTGTCTTCCGTTGCTTCATGCCGCTGCCGCCAGCACGCCGCCCAGGCGGTGCTGCTCCTTGATCACGTCATCCAGTGCCTCGTGCGAGATCACGCCGCGGCTCACCATGTAGTCGCCAATGCGGCCATCGCGGTGGGGGCTGTAGTCGCGCAGCGTGGCGTCAAATGTTTCGCGCAGAACATGGCCGCGCTCGATCAGCAGATCGCCCAGCAATGGCACGCCACGCGCAGCAGTCGGGCCGTCCACGTGGCCCACCTGCGGTGCATTGGCCGCCAATGCGCCAACGTCGGCCACGGTCATACCGCGCAACTGGCGCAGGCCCATGGCAATTTCACCTTCCCGCACGATCCGCTGCACCACATCGCGCTGCAGTTCGGCAGACACCTGCGCAAGCTCCGCGTCCGGCAGTGGGCTGGCCACCAACAGCACCACGTGCCCCGCAGCGTCTTCACCTTGCGGCAGCACGCGGTGGCGGATCACGGTGTCAAGCGGCAGCAGGTCTGCATGCGCGCGCAGCTGCGCCAGGTCGAGCGCACCGCGCTCAAGATCGGCCTGGAAGGCGATCGCCTCGGCCAACGTTTCGTCGTCCAGCCAGCCTTTGGCCATCAGCACACGGCCCAGGGGCGCCTGACGGGCATGCGCATCTTGCAGCGCTTGGTCCAGGGTCTCCTGCCCGATCGCCTGCCACGTCACCAGCAGCTCGCCCAACCGGGGGCGCTCGCCGGTAAAGCCGTCCTCCGAAGGGAAGTCGTGCATGGTCTTGTCCCATGCCAGCCGCTTGCCGGTAATGAGGTGGGTGAGGAACATCTTCCACGCCCGCGATACCGCCATGAAGTTGATGAAGTTGCCGACGATCATGCGCGGCACCGACAGCACCCCGTGCTCCCACCCATACAGCTGGGTGACGAAGTACACCCGCTGCACCACGCGCAGCGTCAGCGCGATGGCGTTGAACCACAGCAGCGTGCCCAGCCATTCGTACTTCGACAGCGGCGAGGCGATCAGCTCGGGCATCCATCCAAACTGGTCAACCAGCGCAAACAGCAGAAACTGCACGATCAGCACATACGCCAGAATGCCGACGAACGCGGTGACGATGCCCTTGCGATCACGCGCGAGCAGATAACGGTTGGCCGGGCCGCCGGTCCAGCCGGTCTGCTTCCAGCCTTGCAGCCCGATGCCCAGTGCCCAGCGCGCCCGCTGGCGGTAAGCCGTGCGGAAGGTATCCGGGAAGAACTCGCGCACGCACAGCGGCATGGTGAGCGTGAAGTCACGCTCCGGCCCGAGCCCGAACCACGATTTGCGCCGCATGCTGAACTGCACGGGAAAGCGCGCAAAGATGGACTGCATGCCCATCTTGCCCAGCCGCGCACCCACGTCGTAGTCCTCGGTCAGACTTTCGGTATTGAAGGGCTGGTTGTCGGTCTCAGCCGCAAGCGCCAGCAGCGCACGTCGCGAGAAGCACGTCCCGACACCGGCCGACGGCACCGTGCCGGCCAGGCTTTCGCGCACGACGAGGTCCTTGCCATGCCACTCGGCAAACTCGTCCATGTAGGTGCCGGCTACCAGCTCGAACCAGTTGCGCTCGAGCGAGGCCACCGGCAGCTGGATCATGTCCTTGCGCGGCAGCAGGTAGTTATAGAAACGCAGCTCCAGGGGATGCAGCACATCCTCGCTGTCGTGCAGCACCACGCCGGCAAACTCGATGTTGTGATCGCGCTCGTGCTTGAAGATGGCCTGGATGACCCAGTTCAGGCAGTCGGCCTTGCAGGTCGGGCCATCGTGCGGCACTTCCACGCGGCGCAACTGCTTGTAGCGGCGGCGCATGCGCTCCACTTCATTGATCGTTTGCGCATCGTTCTGATACGTGCCGACAAACACCATGTAGCTGCGGTAGTCCATCACGCTGACCATGTTCTCGATCATGGCCGCGATCACGTCGTACTCCAGCCATGCCGGCACCATGATGGCGATCGGCTGTTCGGCGCGGGCCTTGAGCTGCTCAGCCGTCAGCGGCGTGTACACGCGCTTGACCGTGAAGAAGCGGTAGACCTCGCGCACCCAGTACCACACGTCGATGAACAGATCGTCGAGGCTCGAAATCAGGATGAGCACCGCCACCACGATGGCCAGCAACTCCAGCCCGTGGTAGTACTGGGCCAGCAAGTGGCCCGCATACCATTGGATAACGTCGAACGTCACGACTTGGACTGACGACGCCGGCGTGCGTAGCCCGCCACCGCCAACAGGATCAGGAACACCACCACCACGATGCCCGGCCCTGCCCACGACCAGAAGCTCTTGGTCAGGCGCGGACGGTCGACATCGCTGGGCAGCACTTCACCGGGGTGCAGCGTGTCGAACACGCGGGCGATGCCGTCGCTGGCCACCACCGCCACGTCGCCGCGCGACAGGCGCAGCGTGGCCGGCAATACCGGCGCCACCGGCCCCACCGTGCGGTAGACCACCCCCGTCGCACTGCCCGCCTTCGCCACCTGAACGATGCCGAGATTGGTCAGGCCCGAAACATCGGCCAACAGCTTGTCGGAGGCCGTCGTCAGTGTCAGGCGGTCTTTCGACAGCACGGCGCGGCCGGTCTCGTCGCGCAGGGGCACGTCGATTGCCAGGAAGGTGTCTTTGGGCGCAGCCGCCTCGTTATCCGCCACGGCGGTGAGCTGGCTGCGCGTGGGCGCGATCCCAGCGGCGTTGGCCAGGCGTGCGACACGCGGCAGCGTCGCCGCTGCATCGCCCAGATAGGCCGTCGGCACGATCACGTTGGCCTGCGAGGCAAAGCGCGCCACCATGCCGGTGAAATCGGGGTCGAGGCTGGCGGTTTCCAGCGTCACGTGGCTGCTCGGCAGCACGGCCACCGGATAGCCTTGCAGACGCGCACGGCAGCCGTCTTCGGGCGGGCGCTGGAACAGCACGCGCAGCAGGTTGGATGCGCCCAGCGCGTAGCGCGGAATGCGCGCCGTGATGCGCTGTACGCGGCCATCCTGCTTGAGCAGCTCCGAGCCGATCAGCATGCCGTTGAAATAGACCGACGCCACCTGGCCGCTCACGCTGGCCGACGGTGCCGCCGCAACGTCGAGCACCACTTCGCCCGGCAGCTTGCCCTGGCCGGAGACGGTGCTCAGGTCAAAGCTGGCATCCCACGTTGCACGGCCCAGCACCTCCATCGTCCGCGGCTCGCCGCCCAGCAGCGCCAGCGCAACCTTGTCACCGTAGGCATGCGGTGCGCCCTCCAACTGGTGCACCACGATCTGGTTGGACGCATCGATCGGACGCCATGCCGCCGCCAGCGCCGCCACCCCGCCTACGTCGCCCGTCACGATCACGACCTGCCCGGGCAGATGCGCAAGCCGAACCTCACCTGCTGCCAGCGGCTC
>RepKanNP_Acetate_BrdU_F21BDRAFT_1000010_pt1 | contig 98673 bp, 95 predicted proteins | sample RepKananBrdUF21B_FD_10624 | JGI IMG/M metagenome (IMG submission 10624)
GGCAGCCTCGCTCAGAACTTCGCTCGGTCTTCAGGCGACAGGAACGACTCCGGCCGGCGCCGCTTCTTCGGCTCGGGCCGGTAGTTCTCGGCCACGTAGGCCTGCAGCCACTCCAGCGCAGCGGCGTCCAGCGGCACGTTTTCAACCGTCTCGCCGCCGTCGAGCCAGCGACCCGCCTCGTTGTAGCTCACCGATACCGTATGCGGAATCGCCCGGCCCTCGTCGGGCGTGCCCGCTTCGCCCAGGCGCCACAGCACGAACCAGCAAGGCGCGGCCGAGGTCACGTTCAAGTAGTAGCCTTCGGCCTCGTCGCGGAACAGCGTGACGTTGAAGCCGGGCGTGAGCCAGCGTTCTTCACTGTCTGAGCGATCGAGACAGCGCGGCTCGGTGCCGTATTCGCCCAAGTCCGGTACGACGGCCTCCAGCCGCCACTGGAACGGCTGCCAGCGGTTGGCGGTCGGACGGCGGCACAACACCACCGCCATCCTCACGGACGGACGCTCGTTCTGCTGTGGCTCGGTGGTGTCCATGGTGCTTGTGCCTGGCTTACGTGTTCTGCACGACGATCGACGGGAACTTGCTCGTCATGTCCTTCGCCTTCTCGGCCACGGCAATGGCGACACGGCGCGCGATCTGCTTGTAGACACTGGCAATCGCGCCGTCGGGATCGGCCACCACGGTCGGGCGGCCCGAATCGGCCTGCTCGCGGATCGACAGGTTCAGCGGCAGGCTGCCCAGGAACGGCACGCCGTACTGCGCGCACATCTTCTCGCCACCACCGGCGCCGAAGATGTGCTCGGTGTGGCCGCAGTTCGGGCAGCAGTACACCGCCATGTTCTCGACCACGCCAATGATGGGAATGCCCACCTTCTCGAACATCTTCAGGCCCTTCTTGGCGTCGAGCAGCGCGATGTCCTGCGGCGTGGTGACGATCACCGCGCCCGTCACAGGCACCTTCTGCGACAACGTGAGCTGGATATCGCCCGTGCCCGGCGGCATGTCGACGATGAGGTAATCCAGATCGCGCCAGTTGGTCTGCTTGAGCAGTTGCTCCAGGGCGGACGTGACCATCGGGCCGCGCCAGACCATCGGGTTGTCCTGCTCGATCAGGAAGCCGATCGAGTTGGCCTGCAGGCCGTGGCCTTCCATCGGCTCCATGGTCTTGCCGTCGGCAGACTCCGGCTGGCCCTGGATGCCCAGCATCATCGGCTGGCTCGGGCCATAGATGTCGGCGTCCAGAATGCCGACGTTGGCGCCTTCAGCGGCCAGCGCCAGCGCCAGGTTCACGGCGGTGGTCGACTTGCCCACCCCGCCCTTGCCCGACGCCACGGCAATGATGTTCTTCACATTCGGCATCAGGTGCACGCCGCGTTGCACCGCGTGCGCGACGATCTTCATCGACACCTGCACGCTCACATTGTCGACACCTTGCACCTGGCGCAGCGCGCCGATCACCAGCTTGCGGATCGTATCGAACTGGCTTTTGGCCGGGTAGCCGAGTTCGACGTCAAGCGATACCTCGCCGCCGTCAACCCGGACGTTGCGCACCGATTTGGACGACACAAGGTCACGCTCGGTATTGGGATCCACCACGCCGCGCAGGGCTTCGGTGATCTGTTCGACGGTTACGCTCAACATTGACTCCACAAATCTAATGCAAATGGGGGACGGGCCAACGATTGCCCGACATGAACTTTGTCGGGTCCTGGCCACTCTATGTACTGTTTTGCTATTGTATTTTGCCGGCGCGACATTCGTCCGATTCCCCCCACATATCCCTAGGCCACGCCGGCCATCGGCAAACCAAACAAGAACCGATCCCGTTATTTGTAGGAGAAACCATGAAAGCCAAGCTTATTTCCGTCTCGCTTGTCGCCCTGCTGGCGGCCGGCTGTGCCACCGAGCAGCAGAACAACACCGCCGTTGGTACGGGCGTTGGTGCCGCTGTGGGCGCGGGCATCGGCGCGCTGGTGGGCAACGGCAAGGGTGCAGCCATCGGCGGCGCGCTTGGTGCAGCTGCCGGCGCAGCCGCCGGTTACAACTGGAGCGCCATCAAGTCCAAGCTGGCTGGCGATACGGCTGGCACGGGCACGCAAATCTCGGAGCAGCCTGACGGCTCGCTTAAGCTGAACATCCCGAGCCAGGTCTCGTTTGATACCGACAGCGCCGTGATCAAGCCGACGTTCCGCGGCGCGCTGGATAGCGTTGCGCAGACGCTCACCGCGAACCCGGAGCTCGCCGCCAATGTAGTCGGCCACACGGATAGTACCGGCAACGCCAACTACAACATGACGCTGTCGCAGAAGCGCGCCCAGAGCGTGGCGAGCTATCTGACCGACCGCGGCGTCGCACGCAACCGCCTGACCGCCGAGGGCCGTGGCCAGACGCAGCCGGTTGCCGACAACGCCACCGAGGCCGGCCGGGCACAAAATCGCCGTGTCGAAATTTATTTGAAACCAATTCAGGGATGACCCAGTCATAGAGAACAGGTACCGCTTGCTACGCATTGCTGGCTCGCGATGCGTGGCTGACCTCCCGGGCGGTACCTGATTTCTCCTCCTTTTCCGTTGTGGAAAGCTGCGCCGGCTCTGACCGGCGCTTTTTTTTGGATCACGCAACCTGCGACGTCCTGCCGCAGCTTCCGAGCTTCGGATTCCCGCCATTCGTCGCACACCGGCCCCAGCCCGCCGGGCGCGCTAAAATACACGTTTATTCGCGCGCCGCTCCCTTTCTGCGGCCCGCCCGCACCTTTCTGGCCTGCCCATGTCCGAACGTCGCATCCTCGTCACTTCCGCCCTGCCCTATGCCAACGGGCCGATCCACATCGGTCACCTGGTCGAGTACATCCAGACCGACATCTGGGTACGCTTCCAGCGCATGCGCGGACACGAAACCTACTACGTGGGCGCCGACGATACGCACGGCACGCCCGTCATGCTGCGCGCCGAGAAGGAAGGCCTGACCCCGCGCCAGTTGATCGAACGTGTCTGGACCGAGCACAAGCGCGACTTCGATAACTTCCTGATCTCGTTCGACAACTACTACAGCACTGACTCTGACGAGAACAAGGAGCTGTCTGAGCGCATCTACCTGCAGCTCAAGGAAAACGGCCTGATCGACGTGCGCGAGGTCGAGCAGTTCTACGACCCGGTCAAGGAGATGTTCCTGCCGGATCGCTTCATCAAGGGCGAGTGCCCGAAGTGCGGCGCGAAAGACCAGTACGGCGATTCGTGTGAGGTGTGCGGTGCGACCTATCAGCCGACCGACCTGAAGAACCCGTACTCCGTGGTGTCGGGCGCAACGCCGGTGCGCAAGTCGTCGGAACACTACTTCTTCAAGCTGTCCGACCCGCGCTGCGAAAACTTCCTGCGCGAATGGGTGGCCGACCTGGCCCAGCCGGAAGCCACCAACAAGATGCGCGAGTGGCTCGGCGATGATGGCGAAGCGAAGCTCTCGGACTGGGACATCTCGCGTGACGCACCGTACTTCGGCTTCGAAATTCCGGGCGCGCCAGGCAAGTACTTCTACGTGTGGCTGGACGCACCGGTCGGCTACTACGCCAGCTTCAAGAACCTGAGCGCGAAGCTCGGCCTCGACTTCGAATCGTGGATCAGCGCGCACTCGACCACCGAGCAGTACCACTTCATCGGCAAGGACATCCTGTATTTCCACACGCTGTTCTGGCCGGCGATGCTCAAGTTCTCGGGCCACCGCACGCCGACCAACGTGTTCGCCCACGGCTTCCTGACCGTGGACGGCGCCAAGATGAGCAAGTCGCGCGGCACCTTCATCACCGCGCAGAGCTACATCGACACGGGCCTGAATCCGGAATGGCTGCGCTACTACTTCGCCGCCAAGCTGAACGCGACGATGGAAGACCTGGACCTGAACCTGGACGACTTCATCGCCCGCGTGAACAGTGACTTGGTGGGCAAGTTCGTCAACATTGCGAGCCGCTCGGCGGGCTTCCTGGTCAAGCGCTTTGAAGGCCGCGTGAGCGATGCCGCCCTGGGCCATCCGCTGATGGTGCAACTGCGCGAAGCCGCTCCGCAAGTTGCTGACCTGTACGAGAAGCGCGAGTACAGCAAGGCCCTGCGTGCCGTGATGGAACTGGCCGACGCCGTCAACGCCTTCGTCGACACCGAAAAGCCGTGGGACCTCGCCAAGGACGAAGCCAACCGCGAGAAGCTGCACGCCGCGTGCTCCGTGGCGCTCGAAGCGTTCCGCCTGCTGGCCGTGTACCTCAAGCCGATCCTGCCGACCACGGTTGAGCGCATCGAAGGCTTCCTCAACGTTGAGCCGCTGACCTGGCGCTCGATTGACTCGGCACTGTCGTCGGCCAAGCCGATCCAGCCGTACTCGCACCTGATGACGCGCGTGGACAAGAAGCAGGTGGATGCGCTGGTGGAGGCGAATCGTCAGTCGCTGCAGGCCACTGCGAATGCGCCGGTTGCCGCCGCAAATGGTGCTGCCACGATCGAGCCGATGGCTGAGACGATCACCATTGACGACTTCGCCAAGATCGACTTGCGCGTCGCCAAGATCGTCGCTTGCCAGCGTGTGGAAGGCTCGAACAAGCTGCTGCAGCTCACGCTGGATGTGGGTGAAGGTCAGACGCGCAACGTGTTCTCGGGCATCCAATCGGCCTATGCGCCGGAAGACCTCGTCGGCAAGCTGACCGTGATGGTGGCTAACCTCGCGCCGCGCAAGATGAAGTTTGGGATGTCGGAGGGGATGGTGTTGGCGGCTTCGGCTGCTGATGAGAAGGCGCAGCCGGGTCTGTACATCCTCGAACCGCATTCGGGTGCAGTGCCTGGGATGCGGGTGCGTTGATCACCTAAGCACGCCAGAAACAGCAAGGCCAACCCCACGGGGTTGGCCTTTGTCTTTTGACGTGCCACTAGGCTGGCACGCGGTCAACCGCCATTCAACCGGTTGTCACTGCGCGATGTTGTCGTAACGCGCCCATCCGGCCCAAAGTGCACATTGAAGAACGCCTTCTCCGTCGGGCTCTCCATCCACTTGTAACCCCACACTTCCTCCTGCTTGAGCTTGAATGCTTCGACCTTGCCGGGCTTGCCAAGCATCCGGCGGATATCGTCCTTGGTCTGCCCAACCCGCACGCGCCCAAAGTTCTCGGCAGTCAGCACCTGCTCGATCTTGCCGACGTGGCCATCGGGAGCAATCGTCACCATCCAGGTTGAAGTCCCTTCTGGCCCCCGCGGATACTCCAGCTGCCGCGTGCCGCCTTCGTTCTCCCAGATCATCTCGGGCTCACCTGCGGTGGCCTTCACATCCGCCTCGGTCGATTGGCCGGCAACGATGTCCTTGAACAGCAGGTTGTCCGGCTTGGCGGATTGCCACACGCGCTTGGCAGCGTCCCCCGCGCGGTCGACAGCCTGGTCGACCTTCTGCTGATCGCATCCAAACAGCCCGAGCAATGACGCCAGAATGCCCATGGTGACTCCCACTTGTGCGAGTTGACGACGATGCGGCATGGAACCCCCTCGTTCAAAACATAGATCCGTCGCCATTCTGGCAGCCGGATCACCTGATTACCAACGCTTGTTGAACAGCACCGAAGCACCGTTGATCGTTCCGCCACGTGCCACGACCGACCATCGCCGTGAGAACTGCCAGGTCATCTTGACGATGGAATCCGCGGTCGACAGGCTCTGTTCGTAACCCACGGTGATGCTCTCGGAGATGGCCTTGCCCAGGCTCACCACCTGCGGGTCGGTCAGACCCGAAGTGGATGCGCCGATCGAAAATTCATCCAGCCCGAAGCGCCGCGCAACATTCTTGCCCGCCACATTGCCCAGCAACCCCAGCGCTGCGCCGGACATCGCCTGCTGCTGGCCCAGACCCGCGTTGGATGCGCTGTAGCCAAACATCAGCCACGAGAGCTTGTCTTCATCCGGCACGTTCGGTTCGGAGACCAGCTTCACGCGCGGCTGGCGCACCGTGCCTGTCACCTGTACGCCCGCCTCGACCTCCTGGTTGCGGCGCATGGCGGTGATGTTGAACGACGGGTTGTTGATCGGCCCGGTGAAGTTCAGCACGCCCTGATCGATGGCCAGCTTGCGGCCGAACGCTTCATAGGTACTGCCCTGGCGTACGTAGATCGTGCCGGTGCCACGCAACGGCACCAGCGGTTCACTATGCACCGTCATCTGGCCGCCCAGCGAAAGGTCGGCACCCGCGCCCTTGAAGCGGAAGTTGTCGCCAAAGTCGACATCGACGTTGATGACCGGGCTGAAGCGGCCGGCAGGCTTTTCTTCGCGCTTGACGCCACGCTCGGCCTGATTGCGGGCGGCATCGGCACGACGCACGATGACCACGTCGTCACCCAGCGACGGTGCGCCGTCCTTGGGGAGATCGAACAGGCCGCGGTCGACCTTGAACTTGCCGGTAATGCCCACGCGGTCGTTGTCGTTGGCAATGCGCGCCTGGCCCGACAGCACCAGCGTGCGATCCGGATCGGCAAAAAGCTGCAGCTTGTCGGCAACGATGGAGCCGCTCAGGTTGGGGTTGGCCTCGCCGAGTTGCACGCGGCCTTTCGCACGCACGGTGCCGTCGCCGCCGTAGAACACCACGTCCTGCAGGTCGACCACGTTCTGGTCAAGCGCCACGCGCACCACGCCTTTGGTCAGGCGGATGCCTTGGTCGTACAGCGCCACCTCGATGTCTTGCCCGGTCAGGAAGCCGCTGATCTTGGGCGCGCCAACCGTGCCAGCAAACTGCAAACTGGCCGCCAGTTGGCCGTCGGTTGCAACGTCGGGGCCAAGCAGATCGCCGATGCCCTTGAGATGCGGCAGGCTGATGGTCAGCCCGCCCGTCAGCGGTGATGCGGGCGACATCAGCGCCAGCCCACCTGGCGCGGTATCGCGCGTCAGTCCGATACCGGCATCGAGGTAGAGATTGCCAACGCGCGTCGATTGCGCATCGCCGCGCAGTGCCAGCCGCATGCCCTCGCCGCGCGCCTCGACCACCAACTCGGTCAGCCCAAGCGGTGTGAAACCACGGCCAGCGTTGATCGACAGGTCACCGCTGCGACGGGCAAAGCGCGCCGTACCGGTGGCTGTACCGCCGAGGTCCAGATCCCATTGGCCATCGATGACGAGATCCGTGCGCACCGGTGGTGCCTGGCCAGTCCAGGTGTGCACCAGCTCCAGCACGCGAGCGATCTGCAATCCGTCGACACGGCCGGCGCTGCGCAGGTGGCCCTGGTTGGATTCCACGCGCTCGATGTGGATGGGCGTCTGATCCAGCGTCAGATCTGCGCGGCCGATCATCAAGCGATTTGGCGCCACCGACACACGCACCGGCGCCGTCAGTTGGAGGTTGGGCGCGCCCTGCGCCGACAGCGTGGAGATCGTACCGTCCCACGCATCACCCTCTTTACCGGGCGTCAGTGCGCCATCACCAGCCAGCGCGAACTTGAACGGCTGGCTTCGCACGTTGCCGTCGGCATCGGCGCGGAAGCGGTGAGCACGACGCGTACCGTCCAACGTGGCGTGCACCTCGCGCAATGACACACTCGGGGCCGTCACACGCTGCGCGGTCAGCTCGAACTGCAGTGGGCCGTCAATGCCATCGCGCATCTGCGCACGGCCATTCGCCAATTCGACTTTGTTGCCCTGATACGCAAGCTGCTGCGCGCGGAACGTGGCATCCACCTGCGGGCGCTTGATCGTGCCGGACACGTCGCCAGACAGGGTGAGCGCCCCGCTCACGCCAAGCTGCAGGCGCGCGAGCTGTGGCGCATCGACTTCCACGTGCAGGCGGTCTCCAGTGGCGCCAAAGCTGCCGCGCAGGCTGGCCTTGTTGCCGGCCACATCCAGCTTGGCGTCGCTCGGCAGCAGGCGCATCAATTCGTCAACCTTGCGCAGATGGACGTTGCCGTCGCCCGTCATCGGCAGACCGGCGTAGTCGCTGTTGCGCACCGCAAACTTGATCGCCGCATCAATCGGCTCACCCAGCGTGCCACGCGCGTCAAAAGTCGCGTTGATACGGCCCTTGGCCACCTTGGCCAGCCGTGACGGGTCGAACTCCGCCAGATCACCCTTGAAGGCGAACGACTGCGCGTCGTCATGCTTGAGCGTGCCCGCCAGCGTCAGCCGCGAGCGGCCCAGCGACACCTGCGCGCTCTCCACAGCCACCTGCGCGGCATCTAGCACCGCCTTCGCTTGCGCACGCATGTCACCACCTGCCAGATCCAGCGCCACATGCTGCGTACCGCCTGCAAAGTCCACGGTGATGGGGCCGGCGAGCTTCGTTTTCTCCAGCGACGCGTGCAGCGCCTGCAGATCCAGCTGGCGCACATCGACGCGCAACGTGCCATGCCCCTTCTTCACATCGGCGCCGCCAGTCAGTTGCGCGCCACCCAGCAGGCGCACGTCCAGGCCGGTGAGTTGCTGATCATCTTCGTTCAGCCGCACCTGCGCGCGCAGGGATTGCAGCGGCAGTTTCTGCTTGTCGAGCGTACCGGCCTGCGCGTTGTCGATCTGGATGGGGCCCGCGACGGTCAGCGTCTTGGCTTTCTCGTCGGGGCGCAGATCCGCGCGGATGGTAAGCGAGGCCTCCGGTGCGCCTGGCGCAAACGCGCGCGGGTTGACGTGATCGGCCGACACCACGGCGCGCGACAGGGGCAATGCCCCAAACGGCGTGGCGTCGATCTGCGCCTGCGCAGTCAGCTTGGCACCGGTGCCGGTCGCGTCGATGTGCAGCGCTTCCAACGAGCCCGAAAGCTGCGCCGACACCGACGCATCCTGCTTCTGCCCGTTCGCTTCGAACTGCGTGGCCAGCGTCGCCGCCCCCGTGAGCGGATACGGCCGTGTGCCCGTCATGCGCAACGTGGCCGCCAGCTTGCCGGCGGGCGTTTCCACGCCGTCGAGCAGCACGTTGTGATGCATTCCATCGGTGTGCACGCCGCCGGCAATCGACTTGAGTTCGGTAGTCGACGTGCCCTCGCGGATGGCGAGGCGGTCTACGGCCAGCCGATCCACATCCAACGCCAGCGGCAACACCAGCGAAGCCGGAGGACCACTCGGCGGCGATGGCGGCGTCGGATGCAGGATCACCTCGACATTGCCTGCAGTGAGATACGCAATGCGGACATGCCACGGCCCACGCGTGATGGTCCAGCGGCCTTCCACGTGGTCGATGCGCACTTCGGTGCTGCCCGCACGCACATGCACGTCCCGCAGCGACAGCCCTTCGCGCAACGTACCGCCGGCCAGCGTGCCCGATACGTAGTCGTGGCCGAAACGCGTGGCAAGCGCCCACAACTGTGCCGTGCCCGTCGGCGAGTGGATGGCCCAGGCCAGCCAGCCGGCAATGCCAAGCACGATTACCAGCACAAGAGCGACGAGGCCGCCCAGCCAGCGTGCTAGACGACGGCCCCAGCCGCGCTTGGGCTTCGGCGCGTCGGGTTGGGTGGATGCAGGCGTCTGAGAGTCAGTCATGGTCATGCTCAGAACGCGATGCCCAGCGACACGCTCGGCCGGAATTGCTTCTGCTGGATACCGTAGGCCAAGTCGAGCTGGATTGGCCCGACCGGGCTCTTCCAGCGCACGCCCACACCCACGCCGTTGAACCAGCGGCGCTCCGACCAGTTGTCGGTGGCGGTACCGGTATCCCAGAACACCGCGCCGCCCCACTGCGGCAGGAACCAGCGCTGGTACTCCAGCCCGCCCGTCGCAAGGAATTTCGTCGGCAGCGTACTGCCGTTGACCTCGTTGCCGATGCTCTGGAAGTCGTAGCCGCGCACCGACTGCGTGCCGCCCGTACGGAAACGCAGCGTGGCCGGCACGCCATCGCCCGTGCCGCCGGTGATGACAGCGCCTAATTCCGCCCGCGCGACAAAAATATCGCGCTGCCCGACCGGCACGAACTGGCGAATGCGGCTATACGAGCGCACAAACGTTTGGTCCGTCAGGAAGCCCTTCACCGCAGCGCCGATCTGCGTGGTGATGATGTTGCCCCGGCGCGGGAACAGCGGGTCGTCCACGTCACGGCGCGTCCACGCGAAGCCGGGTACCAGCGCCTTGCTCAACTGGCGCTCGGCACCCTCCGGGCGCAGGTCGTCGTAGTAGAAGTCGATGGTGAACGAGGTTTCGTAGATGCCGCGTACGCGCGTCTGCTTGAAACCCGAGCGATAGCTGCGCGTCTCGGTGCCCGAAGTGTCGGTCCGGTCCATGCTGCTGTAGAGGCTGTTGACGTACTGCTTCTCGTCGGGCGGCAGGGTCACGCCGGCAAACAGATATTGCCGGCGCTGCTCGATGCGCGCCTGGGTGTCGAGCACCCATGCCTTGTTGAACAGATTCAGGTATTGATAGCGCCCTTCCACCGAGGCCCCCGTGTCCGTGCCATAGCCGACACCGCTAGTGAGGCGGTTGGGCGGGTATTCACGCACGCGCACACGTACCGGCGCGTTGACGGGGTCCTTCGGTTCGTCACCCAGATCAACAATGGCGTTGGCGAAGTACGGCTGGCCCTGGATGGCCGCCTGCAATGCCTGCAGGCGGTCGGCGGAGTAATCCTCGCCCACGCGCAGTGGATTGACGTTGTTGATGATGCTCAGCGGATAGCGCGTCAAACCCTGTACATCCAGCGGCCCCAGCGTGTAGGCCGGGCCGCTGTCATAGGAAACGGACAGATCCGCCTTGTTCTCGTCCGGATCCACACGCGCCTGCGACGCCGTCTGCTTGGCCGCGTAATAGCGCTTGCTCTGCAGCGCGGCCAGGCTGTCGTCCTTGGCCTTGTCCCAGCCGGACTGGCGGAACGCCATCTCCTTCTGCAAGCCCCAGGCCTTCTTCAATTCTTCGATGCGCTTGGGGTCCTGCGTGATCGCGCCGTTGAAATCCAGCGCCACGCTGTCGATGGTGGTGCGCGGGCCGGGCTCGACCTTCACATGCACGACACGGTGATCCGGCGGCCCCTCCATGCTGGCAGTGGCCTTGGGCACGAAGTAGCCCTCGGTGGCCGTCAGCTTGGTGACCTGGTCGCCAATGGTCTCCACCATGTACTGCAGCTGGTCGTCGGTGATGTCCTTGCGATCCTGATAGCGCGACAGATCAAGATGGCGCTCCAGCAGATCGCGGATGGCCTTGGGCGCTTCGATCTTGACGTCGTACTCGGCACAGGCCGGCGCGCACGCGAGCGACAGGACGATGCCCGCCGCGAGCACAGCGGCATTGGCAGCAGGCGAACGAAAGTGAGACGGTCGTGACGGTCGACGAGGGCCGGTCATCGTGGCTAGCGTGGCGCCGCCCCCACGGGCCGGCTCAGTCAAAGGAAAGGCGTATTTGACCATACGGACCCCGGCAGGTGCCCAGGCAAATGCAACGAAACCTAGCTTTCGGATCAATCCGAAGGGCTTCGTGTGCGCCGTGCCCGTCGGCCAATACGGTAAAATGCGCCGTTTTCCGCCCGGGAACCTCCCGTGCGGGCCGGATCACCCAATATCACTGACTGCCATGGCCCTGTATAAGTCCGAGATCACCCAGTTCCTGGAAGAACTCAAGACCCAGAAGCCCGACCTGGAAGCGCAACAGCGCCAAGGCCGCTCGCTGCTGTGGGACAAGGACCCGATCGACCTGGACGAACGCACCCGCGCCCAGGCAGCACGCGTGGCGCAAAAACCGTACGTCTACTCGCTGGACTGATCGGCAAGCCGATCCCCAGGCCCGCCGCCGCATGACCACTTCTGCGCAGGACAAGCTGCCGCTGCCCGTCGAGTTGCCCAGCGTGGCGCCCGAGCAGGACTCCACGCCAGTACAGGTCGACGGTCTTGCCTTCGCGCGGCTATACGGCGAGCCGCTGTTCAAGCTCCCGCAAGACCTCTACATCCCGCCCGATGCGCTCGAGGTGTTTCTCGAAGCGTTTGAAGGGCCGCTGGACTTGCTGCTGTACCTGATCCGGCGCCAGAACTTCAACGTGCTGGACATTCCGCTGGCGCAGGTCACGCGGCAGTACCTGGCGTACATCGAGCAGATCCGCGCGACCAACCTGGAGCTGGCCGCCGAATACCTGCTGATGGCCGCCATGCTGATCGAGATCAAGTCGCGCATGCTGCTGCCGGTCAAGAAGACCGACTCCGGCGAAGAACCCGAAGACCCACGCGCCGAACTGGTGCGCCGCCTGCTCGAGTACGAGCAGATGAAGCTCGCCGCGCAAAAGCTCGATACGCTGCCGCAGCTCGGCCGCGACTTCCTGCGTGCGCAGGTCTATATCGAGCAGAGCCTCGCGCCGCGCTACCCCGACGTCAACGCCGACGACCTGCGCGTCGCGTGGGCCGACGTGCTGCGCCGGGCCAAGCTCACGCAGCATCACAAGATCTCGCGCGAAGAGCTGTCCGTGCGGGAGCACATGAGCCAGATCCTGCGTAAGCTGCAGCATGCGCGGTTCATGGAGTTCACCGAGCTGTTTGAAGAAGCGATCCAGTCCGGCAAGGGCGCGCCCATCGTGGTGGTCAACTTTGTCGCCATGCTGGAGCTCTCGCGCGAATCGCTGCTGGAGATCACCCAGGCGGAACCGTACGCGCCCATTTACGTGCGCCTCGCCTATTCCCCGACGTAATTCGGCCACCACATCCGGCCAAAGTCAGCCGCTGACTCACACCACAAACGCATGAAAGTCATCTCGTCCATCCAGGAACTGCGCGACCAGCTGCGCGGCCAGAACCGCGTCGCCTTCGTGCCGACCATGGGTAACCTGCATGAGGGCCACCTGAGCCTGATGCGCCTGGCGCGCCAGCACGGCGATCCGGTGGTGGCGTCCATTTTCGTGAACCGCCTGCAGTTCGGCCCGAACGAGGACTTCGACAAGTACCCGCGCACGCTGCAGGACGACATCGAGAAGCTGCAGAAGGAAGGCGTGTACGTGCTGTTCGCACCCACCGAGCGCGACATGTACCCCGAGCCGCAGGAATACCGCGTCGACCCGCCGCATGACCTGGGCGACACGCTGGAAGGCGAGTTCCGCCCGGGCTTCTTCAAGGGCGTGTGCACGGTGGTGATGAAGCTGTTCTGCGCCGTGCAGCCGCGCGTGGCCGTATTCGGCAAGAAGGACTACCAGCAGTTGATGATCGTGCGCCGCATGGCGCACCAGTTCGCGCTGCCGGTGGACATCATCCCCGCTGAGACGGTGCGTGCGGAGGACGGGCTGGCACTGTCTTCGCGCAACATGTATCTGTCCAGCGATGAACGCGCCGAGGCGCCCGAGCTGTACCGCACGCTGCACCAGGTGCGCCAGGATGTGCTGGAGACCGTGCTGCAAGGCCAGGCCTCGCACGAAGCGGTGACCAACAAGGCGATGGAGTACCTGCGTGGCCGCGGTTGGCAGCCCGACTACGTGGCCGTTCGCCGCCGCACCGACCTGCAGCAGCCGACGCCCGAGAACATCGCCGCCGGCGAACCGCTGGTGGTGCTGACAGCCGCCAAGCTCGGCAAGACGCGCCTGATCGACAACCTCGAGATCTGAGCGACGTATCGCCCAACAAACAAGCCCGGCAGTTGCCGGGCTTTTTTCATGCCGCCGCTGACGTATCAGCCACGGTGGCCTGCGGGGGTGTTTCCCCCAGCCAACCGAGGATGCCGCCCCACTGCTCTACATCCTTCGCCACGCGCGAGGGCGCCACGTCCCACAGCGTCAGGCCGTGCGCGGCCAGTTGCACGTAGTTCTGGGTATCGCGCAGATAACCGAGGATGGGCACTTCCAGCCCCTGTACGAAACGCTGGAGTTGCTCAGCGGCGCGCGTGCGCATGTCCACGCGCATGCCGACCACGCCCAGCTTGACCTCACCGTGGCGAACCGTCTTTTCATCGGCCAGTTTGCGCAGGAAAGTCTGCGTGGCAAGGATGTCGAACATCGAGGGCTGCAGCGGCACGATCACGTGGTCTGACAGTTTGATCAGATCGGTCAGCCGCCAGCCGTGCAACCCGGCTGGCGTATCAAGCACCACATGCGTGGTGCCCTTGGGCGGCTTGGCGATGTGGTCGGCGCTGATCTCCCACGTGTGGATGGGCTTGGCCGTCTCGGGGCGCAACGCCAGCCACTCGCGCGATGACTGCTGGCGATCGGTATCGCCCAGCATCACGGCGTGGTCTTGACTGGCAAAGTAGCCCGCCAGATTGGTTGCCAGCGTGCTCTTGCCTACCCCGCCCTTCGGATTCGCTACAACGGCCACCGGCATGCCTGCCTCCTTGCGATCGCTGAATAGTGTGCCGAGTCGATCACTCGACGGATCTACCTATCCGGTGATTATGGCTCAGCCCGCACGTGACAGCGCCGCGAACAGGGCAGCTAGGTCGAGGTGCGCCTCGCACGTGTCAGCCAGGCATTCGAGCGACGCTTCACGCAGTGCTGCATAGTCCTGCGCCTGTGCATCGCGCACGCCGGCCCAGGCGAGCAGCGCCCGGCAGGCTTCAGGCGCATCGAACAGCCCGTGGAGATACGTGGCGAGGATCTGTCCGTCAGGCGAGACAGCGCCATCAGCACGCCCATCATCAAGCCGCACGGCGGGCTGCGCGAGCGCCGGCCCGTTGGTCACGCCCATGTGGATTTCGTAGCCGGCAATGGCTGCCCCGCCCTCCGCCAGCGCACCGCGCACCTGGCGCAATTGCTTGGCGGCCTCCAGCGTGGTCTCGAAATCGAGATAGCCGAGACCGTCGACGCTGCCAGGCGTGCCTTCCAGCCCTCGCGGGTCATGCAGGCGCCGCCCCAGCATCTGCATGCCGCCGCAGATGCCGATCAGCTTGCCGCCGTAGCGCAGGTGCCGCGCGATGGCAGCTTCCCAGCCATTGGCGCGCAGCCACGCGAGGTCTGCCTGCACGCTCTTGCTGCCGGGCAGGATGATGAGATCGGCTGGTGGAATCGGCTGCCCCGGGCCGACCAGGCGTACATCCACCTGCGGGTGCGCGCGCAGCGCATCGAAATCCGTATGGTTGGACACGCGCGGGAGCACCGGAATCACCACGCGCAACGCATCAACTGAGGCGGTGCGCTGCGCGGTCTGAACGGCATCTTCGGCATCCAGATGCAGACCGTGCAGATACGGCAGCACGCCAAACACCGGCTTGCCCGTCTGCGCCGTCAGCCAGTCCAGCCCCGGCGTAAGCAGCGAGATGTCGCCACGAAACCGGTTAATGACGAAGCCGGCCACGCGCGCCCGTTCACTCTCGGACAGGCAGGCGAGCGTGCCGACCAGATGTGCGAACACGCCACCACGGTCAATGTCTGCGACCAACACGACCGGACAATCAACGGCTTCGGCAAAGCCCATGTTGGCGATGTCGCGGTCGCGCAGGTTGATCTCGGCGGGGCTGCCGGCGCCTTCCACCAATACGAGGTCGTATTGCATGCGCAGGCGCGTGTGCGACTCCAGCACCGCAGCCATCGCGGTGGGCTTGTAGTCGTGGTAGGCGCGGGCGTCGAGATCACAGCGCGGCTGGCCGTGGATGATGATCTGCGCGCCGGTGTCGCTGTTGGGCTTAAGCAGCACGGGGTTCATGTCCACCGTGGGTGCAACGCCTGCGGCCTGCGCCTGGAGTGCCTGGGCACGGCCAATCTCGCCGCCATCTGCGGTGACGGCACTGTTGAGCGCCATGTTCTGTGGCTTGAACGGCGCCACGCGCACACCGGCGCGATGGGTAACGCGACACAGCCCGGCCACCAGCGTGCTCTTGCCGGCATCGGACGTGGTGCCCTGGATCATCAGCGTGCCGCGAAGGAAGGACGGGGGCACAGGAAAGGGTGGCTTTGGCATGCGCGGATTATCGCATTCACATATCTGCGCCCGCTCTGCATCAAGGGGCCCCCAGGCTAAAATACGCGGATGTCCCGCCGTCTCACCCTCGTCCTCGGTGGCGCTCGCTCAGGCAAGAGCCACCACGCTGAACAACTCGCGCTGCAATGCGCGGGGCCCGTCACGTATGTCGCCACGGCGGGCGAAGGCGATGAAGAGATGCAATTGCGCGTGGCCCTGCACCGCGCACGTCGGCCCGAGCATTGGGGTCTGGTCGAAGAGCCCGTGCACCTGGCCGAAGCGCTGTACACGCACACCCAGCACGGCGGTTGCGTGCTGGTCGATTGCCTCACGCTGTGGCTCAACAACCTCCTTTTCTCTGAACACCACGCGTATCCCGACACCGGCCTCATCACGCCCCCCGAAGCCTGGACGACCGAGATTGACGCCCTGCTCACCGCCCTGCCGCTGCTGCCCGGCGAGGTGATTCTCGTGAGCAACGAGATCGGTCTTGGCGTGGTGCCGATGGGTGCCGTCACGCGTTTCTATGTGGATGAACTGGGCCGTCTGAACCAGCGTCTGGCTGCACTGGCCGACAACGTGCACCTGCTGGTGGCCGGTATTCCGATGGTGGTCAAAGGGCCGGCGCTCGGCACCGGATCGTGACCCTGAGCTTGCCGACAGGCGGTGTGACCAACCTCGGCTGGTCGCTCGTGGCACTGGCCGCGCTGGCCGGTGTGCTGCTCGACCGGCTGCTGGGCGAAGTGCCGCGCTGGCATCCGCTGGTGGGCTTCGGGCGCATTGCCAACAGCATCGAGCACACCATGAACCGCAAGCCGGCAGCGCTGGTTTGGTCGCGCATCATCGGCCTGCTCGCCTGGGCGATTGCCGTACTGCCGATCGCGCTGGTGGCAGCGTGGCTCGTCGCAACGGCGTATGCGGCGTCAGCGTGGGCGGTGGTGGCACTTGATGCGGTGGCGCTCTACGTTGCGATCGGCGCGCGCAGCCTGCATGACCACATCGCGCCGATAGCGTCTGCCCTGCGCGCAGCCGACCTGCCCCGCGCACGCGCACTGGCCTCGCGCATCGTCTCGCGGGATCTGTCCGCAGCGGCCGACGAACCGATCGCCCGCGCTGCTGTGGAATCGGCGCTGGAGAATGGCAGCGACGCCGTATTCGCCCCCTTGTTCTGGCTGGTTGTGGCCGGTGCGCCAGGCGTGGTGCTCTACCGGCTGGTCAACACGCTCGATGCCATGTGGGGCTACCGCAATGCGCGCTTCACGGGCTTTGGCTGGGCAGCGGCGCGCATCGACGACGTGCTCAACTGGATTCCAGCCCGGCTGACGGCGATGAGCTATGCGCTGCTTGGCCACACCGCCGATGCGCTGCGCTGCTGGCGCAAACAGGCACCGCAGTGGTCGAGCCCCAACGCGGGCCCGGTGATGGCAGCCGGCGCTGGCAGCCTGCGCGTGCAGCTTGGCGGCACGGCACGCTACGAAGGCGTGGACGAAGCCCGCCCACTGCTCGGCGCCGGCAAGCCCGCGAGCGCCACCGACATCCACCGCGCACTCGCACTCGTCTCGCGCACGTTGTGGCTATGGCTTGGCCTGCTGGGCACCACTGCGCTCATCGCCCGGAGCCTGGCATGACTGCCATCGTCCACGGTGGCAACCTCGCCGCCGCACGCGCACGATATGGCGAACCGGCGGGAGGCTGGCTCGATCTCTCCACGGGCATCAACCCGCACGGCTACCCGATCCCGCCCATTCCACCCGATGCCTGGCTGCGCCTGCCGGAAGACGATGGGCTCGAGGCGTTGGCCGCCGCGCACTACGGCGTGACCGACGCCAACGCGGTGCTGGCAGTCGCAGGCTCACAGGCCGCCATCCGCACACTGCCCGCCCTGCTGCCCCGCGGCCGGGTCGGCGTGGCGCAGGTCGGCTACAGCGAATACGCACCGGCCTTTGCACGCGCTGGACATGACGTCGCCGTACTATCTGAAGCGGCATTCCTGGGCGATCTGCCCGACGACGTTCGACACCTCGTCGTCGTCAACCCGAACAATCCGACCGCGCGTGTTCTATCGGCCGACACCCTGCGTGATTGGCATACCCGCCTGCACGCGCGCGGCGGCACGTTGATCGTCGATGAGGCGTTTATCGAAGCGCTGGATGATGGCCCGACGCTCGCGCCGTTGGCAGGCGCGCCGGGGCTGGTGATCCTGCGTTCCATCGGCAAGTTCTACGGGTTGGCCGGGGCGCGCATCGGCTTTGTGCTGGGCGCGCCGGATCTGCTGGCTGCGCTGCGCGATGCGTTGGGACACTGGACCGTCAACGGCCCCGCTCGTGCCGTCGTGCGCGCCGCGCTGACGGATAGCGCCTGGCAAACCACCAACCGCACCCGTCTGCAATGCGAGGGCACGCGCCTGCACACGTTGCTCAATTGCCACGGACTGCCCAACACCGCCACGCCACTCTTTGCCTGGGCGCCGACATTACGTGCGCCGTCGCTTCACGCACAACTGGCGCGGCTCGGCATCTGGACGCGCCTGTTTGATGTGCCGGGCCGGGGTGACGGCATGCACCCCACACATGACGTGCTCGGCATACGCTTTGGCCTGCCTCCGGATGAGACCGGATGGCAACGTCTTGGCGATGCGCTAGCATCGCTGTCGCTCTCCGTTTGACCCACCCCGATGCCCGCTCGCTTCCCCTACTTTGTCCGTCGTTTGTGTGTGCTTGGCCTTGCTGCACTGGCCGTTGCTGCTGCACCCGCGCTTGCCGCCATTTCCGTTACCGATGACACCGGCGCCACGGTCACCTTGCAACACCCCGCACAGCGCATCGTCAGCCTGGCACCGCATGCGACTGAGCTGCTGTTTGCTGCGGGCGGCGGCGCGCGCATCGTCGGCACGGTGGCCTACAGCGACTATCCGCCAGCCGCACGCGACATTCCGCACGTGGGCGACAACCGTGCGCTCGACCTGGAGCGCATCGCTGCGCTCAAACCCGATCTGGTGGTGGTCTGGCGCCACGGCAATGCGCAAAAGCAGATCGACCGCCTGCGTGCACTGGGCATTCCGCTGTTCTTCTCCGAACCACACCACATGGGTGACATTCCGCGCTCCATCGAAGCACTCGGCACGCTGCTCGACACGCGCGCCAGCGCTCACGATGCCGCACAGCAGTTCCGCCAGCAGGTCGATACGCTGCGCAACCGCTATGCAAGCAAGCCACCGGTGCAGGTGTTCTATCAGGTATGGGAGCAGCCGTTGATGACGCTCAACGGCCAGCACATCTTCACCGACATGCTGGCACTGTGCGGTGGCCGCAATATCTTTGCGGGCGAGCCGCTTCTGGTGCCGACGGTATCGCCTGAGGCCGTCATCGCGGCCAACCCCGAAGTCTTGCTGACCGCAAGCATGGGCGCCACGCAAGGCAGCCGCCCCATCGACACGCTCGACGGCTGGAAACGCTGGCCGCAATTGTTGGCCGTGCAGCGCGGCAACCTCTTCAGCATCAATGGCGATCTGATCAACCGCTTCGGCCCGCGTCTGGTGGAAGCCGCGGCGCAGTTGTGCGATGACCTGGAGCAGGCGCGGATGAAGCGCCGCAACACACAGGCAGCCAGCGGACGCTGACCGTCAGCGGTTCCAGAACAGCAGGATGGGCAACGCGTCGGGTTGCCCAGGGTGCACGCGAAAACCGCACGCACCACCCCATTGCAGCGGCCACTGCAGCGTTTCGGCCAGCGGACGCTGCAGCCAGTGCGCCGCCAGCGCGCGCATGCAACCCGCGTGCGTCACGGCCCATAGACACGGGACGGGAGATGCAGCCATCGCGTCGGCCCACGTGGTTACGCGCGCCAGCAAGTCGGCGGCAGACTCTCCCCCGTGCGGGTTGCCGTGCACCAGATCGCGCGCCCAGCGATCGACTTGCATGCGCGGGATGTCATCCCACTGGCGGCCCTCCCAGGCGCCAAAGTCGAGTTCCATCAGTTGCGCGTCAATCTCCAGCGCGGGCAGCTCAGCCACCTGCCGGATTGCCTGTGCGGTGAGCCGGCTGCGTTGCAGCGGGCTGGCCTGCAGACGCTGCGGTGGATGCGCACTGAGTTTCTCGGCAATGGCCGACGGATCAGGGTCCATCGGCGCATCGAGCGGCAGATCGGTGCGCCCGTAGCACAGGCCGGCCGTCATGGCGGGCCGCGCGTGGCGGATCAGGATGAAATCCATGCCAGCAGCCCCCACAGGATCAGCAGTTCGAACACCTGTTGTGCCATCCCCAGGCAATCGCCCGTGATGCCACCGATGCGGCGCACGAAGTAGCGGCCCAGCAGCCAGCGCGCAACAGACACCCCCACGACCACGAGCGCCGCACACACCGGCCCGAACCAAAGCAGCGGTGCGATACCGAACATGCCTGCCCACAACGCATCGCTCCAGCGCATGCGCTGTGCAACGGGCTTGGCCTTGCCTTCAGCACGTACATAGTCATGCGTGAGCAGATAGCTGACCGCAGCGGCGCGGCTGGCGGCATGTGCGCCCACCATCGCCGCCAGAAAGGCCACCGGATGCACCGCCAATGCCGTCAGCAGTTGCCACTTCAACAACAGCGCCATGCACACCGCAATGGCCCCGAACGCGCCGATGCGCGAGTCGTGCATGATGCGCAGCCGGTCTTCCGGCGTGTAGCCGCCGCCAAAACCATCAGCGCAATCGGCTAGGCCATCTTCATGGAAGGCGCCGGTTAGCAATAGCGTGGCCACCATCGACACGGCGACCGCCACGCCGGGCGCCGGCACCGTGCGTGACACCAGCCAATACACCGCCGCTGCCACCGCGCCCACCAGCCAGCCGACCAGCGGAAAGTAGCGTGCCGCGCGATTCAACCCCGCTTGCGAGAATCCGATCGACGCCGGCACGGGGATGCGGGTGAAATACCCGACCGCCGTCCACAGCGCCTGCCAGTGCTCGCGCAATGCGTTCATGAGCCTGAACGCTCGCTCACACCCGCGCTGGCGAAGGTCGCCATCTCGCGCAGGAAGGCCACGGCGGACACGACCAGCGGATACGCCAGCACCGCCCCGCTGCCCTCACCCAGGCGCAACGACAGCGACAGCAGCGGCCGCGCATCCAGCACCTCCAGCAGCGCGCGATGACCGCGCTCATCCGACACGTGACCGAACACGCAGTAGTGCAGCACATCAGGTGCCACGCGCGCCGCCACCAGCACGGCTGCAGTGGCGATGAACCCGTCGACGAGAATGACCATACGCCGCTTGGCCGCCTCGATCACCGCCCCGACAATCGCCGCCACCTCGAAGCCGCCAAAGCAGGCCAGCACGTCCAACGGATCCCGCACATCGGTGTGTTTGGCGAGCGCGGCTTCCAGCACGGCCCGCTTGCGGGCGAGGCCGTCGTCATCAAGCCCCGTACCGCGGCCCACGCATTGGGCCACCGGCAGGTCGCACAACCGCGCCATCAAGCACGCAGCAGACGCCGTGTTGGCAATGCCCATTTCGCCCAGCGCGATCACGTTGGTGCCGAGCGATGCATGGTGTGCCACGCGCTGCGCGCCGAGTGCCATTGCGCGATCACGCTCGTCGGCGGTCATGGCAGGCTGCTCCGCAAAGTTGCGCGTGCCGGGGCCGACGGGTGCGTCGACCAGACCCGGCGTGTCCGCCGTCCACAGCGGCGCGGCCACGCCGGCATTGACCACTTCCAGTGCAAACCCATGCTGACGGCTGAACACGTTGATGGCCGCACCGCCCGCGATGAAGTTCAGCACCATCTGCGCTGTCACCGCTTGCGGATAGGCGCTCACGCCCGCATGGGCGACACCGTGGTCCGCCGCGAACACCACCATCGCCGGGCGCGTGAGCACCGGTGCCTCGGTGTTCTGGATCAGGCCGATCTGCACGGCCAGCGGCTCCAGCCGACCCAGCGCACCCAGCGGCTTGGTCTTGCTATCAACAGCGGTCTGCAGGCGGGTGCGCAGCGCCGGATCAAAAGAAGGAATCTGCATGGTTGAAGCCCACAAGGCCTACAGTTCGACACCCGGCTGCGCCTGGATGCCTTGGGAAAATGCGTGCTTGACGAGTGTCATGTCGGTCACGGTATCGGCGGCTTCGATCAACTCGGGCGGCGCCCCGCGTCCGGTAATGACGACGTGCTGCGCAGCCGGCCGCGCACGCAAGTCGGCCAGCACTGTCTGCACATCAAGATAGTGGTATTTGAGCGCGATGTTCAGTTCATCCAACAGCACCAGGCCGATGGACGGGTCGCTCAACAGTTCACGCGCGCAGGCCCAGGCAGCTTCTGCCTTTTCAATGTCACGCGTGCGATCCTGCGTCTCCCACGTGTAGCCTTCGCCCATCACGTAGAACTCGCATTGCTCGGGGAAACGGCGCAGGAAGCGCTCCTCGCCGGTCGGGATCGCACCCTTGATGAATTGCACGACGCCAACCTGCATGTCGTGCCCCATGGCGCGGATCACCATGCCAAAGCCGGAGCTGGATTTGCCCTTGCCGTTGCCGGTGTTGACCAGCAACACACCGCGCACGTCGGTGGCTGCGGCAATCTTGGCGTCCACCACGGCCTTCTTGCGTTGCATGCGTGTGCGGTGGCGCTCGTTCAGGCCGCTGTCGTTGTCGTCAGAAGTCGTCATCAGGGTCATCGGGAATCAAGGCCGTGCGGCGGCCATCCGCCACCTCGGCAATCGGGGTGCGCAGCACGCGGGCGCAGTGTTCGGGGGTAAGCACGTCGGCAGCAAGGCCTGCATTGGTGTGGCCTTCGCCATCCATCAGAAGTGCGTGCGTGGCGAAGCGACGCGCGAGGTTCAGATCGTGCACCGTCAGTACAACCAGCCAACCGTGGTTGCGACAACCTTCGCGCAGCAGGCGAAGCACGGCGATCTGCTGGTGCAGGTCCAGATGCGCAACGGGTTCGTCGAGCATGAGGACACGCGCGTCTTGCGCAAACACGGCTGCCATGGCCACACGCTGGCGCTCGCCGCCGGAGAGCGTGCGCACATCGCGCTGTGCAAGCGGCTGCAACTGCAGCGCAGATACTGCCGCATCAACGGCGTGTGCATCGGCATCACTCTCCCACTCCCAACGCGCGAGGTGCGGATGGCGGCCGGTCATGACCGCCTCATACACCGTCATCGGGAACGTGTCATGCAGCGCTTGCGGCAGGAACGCGCGGCGGCGCGCCATTGCAGCGGCGGGCCAGTCCGCGAGCGCTTGGCCGTCCAACATGACACTGCCGCCATCCGCATCGCGCAAACCGGCCAGCACCGAGAGCCACGTCGATTTGCCTGCGCCATTCGGGCCGACCACGCACCAGAGCTGCCCGCCGGTGGCTGTCATCGACAGGCACTCGATCAGCACACGCCCATCAATGGCCACACGCAGATCGCGCAGCGCGAGTTCGGGCACAGCATCGACCTCTACAAACGCAGCCGGAGCAGGGGCGCGGCGCAACCAGCTCATCGCGTGCTCCGCATCAACAGGTAGAGAAATGTCGGCACGCCCAGCAGCGTGGTGATCACGCCCACCGGCAGTTGCGTCGGTGCGATCAGCGTGCGGGCGATCAGGTCGGCCAGCATCAACATGCCCCCACCGGCCAGTACCGTAGCGGGAAGGTGGATGCGCACGTCGCGCGTCCACGCCAGGCGCACCATGTGCGGCACCAGCAAGCCAACAAACGCGACAGAGCCGGCAATCGTCACGGCCACCGCTGTGCACAACGAGGCCACCACGTAGATCAGTGTGCGCACGCGTGCGACCGGCACGCCCAGCGCGCGGGCGCGCGTCTCGCCGGTCAGTAATACGTTGAGGTCACGCGCATGCGGTAGCACCACCACCACCGCCACCGCTAGAGCGGTCAGCGCGCCAAAATAACGATCGGCACCACCCAGGTCGCCAACCATCCAGAAGATCATGCCGCGCAGCTTGTTCTCGGGCGCGACCGTCAGAATGAGGGTAATCAGCCCGACCCAGCCAGAGGCCATCACCACGCCGCCGAGCAGCAAGCGTGCATTGGCCTCGCCAGGTTCACCACGCCACAGGTGCTGGCGCGCAAGCGCGGCCACCAATGCCATCGAGAGCAGTGCGCCCCCGCAGGCGCTTACCTGCACCCCCCACCACGGCATCGAGAACAACATGGCCGTCAACGCCGCCACCGCTCCGCCGCCGGACACTCCCAGCACATACGGATCGGCCAACGGATTACGCAGCAACATCTGCATCAACGCACCGGCAAAAGCCAACAGCCCGCCAGCAGCAAACGCAGCGCCCGCACGCGGTAGGCGTAATTCGGTGACGATGCCTGCAGCCAAGCTATCGCCACCGCCAATCAGAGCCCGCCAGACTTCGGCGGGCGACAGCTTCACGCTGCCGAGCATCAAGGACGCCATCAGCACCACCACGCACGCGAGCGCCAGCAGCGACCACAGTCGCCAGGCAAAACCGCGTACGGGCAGCGCAGGTGTCATCCGCGTTTCCTTACTTCTTTGGCTCGTGCTGTTGCCACGACAGCGTGAAGAACACCCCACGCGATGCCGTGTTGTACGGATAGATCAACTGGTAGTTCTTGTTCGTCACGTTCTCAAGGCGTGCCGATAGTGCCCAATCCGGCGTGATCTGGTAGCGGCCGACCAGGTTCAGCAGGCCATAGCCGCCGAGCGTCTTGGTCGAATCCTGACGGTCGCCCGCCGCATTCCACTCAACACCCGCCGAGAACGGCCCGAAGGTCTTGTAGGCCGACACGCTGCCGAAGTGCCGCGCGCGGCGCGACAGCAACTGGTTGGCCGACAAGTCCTGCGGGTTCTGCATGGTAAAGCTGGCACGCAGGTCCACGCCATAGATCGAACCCCGATACGAGGTCTCCAGCCCGTTCACGCGCGCACGGTTGACGTTGGCCGCCGTGCAGTTGAACGACGCATCGCACACCGACGTGATCAGGTTGCTGTAGTCGGTCTCGAACACCGTCACGCGCACCAGGCCGATCGCGCTGCTGTACTCCACGCCGCCTTCCACCGAGCGGGCCTTCTCAGGCTGCAGGTTGGGGGTGCCGTAGAACGGGTAGTACAGCTCGTTGAATGTCGGTGCACGGAAAGCATTGCTCACGCTCGCCACGGCCTTCCACTGCGGGTTGAAAGCGAAACCGTAACCAGCGTAGTAGCTGTTGGCACCGCCGAAGTCCGAGTAGCGGTCACGACGCAGGTTCAGCTGCAACTGGTGCGGACCGAACTTGCCCTCGTAGCCGATGTAGCCGGAATCGACATTGCGCGTGGGCACGTTGTAGGCATCGCTGTCGATGCTCGTCTGCAGATGCTCCAGGCCCACCTTGAGCAGTTGATCGGGCATGAAGGTCCAATCGTTCTGCCAGCTTGCGGTCTGGTTACGCGTATTGAAACGCGCAGGCACCTGCAGCACGCCGTTGGTGAAGTTCAGGCTGCGGTCATCGCCCTGCGAAAGCGTGAAACGCGTCTTCCAGTCCTGCGTCACCTTGCCATCCACAAAGGCAGACATCGAGCGCACCACGTTGTGTGCGATGTTGATGTCGGTTGGCTTGCCGAAGGCGTTGTCGTAGCTGACATCGCCCCAGGTCTGGAAGTACGTCAGCCCCGCCTGCCAGTCCGCGGAGAACCGATGTGACAACTGCGCCGACACGCTCTTGTTCGTGTAGTAGTTGTCGTTCGGGTTGGCCTTCGGTGCCTGCAGCGGGTTGATGGTCGAGAAGCCGTTGGTCTTGAACTCCGACACCGACACCGCAAACGACGTATCACCGTTCTCGCCCAGCGACCCGCTGATGCCCGCCTGCGCACGCTTGGTGTTGCGCGCGCCGTACTCGATCTCGGCATTGCCCAGCAGGCCATGGCCGCGGCCGTTACGCGTGAAAATCTGCACCACGCCACCAATCGCATCCGAGCCATACAGCGCAGACACGTTGCCGCGCACGACTTCAATGTGGTCGATCTGGTCGGCCATCAACTGCGAGATCTGCGCACTGCCCGATGTGCCGGAACTCACACGTACACCGTCAATCAGGATCAGCGTCTGGTTGGAGCCAGCGCCGCGCATGAACAGGCTGGCATTGGTGCCAGGGCCGCCGTTCTGGGCGATTTCGATGCCGGCCTCGCGGCGCAGCAGGCTCACCGCATCCGGCGCTTGCGAGCGCTCAATGTCAGCGCGCGTGATGACCGTGGTATGCGGCAACGCATCCGACAAGGGCTGCTCGCTGCGCGAAGCAGTCACCACCGTCGGATTCAGTTCGCCCACCGGCGTGCTCGCCATCTGTGTATTGCTTTGTGCCCAGGCCGGTGCAACAGCACCCGCCATGACCCCCGTCAGCACGCTGGCAAGCGTGCGCTTGGCCGTCCGGGGCATCCGGAGTGGCCGCTTTGTAGTCAAGCTCATGTTGAAAAGACAAGAAGCGTCAGCCGGACCCGTTCCCCCGCGGGTCGCTGGCAGCAGGATCTCGATGCGGTTCCCTCACATCGGCTCAGAACCGGTCCACGATCCGTAGCGAGCGGTCCGAGGTTGGCCCGAGAAACGCAGCCGTACGTGGGTACGGCGAGTATCACAGGGCCAAGATCGGGCCGCGCAGTAGGATCGTGGACCGGTTCGCTGAGATCCACCGTCCTGGCCGGTATCCGGGCTGGCGAAGCGGCCTGTCCGCCTTCCCATTCCCGAAGAAACAGTGGCTGGTTGGACAGACCGCGCGGTGCCCTCCTCTTCTTGCGAGAGATGGCGGGCACACGCGACGTTCGCTTACCGTTGCGGGGGCAGCGCAGGTTGGCGCATCGCTTGTGGGGCGGCGCTCCCTGCTTCCCGTTTAACTGCAGATGGTGCTGCGGGCACCAGGACGGCAGCGAGTTTACCGTCAAATACCCACCATCGCGCCAAAAGACGGGAAAAGACGGGAAAAGCTGTTGTGCCCTGGCCGCCGCCTGTGGACTTCAGCGCGACTGCGCATCCGTATGGAGGACAGGCGCAATTGACATGATGGGCTAAAATCCCCCCACTCGATTCTGATTGACAACCGATGCTGAACGAACTCGAACGCCTTGCCGACAAGATTGCGCGCGTGCTGCGTCACGCCGATGCGCTTGCCGCCGAGAACCAGCGCCTGCGCGCTGAAGTCGAACGGCTTACCGCGGAAGCCGAGGTCTCCAAGACCGAGCGCGACGCCATGGTGGCCGATCGCAGCGTGCTCAATGCCAAGATCGAAGAAGCGCAACTGCGCATCCAGTCGATTCTCGACAAGCTGCCGACGGCCACCGACGCCCGCCAGCTTGACCTCCTTGGCCAGGCCGCCGGCGAGGATGCCGCCACTGCCCCGCACTCGGAGACCTAAGCATGAGCAGCAAGCAAATTGAAGTGAACATTGCGGGCCAAGCCTACAAGTTTGCCGTTTCTCCCGACAACGAAGCCGCACTGCGTGAAGCCGCCGCCATGGTCGACAACCAGATGACGCGCATCAAGAACGGCTCGAGCACCAAGGGCATCGAGCGCGTTGCCGTCATGGCCGCCATCAGCATCGCGTCGGATTTGCTGTCGATGCAGCGCCAGGCCGCCTCCGATTCCGCCCTGCCGATCGACACCATTCGCGCCAAGCTGGCCGACCTGAACGCCCGCGCAGACGAGGCCCTGCGCCAGTATGGCGAGGTCATTTGACTCAATACAAAACGTGTTTGTAACCGGATCGCATCCGGGCTTGGGTTCGGATGCGAACGGGTGTATAGTGTCACCCAATGGCTGCCGGCAGTCTCCCGCAAACCCTTACACCATAAGGCTTTAGCGACTACAGACTCACAAGCCGGTTGCTCGCGATGAATCTCTCAGACGCATCGCCATGTCGTCAAAAACATGCACCACACCGTGGTGATGCGTCTGACAGTTTCCCTGCCTGGTTCGCCATGGCCATTAATTCCTTGAACCGATAAGCATTTGCTTGGTGCGGGATATGCCGTGTGGGCGAGCGCGTCTTCCAGCGCATAGCGTGCGACGCAAGTCGTGTGCTCCCTGTGCCGGTGATGTACCCAAAATGCGGCTTCCGCTGCCACTCTGAACCTCACTTGGGTTCAGGATGCGGGTCTAGCGGCCAAGGTGGGGACCCAACAAAGGCGGTAGTGCACATGTGCGCTACCGCCTTTTTCTTTGCGCGTTTCCTTTGTGCATTCGGTGGTGCATCGCCAATAGCAAGGCCATGGCGCTATTGCTATGCTGCGCACACCGTCACTTCCGTACGCCCAACCCGATGGCCGCCCAATACTGGTTGATGAAGTCCGAGCCCGACGAGGCCAGCATCGACACACTGCACACCGAGGGCACCCTGCCCTGGACTGGCGTACGCAATTATCAGGCGCGCAACTTCATGCGCGACCGCATGCGCATCGGCGATGGCGTGCTGTTCTACCATTCGTCCTGCCCGCAGCCGGGTATCGCTGGGCTGGCGGAGGTCTGTTCGACCAGCTACCCCGATCCCACGCAGTTCGACGCCAAAAGCCACTACCACGATCCCGCCTCCAAACCCGAGGCACCGCGCTGGATGCTGGTTGACGTGAAGTTCGTGCGCAAATGTGCGCTCATTGATCTACCCACGCTGCGCGCACAAGAGCAACTCGCCGACATGACCGTACTCCAGCGCGGCAATCGCCTGTCGATCACGCCGGTCACGCCCGCACAATGGCGCTACATCACCACCAAATTGATGCGTGATCCTGAGTAAATGGCACGCAACGGTTGGGAATTGTTACAAACGTGATGAACGATGCGCGTTGTAGCCGGTCAGACGCATCACATTGCTTTTTTGGGAGAACACAATGAAATCTGTCCTGGCCGCAACCATTCTGGGGACCGCAATGATGACGACTGCTTTCGCACAAGCCGCACCTGAGACGAATTATTCGGGCGCGCATTCAGGCGTACTGTCGCTGGATGCACAGGCCGTGACCGAAGTGCCGACCGACACCGTCACCCTCACGCTGGGTGCCGAACAGGAAGGCGCGGACCCGGGTGCAATCTCCACGGCACTCTCGCGCAAGGCCGACGAGGTGATCGCCCAGGCCAAGCGGACGTCCGGCGTGCAGGCAGAAACCGGCGGCTTCAACATCTACCCGAATACCAATCGTGACGGCAAAATCAGCACCTGGCGCGGCCATGCCGAAGTGCGCATCACGTCGAAGGACTTTGCTGCAGCCTCCAAACTGGCCGGTCAACTGGCCAACCAGATGCAGGTGCAGAACGTGAACTTCACGCTCTCGCGCGAGGCGCGCACGGCGGCTGAGACCAAGCTGATCGACCAAGCCGTTGCCTCATTCCGCGACAAGGCATTGGCAACCACCAAGCTGTTTGGCTACACGAGCTACACGATCCGCGACGTGCACGTGAGCGAAGGCAGCAACAACCCGGGCCCGCGTCCGATGATGCGCATGGCGGCCGCACCGGCTTCGTTCGATTCGGCACCGGTGCCCATCGAGGGCGGCAAGGCGCAAGTGACGGTGACCGTCTCCGGCGCCGTGCAGATGCTGAAGTAACACATCCGCCAGCCATGAAAAAAGCCACCGCTTGCGGTGGCTTTGTCTTTGCGCCGATGTGGCCTCAGGCGTGTGCCTGGGTTTTCGCGCCGTTGCTGCCGGCGCGGTCATTACGTCGATACGCCCACGCCAGCATCGCAATCCCTGCCAGGATCATCGGCAGCGACAGCCATTGCCCCATCGACAGGTTCGCCGCCAGCAGGCCGAGGAAGTTGTCCGGCTCACGCGCAAACTCGGCGAGGAAGCGGAACACGCCATAGCCGAGCAGGAAGGCGCCCGACACCGCGCCCATCGGCCGCGGCTTGCGCGCGTACAGCCACAGCAGGATGAAGAACAGCACGCCCTCGCCCGCGAACTGGTAGAGCTGCGACGGATGACGCGGCAGCATGTGGTACTGGTCGAATACGGCCTGCACGCCGCTGGTGAGCGCCTGTTGTGCGTGCGAGAGCAACCACTCACGGTCTTCACCCTGCGCCTGCGGGAACATCATCGCCCACGGCAGATTGGGCGAGGCCACACGGCCCCACAGTTCACCGTTGATGAAGTTGCCCAAGCGCCCCGCAGCGAGTCCGCACGGCACCATCGGCGCGATGAAATCGGTCACCTGCATCCACGAGCGGCCGCGCATGCGGGCATACACCATCATCGCCACGACCACGCCCAGGAACCCTCCGTGGAAGGCCATGCCGCCCTCCCACACCTTGAAGATGTCGAGCGGGTGGGCGAAGTACCAGTCGGCCTTGTAGAACAGCACGTAGCCCAGACGCCCGCCCAGGATCACGCCCAGCACGCCGTAGAACAGCATGTCGTCGAGGTCGCGGCCGCTCCAGCCCTCGGCGGCGATGTGTGGCTGGCGCGTACGCAGCCGGCCGAACCACAGGAACATGATGAACGCCGCCAGATACATCAGGCCGTACCAGCGGATGGCGAGCGGCCCCAGATGCAGGGCGACGGGATCGAATTGCGGATGGATGAGCATGAATCCTGGGGTTCAGGTTGAGTTGTCTTTGTGCAGCTTGGCGACGGCCTCGGCGCTGGCCACGAACCACGGCAGCACCGGCGAGGCTGCATCGCGCCGCCATACCAACCCGGTTTCGATGAACGGGCTGGGCGCGGCGAGTTCGAGATAGACCACGCCAGTCCGCTGCAGGTTGCATAGCGATGCGGGCACCAGCGCGACGCCCATCTCGGCAGAGACGAGGCTGACGATGGTCTGCATCTGGATGGCTTCCTGGCCGATGCGCGTGGCGGCCCCAGTTTCTCCAGGCCGGCCACCGTGCGCGGCATGATAGCCGGTAATGATGTCATACAGCGCAGGCGCAGACCGCCGCGGGAAGATGATGAGCGGCTCGGCTGCTGCATCGGCCAGCGCAAAGGGCTGGCCGGGCGCGACACCCCACTTTTCTGCACGCGATGTGGGCACCGCCAGCACCAAGCGCTCCCGCACCAAGGGGCGATACTCCAGCTCGCCGGGGACCGAGCCTGCGTGATGCGCAATCACTATGCCCGCATCCACCTCGTCGGCCAGAAGCGCTTCGATCTGCACATCGCTGGTGGCTTCACGCAACTGGAACTGCACATCTGGGCGTGCGTCACGGAAGTGCCGCAGCACGGCAGGCAGGATGCCGTAGTCGGCCGTACTGACGAAAGACAGCGACAGCGAACCCACCTCCCCGCGCGCAAGCCTCTGCGCCAGCGCGGGGAGTGCGCCCGCCTCGGCCAGCACGCGTCGCACCTCGACCAGCCAGCGCGCGCCTACCGGCGTGAGCGCCACCGAGCGCTGCGTGCGGTGGAACAGCGTGACGCCCAGTTCCTCCTCCAGCGCACGGATCTGCTGCGACAGCGGCGGCTGCGTCATCGACAGACGCTCGGCTGCGCGGCCGAAATGCAGCTCCTCGGCAACCGTCACGAAATAACGAAGTTGGCGCAAATCCATATCGTCGATTGATAGTTTTTTCGACTCAATAACCGCTCAATAATATATTTGACGCGCCTTTTGTCCAAGCGCATGCTGGGCGCCACGCTGTTTCCTATAACGACATTCCCGCCCCCACGGAGACTCCCATGCCAGACAACAAGCGTTCCCAGCACATCACCCAGGGCGTGGCGCGCTCGCCCAACCGCTCGATGTACTACGCGCTGGGCTACACGAAAGACGACTTCAACAACCCGATGATTGGCGTGGCGAACGGCCATTCGACCATCACGCCGTGCAACTCAGGCCTGCAGAAGCTGGCCGATGCGGCAGTCACTGCCGTGAAGGAAGCCAAGGCCAACCCGCAGATCTTCGGCACCCCCACCATCTCCGACGGCATGTCGATGGGCACCGAGGGCATGAAGTTCTCGCTGATCTCGCGCGAGGTGATTGCCGACTGCATCGAGACCTGCGTCAACGGCCAGTGGATGGACGGCGTGGTCGTCATCGGCGGCTGCGACAAGAACATGCCGGGCGGCATGATCGCCCTGGCCCGCACCAACGTGCCGGGCATCTACGTGTACGGCGGCACCATCAAGCCCGGTCACTGGAAGGGCAAGGACCTGACCATCGTCTCGTCATTCGAGGCCGTGGGCGAATTCACCGCCGGCCGCATGAGCGATGAAGACTTCGAGGGCATCGAAAAGAACGCCTGTCCGAGCTCTGGCTCATGCGGCGGCATGTACACGGCCAACACGATGAGTTCGTCGTTCGAGGCGCTGGGCATGTCGCTGCTGTATTCGTCGACGATGGCGAACCCGGACCAGGAGAAGGTCGACAGCGCGGCCGAATCTGCGCGTGTACTGGTCGAAGCTGTGCGCCGCGACCTGAAGCCGCGCGACATCATCACGCGCAAGTCCATCGAGAACGCCGTGGCGGTGATCATGGCCACTGGCGGCTCGACCAATGCGGTGCTGCACTACCTGGCGATTGCGCACGCGGCGGAAGTGGAATGGACCATCGATGATTTCGAGCGCGTGCGTCAGCGCGTACCCGTGATCTGCAACCTCAAGCCGTCGGGCCAGTACGTGGCGACCGACCTGCACGCCGCTGGTGGCATCCCGCAGGTGATGAAGCTTCTGCTCAACGCCGGCCTGCTGCACGGGGACTGCATCACTATCACTGGCAAGACGCTCGCCGAAGAACTCGCCAACGTGCCTGACCAACCGCGTGCGGACCAGAACGTGATCCTGCCGATTGAGAAGGCGCTCTATAAGGAAGGCCATCTCGCCATCCTGAAGGGCAACCTGGCCGAGGAAGGTGCCGTCGCAAAGATCACCGGCCTGAAAAACCCGGTCATCACCGGTCCGGCGCGCGTGTTCGACGATGAGCAGAGCGCGATGAGCGCCATCCTGGGGGACCAGATCAAGGCCGGCGACATCCTCGTGCTGCGCTATCTGGGGCCCAAAGGGGGCCCGGGTATGCCAGAGATGCTGGCACCGACCTCGGCCATCATCGGCAAGGGCCTGGGCGAGTCGGTGGGCTTTATCACCGATGGGCGTTTCTCGGGTGGCACGTGGGGCATGGTGGTCGGCCACGTCGCACCGGAAGCGTATGTGGGCGGCACGATTGGCCTGGTGCACGAGGGTGATTCGATCACCATCGACGCGCACCAGCGCCTGCTGCAACTGAACGTGCCCGACGATGAACTCGCCCGCCGCCGTGCCGCGTGGAAGCAACCCGCGCCGCGCTATACGCGTGGTGTGCTGGCGAAGTTTGCAAAGCTGGCCGCGCCGGCCAGCAAGGGTGCCGTGACGGACTGATCCGGTAACCGCCGTCCCCAGGCTGCACACGGGGACGGCGCCTCCCTCCCGACATCATGTGGAACACGACGAGCGCCGCCGTGCTGATCGGCATTGGGGCAACCGCTCTCATGGATTTCTGGATCTACACGCTGCACCGCGTATTCGGGCAGCCGATGACGAACTGGGCGCTCGTGGGGCGCTGGTTCTGGCACCTGCGCACCGGTAAGGTCTTCCACGACGAAATTGCCCTCGCCAGACCTTACGCGCATGAACTGGCGTTCGGCTGGTTCTGTCACTACGCCATCGGCATCGCCTACGCCATCATCCTGGTCTTGATCGCGCCCGGTTGGCTGGTCGCACCGGCTTTACTGCCGGCCTGGATATTCGGCATGGTGACGATCCTGCCGGGCTGGTTTCTGCTGCACCCGGGCATGGGAGCGGGCTGGGCGGTCTCCAAGCGTGCCAACGCCACGCAGATCCGCTGTCTGAGCATCGTGAGCCACAGCGTCTTCGCGGTCGGCTTGTATGGCGTGGCGCGACTTGCTCAGTAGGTCCGCGTGCCGTTAGACGTTGCTTAGCGCGACGGCGGCTTGCGCTGGTCGGCCAACGCATCGTCCAGCGCAGCACCCAGCCAGTCCATCAGACGGGCTTCCAGCGTGCGCGTGAGATCGGCAGCCAGTTGTTCGGTCAGCAGCGAGAGACGCGATTCCAGCGCCGCGCGACATTGCGCCTCGATCAGCGTCGGCCATTCAGTCTGGAAGCGCCACATCACGTGCCCCATCACACGCGCAGCATCGGTACCGGCCGGCGGCAGGGCGGGGGTGGGCGCCAGGCCCTGCTCGCGCAAGACAGGCGGCACGGCTGGTGCAGCAGGGGCAACAACTGGTGATGGCGTAGCCGCCGAAGCGACCACCGCTTCAGCATCCTCCAGTTCGACGATCTCCGTCAGAACGGGGATGTTGTTGTCCGCGGGGGACCCAGAGTTGCGGCCGTCGGTCATGCGCGCCCCACGTCGTGATGTTGGATTGGATAACCCCGATCGCGGTAGAAACGGAAGCGGTCGCGCGCGGCGGCGCGGTCGGCATCGTCATCACCGACGATTTCGATCAGCCGCTCGAAGCGCGCAAACAGCGGCGGCGGCTCGCTCGACAGATTGACAAGAATGTCGTGATGCGGGGCGTCGTCCAGCGGCTCGGAGATGTCGGCCAGCAAGATGGGGGTCTGGTCGGCCAGCGCGTGTCGCAGGCCGCAGTGCGGCAGGAAATCGAGCGCGCTGAACGTCCACAACTGCGTGTCGAACGCTTGCAGTGCCGCCTGATCTCCGACCACGATCACCTTCTGGCCCGCGCCGTAAGCCTTGCGCACGAGCCGGCAGGCATAGGCCAGCTTGCCGGGCACGTTGCTGTGAAAATCGACGCGGGTCATACGGTGCTTCGCCTCAGATGAATCAACCGCGGTCCATCAGGAAGCGCGTCAGCAACGGCACCGGGCGACCGGTGGCGCCCTTGGCCGCACCGCTCTTCCAGGCCGTACCGGCGATGTCCAGGTGCGCCCAGTCGTACTTCTCGGTGAAGCGCGCCAGGAAGCAGGCCGCCGTCACGCTGCCAGCCGGGCGGCCGCCGATGTTGCCCATGTCGGCAAAATTGGACTTGAGCTGTTCCTGGTATTCCTCGTCCAGCGGCATGCGCCAAGCGGTGTCGAGCGATTGCTTGCCGGCCGCGATCAGCGAATCCGCCAGCGCATCGCTGCGGGCGTACATGCCGGTGTTGATGTGACCAAGCGCGATGATGCAGGCGCCCGTGAGCGTTGCCACGTCGATCACCACGGCCGGCTTGAAGCGCTCCACGTAGGTCAGCGCATCACACAGGATCAGGCGGCCTTCGGCGTCTGTATTCAGGATCTCGATGGTCTGGCCCGACATGCTGGTGACCACGTCGCCCGGCTTGGTGGCGATGCCGCTGGGCATGTTCTCGCAGGTCGGCACCACGGCAATGACGTTCTGCTTGAGGCCCATTTCGGCCACGGCACGCAGCGTGCCCAGCACCGAGGCCGCGCCGCACATGTCGTACTTCATCTCGTCCATGCCCTCGCCCGGCTTGAGCGAGATGCCACCCGTATCAAACGTGATGCCCTTGCCAACCAGCACCACGGGCGCCTGCTTGGCCGGGCCGCCCTCGTAGCGCAGCACGATGAACTGAGGCGGCTCTTCGCTGCCCTTGGTCACGGCCAGGAAGGCGCCCATCTTCAGGGCTTCGATCTGCTTGCGGCCGAGCACTTCGACCTTGAGCTTGAATTCCTTGGCGATCTGGCGCGCGGTGTTGGCCAGGTACGTCGGCGTGCAGATGTTGGACGGCAGGTTGCCCAGGTCACGCGTCAGGTCCATGCCGTTGGCGATGGCAGTGCCGCGGGCGGCGGCCACGCTGGCGACCTTGGCATCGGCGGCCGGCACAGCCAGCACGACCTTGCGCAGGCTGGTGCCGCTCTTGTCGCCCTTGCTCTTGAGCGCCGGATGGCGCTCGATGAAGCGGTAGCTGGTTTCGCGGATGAGCGAAACAGCGGTCAGCACGGCCCAGGCGGTGTCCTTGTCACGGGCGGTGTGCTCGGTCAGCGTCCACGTCACGTTGGCGGCCTTGGTGCCGGCCAGCGCGCGCAGTGCGGTGCGCACGGCTTCAGCGTAGGCGCGGTCGGTGAAGTCGGCTTCCTTGCCCAGGCCGACCAGCAACACGCGGGCGGCGCCCACGCCGGCCACCTCGTGCAGCAGCAGCGAGGTGCCGCGCTTGCCTTCAAAGTCGCCCAGCTTGATCAAGCGGCCGACCAGGCCCTTGGTCGCCACGTCCAGCGCCTTGGCGGCGCCAGCCAGGGTCTGCGACTCGAACAGACCGATCACGAGGCAATCGCTCTTGGCCGCCAGGGCGCCCGCTTTGGCCCAGTCCAGGGCTTTTGTGCTAAATTCCATCGCGCTTCTCTCTATGAGGCGAGTCAACGAAAGCCCACATTATCCGCGATTTTGCGCGGGGGCTCCGATGGAACCCCAATGGGGTGTACATCGTCCCAACCGTGGCCAAGACCTCGCCCTCCCTTCCCGCATCCGCATGATTTTCGAACAAGCCCTGCGACGCGAGCTGTCCTTTACCGCCGGCGCCGTCTTCCTCGTGCTGCTGACGTTCATGCTGACCACCCTGGTGATCCGCATTCTCGGCATGGCCGCCAATGGTGAAGCCAATCCGAACGACGTCCTGCTGCTCATCGGCCTGGCTACGCTGGGCTACCTTGCCATTCTCCTGTGCGCCACCCTCTTCATCTCAGTGCTGCTGGTGCTCACGCGCTGGTACAAGGATTCCGAGATGGTGGTGTGGTTCACCTCGGGTATCAGCCTGACCGACTTCATCCGCCCGGTGCTGCGCTTCTCGCTGCCGTTCATCGTGCTGGTGGCGCTGCTGGCACTGTTCGGCTGGCCGTGGGCCAACCAGCAGAGCGCACTGTTCCGTGACCGGTTCGAGCAACGCGACGTGCTGTCGATGATCTCTGCCGGCCGCTTCATCGAGCCCGCGCACGGCAACTACGTGCTCTTCATCGAAGGCGTGGACTCGGGCATGAAACACGCCCGCAACCTGTTCGTGGCGAATGCCGCGCAGGACAAGATCGGCGTGGCGCTGGCCAAGACCGGCGAGTTCAAGACCATGCCCAACGGCGATCGCTACGTCGTGCTCGACACGGGCCGCCGCTATGAAGGCACGCCCGGCCAGCTCGACTACCGTATCGTCGAGTTCGACAAGTACGGTGTGAAGGTGGCCAACAAGCCGCCTGAGGCAGATGCCAACCAGCCCACCAAGAGCCGCCCCACCCAGGACCTGCTTGCCAACCCGACGCCCGAAAACCTGGGCGAACTGGTCTGGCGCATCGGCCTGCCCCTGCTGGCGCTGAACTTCGTGCTGATCGCCATTCCGCTGGCCTACGTCAACCCGCGCCTGGGCCGCTACACGCCGATGATCTTCGCCGTGCTGATCTATCTGACGTATTCCAACCTGCTGAACCTGTCGCAAGCCTGGGTCTCGCAGGGCAAGATGAACGTGTTCATGGCCTGGTGGCCGATCCACCTGGCAGCCTTCATCTGCGCAGTGTTGTTGTTCCGCTTCCGCCACTACAGCGCGGCCGGCCTAAAGGGCATTTCCGCCCTGCTCGGCTTTGCACCGAAATCGGCCTCCAGCAAGGCGGGCGCATGATGAAGATGCCGGTCTACGAAAAATACTTCGCACGCCAGATCTACGGCGTGTTCATCTTCATCCTGTTTGCGGTGCTGGCGCTGTTCATCTTCTTCGACATGCTGGGCGAGCTGGGCTCGGTCATGGGCCGCTACACCACGCTCATCGCGTTCTTCCACGTGATGCTGCAGGCGCCCACGCGTGTGTATGAAGTGATTCCGGTGGCCGCGCTCATCAGTGCCATCTACGTGTTCTCGCAGATGGCGAGCCAGTCGGAGTTCACGATCTTTCGCGTGGCTGGGCTGGATACGCGGCGCGCGCTGATGTCGCTGTTCAAGATTGCGCTGCCGCTGGCGCTGGTGACGTACATCTTCGGCGAGTTCATCGGCCCGAAGGCGGAACAGTACGCGCAGAAGGTGCGACTTGAAGCGCTGGGCGCCACGGTGTCAGCCGGCTTCCGCTCGGGCGTGTGGGTCAAGGACCGCGGCCCGGCCAAGCCGGATGGCAGTGGCGGCGAGGTGACGCGCTTCATCAACGTGGGCGCGCTGCAGGCAGACCAGTCCATCCAGGGCCTGCGCATCTATGAATTCGACTCGGACTACCGTCTGAGCACGATTCGCGTGGCGCAGCAGGCGCGGTATGAAGGTCACCAGAACTGGCAGTTGAGCAACGTGACCGAGACGCGCTTCATTGAATTCCCGCGCAAGGCAGTTGCCGCCACGCCGCAGGACAACGTGCAGGCCGCACCCGGCGCACCCGATGCACTGGCGCCGGAATTCCGTGGCGAGCAGACCACGGTGCCGCAACAGGAGATGCGCTCAGAGCTCACGCCGCAGTTGCTGTCGGTGCTGATGGTCACGCCTGACCGCATGGCCACGCTGGATCTGTTCCAGTACATCCGCCATCTGCGTGACAACAAACAGGATTCACAGCGCTACGAGATCGCGCTGTGGAAGAAGGTGGTCTACCCGTTCACCGTGCTGGTGATGATGGCGCTGGCCCTGCCCTTCGCCTACCTGCACGCACGCGCCGGCGCCGTCGGTCTGAAGGTGTTCGGCGGGATCATGCTGGGGCTGTCGTTCCAGCTGGTGAACAACCTGTTCTCACACGTAGGGCTGCTCAATACGTGGCCAGCCATTTTCACGGCCATTGTGCCAGGCGCCCTGTATCTGGCATTCGCGCTGGTGGCGCTACGCTGGGTGGAGCGTCACTGATGACCGCGCGCGCACTCGTGCTGTTTGCGCATGGCGCGCGCGATGCCCGCTGGCGCGAGCCGTTCGACCGGCTGCACACGCGCCTCGCTGCTCAGCAACCCGATGTCGACGTCCGCCTTGCCTTTCTTGAGCTAATGACGCCCGATCTGCCGGGCACGATCGACGAACTCGCTGCCGCCGGTGTGCAGCACATCACCATCGTGCCGGTGTTCTTTGGCCAGGGCGGCCACTTGCGGCGGGATCTGCCGGCGCTGATCGAGCGCTGCGCACAGGCCCACCCCGCCCTCTCCATCCGTTGTGCCGATGCCGTCGGTGAAGACGACGCCGTGCTCGACGCGATTGCCAGCTATTGTGTACGGCAGCTCACCTCGCCAACCTGATCTGCCGTCCGCCGGCACGCCTCCCTTCAGGGCGGCAGGAGAGCGCCCCCGCCGGTGCCGCAAGCCCCTTGGGGGTTGATACTCCCAATGATCGGCATCAGCGAGGTCAGATCCACCACAGCGCGACCGAAATCGACACGCGTTGCATACCTTGGCATCACGCCTCCCTGACAGCGCATGTATGGGAGCAGTTGCCCGACGGCCGAGCCGATCGTCGGCGTCACCTGCTTCAAGAGATCCCCGAAGACGCCCGCGGGCGTCGGCGCGGTCAGATACCGCTGATGAATGGGGCTGTATGACGCGGCGTTCTCGCCCGCGGCAGCCAGGATCGGTGAAAGTTGATGGTTCAGCCTGGCAACACCAGCGTTGACGCTGATCGGGGTCACACGCCGGGTCAGCATCTGCGGCGACGCCAGCTCGGCAGGATCATCGTGTTCGCTCAGTTCCGCCACCAGGGCCGACGTCAGGATCGATACATTCACGATCGCCTCATCCTCATTGGCCGGCAATTCAGGTAGCACCGAATAGAGCGTCGGATCGTCGCCGCTGGCGTCGTCTGCGGTGACCAGCAACGGGGCCGTCAACCCGGTCAGCGGAATCTCGTAGTGACCCGTGCTGTCGGTGACCGTGCTCAGCGTCCTGCCCTGGGCATCGGTCACCTTGACTTGGGCACCCGACAGAAGATCGCCCATCGCCACGGTGCCGCTCATGATGCGCGGGGCCGATGCGGCGCTCGCACTGTCCTCGCCACCCCCGCACGCGGCCAGCGTGGCAAGCACTGCGACGACGGGCATCCACGCCCCGAGACGCACGGCGGATGGTTGATTCGACGAATGGGTAGCAGGCATGGCATGGGGCTGGAGATCCCGCACTCGGGCGGAGGCGGCGTGGATACTCCCATGGCAACCCTGCTCGCTCAAGCGCGCAGGCGCGCGGTGCGTGCGATTGGTGCGGGTGTCTCACCAAGCTTTCGCCACGTCTCACACAACCCCGTTTAGCCGCCCTCGGGCTCGAGCTGCGCAAAGCGCGCGTGCACGTTGTTTTCAACGTGGAAACCGTGGGTGTCAAACTCCTCTAACTCCAGCGTCAACCCGAGATAGCGGCGTGCAAACACGTCGGCCAGATGCGCGCGCAGGGCAGCGAACAATTCCGCGCAGATCAGCCCCGTCACAGCCTTGGGCCGACCGGCCTTGATGCGGAATACCACGTGAATGAAGGCATCGTCCGCGGCGCCGTCTGCCATGCGGTACTGGTCCAGGCGTAGCGCGCGTGTGCGGATGCCGCCGGTCGGAAACACATCGGCATGGCCGATCAGCACGCCGTTGAGCAGGCGCATCAGCTCGGGAATGCGCGCATCAACTTCAACGTTGGCGGTGTACTCGATGATGACGTGCGGCATCGCAGGCGTCCGAAGAAGGGGTTAGGTGATTAACGCGCCGCCGCAGCCTCGGTGGACATCGCCGATTCGAGCGCATCCACTACCCGCGCCAGCCGCCCGAGTGACGGCGCACGCTGCACGCAGACATCCCATTCCGATGGGGCCGAGGTGAGCTTGTGCGCCGACAGCACGCCCTCGGCAAGCTGCGGCCCGATCAGCCGCACGGGTGCGAACCCGAGCCCAAAGCCCTCCGCCACCAGCGCATGCTGCAGCGGCACGGATTGCACTTCAGCGGCCACATTCGGCGTCAAGCGATCGGCCTCATAGCGACCCAGCAGCCACGCCCGCATCTCACAGCCGGCCGGGTTCAGCACCCAGGCTTCCTCCGTGACTTGCGCCATCGACAACGTCGGCGGCAACTTGCGCGAGGGCGCGGCAATCAGGCTGACGGGCTCCGTGCCGATCACGCGGATGTCCGCATCGGCATGGATGCCACGCACGTTGGCCGGCGCCAGCCACAGCGCGACGTCCAGCTCGGCGCGCTTCAGGCGATCGCGCAGTACGCCACCCCACTCGCAGCTCAGACGGAATGACACGCCCGGATAGCGCAATCGCAGCCTCGACAACAGGCGCGCAAACCGCGCATCGCTCACCGCATGGCTGACACCCACACGCAGCGCGCCCTCGGGCTCGCCGGTGGCACGCACGGCACTGCGCAGCGCCTCGAATTCACCAACGATGGTGCGGCAGCGCGCCAGCACCGCCTCGCCCTCGGCGGTGAGCCGGAACGGTTTGACGCGCCGGTCGAACAGCACGGTATCGAGCGCGCGCTCCAGCCGCTGGATCTGCTTGGTGACGGCCGGCTGTGTGAGCGGCAGGTGCTCGGCCACGCGGGCGATCGATCCGGTCTGTGCCAGCAACACGAAGGTACGCATCTCTTCAAGCATGACGACATTCCCAATCGTTATGTTTTCTGTGAACAAATTGAATTGGATTCATCTTAAGCGACAGGCCACAGTATCGCCAGACGCGCTTTTGCGTTGCTTTCCTCCCCCACCCACCACGAGGACACCATGAAAGCCCTGGCACTGACCGACGGTTACGGCATCGACGCCCTGCGCACCATCGAGCGCGATGACCCCACGCCCGCCCGCGACGAAATCATCGTGCGCACGCGCGCTGCCTCTCTCAACTTCCGCGACCTGGAGATCGTTTCCGGCAAGTTCTTCACACGCTATCCGTTACCGCTGATTCCGCTGTCGGACGGTGTGGGCGAGGTGGTGGCCGTTGGCGACAACGTGACACGTGTGCGCCCCGGCGATCGGGTCGCCGGTACGTTCTGGCAGCGCTGGGACGGCGGCGACTTTCGCAACGCCGACACACGCCGCATGCTCGGCGGCCCCATCGACGGCTGGCTGGCCGACACCATCCGCCTGGATGCGGGCGGCGCAGTAGTGGTGCCAGCGCACCTGAGCGATACCGAAGCCGCCACCCTGCCCTGCGCCGGGCTCACCGCATGGCACTGCCTGATCGAAGCGGGCAACCTGCAGCCCGGCGAAACGGTGCTCGTGCAGGGCACGGGCGGTGTGTCGATGTTCGCGGTGCAGTTCGCGCTGATGGCCGGGGCGCGGCCCATCGTGCTGTCGAGCAGCGACGCAAAGCTGGAACGCGTGCAGACGCTTGGCGTGCCCGAATCCGACACGATCAACTACCGCACCACGCCGGACTGGCACGAAGCGGTGCTCGCGCGTACGGACGGCCGCGGCGTCGATCACGTCATCGAAGTGGGTGGCGGGGGTACGTTTCAGCGCTCACTGAAGGCGTTGCGGGTGGGCGGGCAGATCCACCTCGTCGGCTATCTGGCTGGGCGTGAGGGCGGCGTGAGCCCGCTGGAAATCTTCGCGCGCAAGGCGGTGATCCGGCCGGCATCGGTCGGCTCGCGGGCGTCGTTTGAGGCGATGAACCGGGCGCTGGCGCTGCACGGCCTGCACCCGATCGTCGATCAGGTGCTGCCGTGGCAAGACGCGTCGGAGGCGTTCCGGGTGATGGAAGCCGGGAAAGTCTTTGGGAAAATCGCGCTGGCGTTCTAAGCGATGCTCAGGCGGCCAGAACGTGGGACTCGCTGGAAAACACTTCCGGCGCAGCATTAGTTGCGCGCGCGGCAAACGCGTCGCCAATCATCAGCAGGCTTGGGTGTTCAGGGTTGATCCACGCGGCCGCAGCACCTTCGGCCATCTGCTGCAGCGTGAAGCACGCCGAGCGCTGTTCGGGTGTGGTGGCGGCTTCAACCACCCACGCGGGCGTCGACGGTGCGCGGCCACGGGCGAGCAGGTCTGCTGCGATCGACGCGGCTTGATCGCGGCCCATGTAGTAGACGAGCGAATCGGCCTGCGCAACCGGTTCGGGCGTCACACCCTCGGGTAGCGGCGTATCGGGGTCGGCGGCCTTGGCTTGCGTGACGAAGGCCACACTGCGCGCCACGCCGCGCTTGGTCAACGGCTGGCGAATGGCGGATGCGGCTGCCAGTGCTGCGGTGATGCCCGGCACGACTTCGTAGTCGATACCGGCTTGCTCCAGCGCCTGCAGTTCCTCATCCGCACGACCAAACAACATCGGGTCACCGCCCTTGAGGCGCACCACGCGCTGGTACTTGGTCGCCAGATCGACGAGCTGGCGATTGATGAAGCGCTGCGCGGTCGAGCGCTTGCCGCAGCGCTTGCCGACGGCAATCAGCACCGCCTGCGGGCAATACTGGAAGACCTCGGGCGAGACCAGTGCGTCGTGCAGCACGACCTCGGCTTCGCCCAACAGCCGTGCACCGCGCACCGTGATGAGGTCCGCGGCGCCGGGGCCCGCACCAATCAGGCTCACGTGGCCAAGTGTCTTGTGGGTCTTCGCTTCCATTTGCCTAGCTTCCTTTGCTTTTTCCTGCGGGGCGCAGGCGAGTTTGCGACATGCGGCGCCCCTTCACTTTAGGAAAACGCACGGATCATGCCTGCTGCCACCGTATGGTGCGTCGCTTCGTCCACCAGGATGAATGCGCCCGTGGCCGGATTGTCGCCATACGCATCGCAGACGATCGGCTTCTGCAGACTGATATTGACGGTGCCAATGTCATTCAGCGCGATCTGCTTGCGGCCAGTTTCGTGCGACAGCGTATGCACGTCCAGCACGCGCTCGACTTCCGACACGCGCGCAAACACGGTGGCGGTCGTGTGCTTGAGCACGTACTTGCGGGCCGGGTTCAGCTCATGTTCGTCGAACCAGCAGAGATCGGCATGCAGCTTCTTGGCGGCGTTGGCGGCCGTGGTGGGTGCTGCAACGATGGTGTCGCCGCGCGAGATGTCCACATCGTCCGCCAGGCGCACGGTGATGGTCTCGCCGGGGCCAGCGGAATCAGCCGCGCCGTTCGGCGTCAGCACTTCGGCCACGGTGGTCTCGCGGTTGGCGGGCAGCACGCGCACAGCCTGGCCGACGCGCACGGTGCCGGCCTCGACGCGGCCCATGTAGCCACGGAAATCATCGGCCTGCGAGCCATCCTGGCGTGCCACGAGCTGTACCGGGAAGCGCAGCGCATCGTCACCAGTCGGCGCCGTCTCTTCCACCTTCAGGTCTTCCAGCAGCGCCAGCAGCGGCTCGCCTTGGTACCACGGCATGGCTTCGGAGGCGTGCACGATGTTGTCACCGCGCAGGGCCGACACCGGCACGTAGCGCACATCGCGCAAGCCGAGCTGGGTGGCCAGCGCATCGTAAGCGGTGCGGATTTCGTTGAAGCGCGCTTCGCTGTAGTCGATCAGGTCCATCTTGTTGACGGCCACGATCACGTGTTGCAGCTCCAGCAGCTTGACGATGGCCGAATGGCGCTTGGTCTGGGCCAGCAGCTCAGCCTTGCCGTCGACGGTCGTCACGCGCGTGACGTCGATCAGGATGATGGCGGCGTGCGCGGTCGAGGCGCCCGTCACCATGTTGCGCGTGTACTGCTCGTGACCCGGCGTGTCGGCGATGATGAACTTGCGGCGCGCGGTCGAGAAATAGCGGTACGCCACGTCAATCGTGATGCCCTGTTCGCGCTCGGCTTCCAGGCCGTCGGTCAGCAGCGAAAAGTCGATGTCTTCGCCAGCGGTGCGCTTGTTCTTGGCGCGCGTGAGCGCCTGCAGCTGGTCGGTCAGCACGGCCTTGCTGTCGTACAGCAGACGGCCGATCAGCGTGCTCTTGCCGTCGTCGACCGAACCAGCGGTGATGAAGCGCAGCAGCCCTTGGTGCGATGTTTGGTTGCTCATGATCAGAAATACCCTTCCTTCTTGCGCTTTTCCATCGAGGCTTCGCTCGTCTGGTCGTCCATGCGCGTGGCACCGCGTTCGGTGATCTCGGTGATGGCCGTCTCGGCGATGATCTCGGCCGGCGTGGCGGCGGTGCTCGCCACCGGGCACGTGCAACTGATGTCGCCCACCGTGCGGAAGCGCACCGACAGGACTTCGCTTTCATCGCCGTCAGCCTTGGGCGTGATCGGCGTCACGGGCACCAGCAGGCCGTTCTTGCGCACGACTTCACGTTGATGCGCGTAGTAGATCGGCGGCAGGGCGAGGTTCTCGCGGGCGATGTACTGCCACACGTCGAGCTCGGTCCAGTTGGAGATCGGGAACACGCGCATCTGTTCGCCTTGCGCCATGCGGGCGTTGTACAGGCTCCAGAGTTCCGGGCGCTGGGCCTTCGGGTCCCACTGGCCGAACTCGTCGCGGAACGAGAAGATGCGCTCCTTGGCGCGCGCCTTCTCTTCGTCGCGGCGGGCGCCACCCATCAGGGCGTCGAAGCCGTGCGATTCGATCGTTTCCAGCAGCGTGACGGCCTGTGCAGCATTGCGCGAATCAGTTTCCTTGCGCAGGCGCACCGTGCCGCGCTTGATGGAGTCTTCCACATGGCCGACCACGAGGCGCGCGCCCAGCTTGGCGACCTGCTCATCGCGGAACTGGATCACCTCCGGGTAGTTGTGGCCCGTGTCGATGTGCACCAGCGGAAACGGCAGATCGATCTTGCGGTCGCCCAGGCGGAAGGCCTTGAGCGCCAGGTGCAGCATGACGATCGAATCCTTGCCGCCCGAGAACAGCAGCGCCGGGTTGCGGCACTCGGCCACCACCTCGCGGATGATGTAGATCGACTCGGCTTCCAACCAGTCGAGGTGCTCGTTCTGCACGGGCGTCAGTGCCGTGCCGGGGATTTCGCTCATCACACCCATCTTCATTTCCTCAAGCTTTGTGCGACACGTTGGCCGCATGCAAACCGCATTCCTTGCTGTCGCGCGATTCCCACCACCAGCGGCCGGCGCGGACATCTTCACCAGCACGCACCGCGCGCGTGCAGGGCTCGCAGCCGATGCTGGGATAGCCCTTGTCATGCAGTGCGTTGGTGGGCACGTTATGTTGTTCGAGGTAAGCCCAGACTTCGGGCTCGGACCAATCGAACAGCGGGTTGTACTTGGCAATGCCGCGCGCCTCGTCGTCTTCGGCAAACGACAGTTCGCCACGGGTGACGGCCTGCTCGCGGCGCTGGCCCGTGAGCCACGCGTCGGCATCTTTCAGCGCGCGGTTCAGCGGCACCACCTTGCGGATGTTGCAGCAGGCCTTGCGCAGCTCGATGCTGTCGTAGAACGCGTTCAGGCCGTTGTCACGCACGTAGGCTTCCACTGCGCGGGCGTCCGGCGCGTATTGCTCGATCGCATAACCGTAGTGCTCGCGGATGCGGTCCAGCATCGCCAGCGTCTCAGCATGCAGACGGCCCGTCTGCAGCGTGAAGATCGGCAGGTGCGCGCGCACAGCTTCGGGGCTGCGCAGAATCGCATCCGTCACGACCATGTCCTCAGCGGCCAGGCTGGTGGCGAACTTTGCCACACCGTGCTTGGCGGCAATCTCGGCCAGGCGCTCGAGCAGCGCGGCTTCCTTCGCAGCCAGGGCTTCAGCCGTGCCGGTGTAGGCGGGACGCGTCCAGAGCACCGGGCGCCCGATCGCGAACACCGGCACTTCGGACACAGCAGCTTCTTGCAGATCGCTCATGCCGCGCTCGCTTCGGGTGCACGCTCGCGGCGGAACAGCGGGCGCGGCTCGTCAATGGCACCCTGGTAGCGGACGCTGATCTCGCCGAAGCCGTGCAGCGCATCTTCGATGCTCTTGTCGGCGCGCACGGCGTAGGCGTCGAAACCGCAACGGCGCATGAAGTCGAGCTGATCGCGCAGCACGTCGCCGATGGCGCGCAGCTCACGCGTGAAGCCCAGACGCTGGCGCAGCAGGAACGCCGTGCTGTAGCCGCGACCATCGCGGAAGACGGGGAAATCCACCGCTACCAGCGGCAGGTTCGGCAGGTCAGCTTCCAGCGCGAACGGCTCGTCGTCCGGAGCCAGCCACACGGCCAGCGTGCCGGCGCGGGCGCGCGTGAGCAGCGCGTCGCGATTGGCTTGCCAGAAGGCCAGCGGCACGATGGCGTGCGTGGCGGCATCCACATCGGCTTGCGTCAGTTCACCACCTTCGGGTGCACGCAGCACCGTCCATTCATCGGCCACGATTTGCGGGGCACCGTTTTGCAGCTTGATGATCTTGCTCATGTTCGTTTCCCTCGGCGTTAGGCTTCTTCACGGGCGTAGACACGTTCCTTGAACGGGGCCATGCCGATGCGGTTGTAGGTGTCGATGAAGCGTTCGTCTTCCGTGCGGTTGGCGACGAAGGTGTCGATGATGCGTTCGATCACGTCGGGCATTTCTTCTGCCTTGAACGACGGGCCAATGATCTTGCCGATCGCCGAGTCGTTGCCCTGCGCGCCGCCCAGCGACACTTGGTACCACTCTTCTTCGTGCTTATCGACACCCAGGATGCCGATGTTGCCGACGTGGTGATGGCCGCACGAGTTGATGCAACCCGAGATGTTGAGCGACAGCTCGCCCAGGTCGTGCACGTAATCGAGATCGTCAAAGCGCGCTTGAATCGCCTGTGCGATGGGAATCGACTTGGCGTTGGCCAGCGAGCAGAAATCGCCGCCCGGGCACGCGATGATGTCGGTCAGCAGGCCGATGTTGGCGGTGGCCATGCCGTGTTCCTTGGCGAGTTGCCAGAGGTCGAACAGATCGTGCTTCTTCACGTCCGGCAGGATCAGGTTTTGCTCGTGCGCCACGCGTAGTTCGCCGTAGCCGAAGCGCTCGGACCAGTCGGCCACCAGTGCCATCTGTTCGGCCGTCGCATCGCCCGGGGGCAATGCAGCGCCTGGCTTGAGCGACAGCGTGACGGCGGCATAGCCCGGCACGCGGTGCGGATGCACGTTGCGGCTCACCCAGCGCGCGAACGCCTTGTTCTCCAGCAGGGCCTTCTCGTAGCCAGCGTCGGTATCGGCCAGCTTTTCATACGCGGGCGGCGCGAAGCATTGCGCTACGCGGTCGAACTCGGCCTGCGTGATGGTCGACGGGCCGTCCTTGATGTGCTGCCACTCTTCCTCCACCTGGCGGGCAAATTCCTCCGCGCCGATGGCCTTCACGAGAATTTTGATGCGCGCCTTGTACTTGTTGTCGCGGCGGCCATGGCGGTTGTACACGCGCACAGCGGCTTCGATGTACGACAGCAGGTGCTGCCAAGGCAGGTCTTCCTTGATGATCGCGCCGAGGATCGGGGTACGGCCCATGCCGCCGCCAGCCAGGATGCGCAGCAGCGTCTGGCCGTCCTTCTCATAGGCGTAGACGCCGATGTCGTGCAGCTGCGTCACAGCGCGGTCTTCGCGCGAGGCCGACACGGCAATCTTGAACTTGCGCGGCAGGAACGCGAATTCGGGGATGAAGGTCGACCATTGGCGCAGGATTTCGCCCAGCGGGCGCGCGTCGATCACCTCATCCGGCGCCACACCAGCAAACTGGTCGGTCGTGATGTTGCGGATGCAGTTGCCCGAGGTCTGGATGGCGTGCATTTCCACCGAAGCCAGCTTGCTCAGGATGTTCGGCACCTCTTCCAGCTTGATCCAGTTGAACTGGATGTTCTGGCGCGTGCTGAAGTGGCCATAGCCGCGATCGTGCTCGGCGGCGATATGGCTGAGCATGCGCATCTGGTTGGCACGCAGGTGGCCGTACGGAATCGCCACGCGCAGCATGTAGGCGTGGCGCTGGTAGTACAGGCCGTTCTGCAGGCGCAGCGGCAGGAATTCTTCTTCCGTCAGTTCGCCCGAGATACGGCGGCGCACCTGGTCGCGGAACTGCTCGACGCGGTCGGCGACAAGGCGGTGATCGTAAGCGTCGTATTGGTACATGACTGTTCAGTCCAATCCGGTCTGTGCCGGCGTGCGATTCAATTGGGGGAAACGATTCTTTGTGTTGCTGTTGCCGTCGATTCAACGACAGCAACAACAACCAAGCAGGGTCGGCATGGACCGGATCGGCATAGCGTCCCGCATCACGACACCAGCTTGATGGCCGTGACCGTCAGCGTGGCGGCAAGCGCGCCGCGCACCAGACGTTCCGGCAGATTCTTCGACAGGCGCGCCCCCAGCCAGATACCCGGGATCGAGCCCACCAGCAGCGAGGCCAGCAGGTTCCAGTCGATCGTGCCCAGGTACATATGGCCGAGGCCCGCCACGGCGGTCAGAGGCACGGCATAGGCGATATCGGTGCCGGCCACTTCGGCACTCTTCAATTCGGGGTACAGGATCAGGATGAGCGTCGCGCCCACGGCACCGGCGCCAATGGACGACACCGTCACCAGCACGCCCAGCACCACGCCAACGACGATGGTCGCCACGGCCAGCGCCGTGCCCTGCAGGCGGTAGCGCGGGTTGGCGGCCAGCCAGCCCAGCACGCGCTGGCGGAACAGCAGCGAGATCACCGTCAGGATGACCGACACGCCGATCGTCAGGCGAATGAGGCGCATCCACTCGGCATCCAGGTTGCCGGCGCTCTTCAAGACGATCACCGTCACTAGCGCAGCGGGCAGGCTGCCCAGGCAGAGGCGCTTGACGATGTCCCAGCGGATATGCCCGTGGCTGCGGTGCGCAATCGTGCCCACACCCTTGGTCAGCGACGCAAACGCCAAATCCGTGCCCACCGCGGTGGCCGGCGAGAAGCCGAACATCAGCGTCAGCAGCGGCGTCATCAGCGAACCGCCGCCAACGCCCGTCAGGCCGACCAACAGGCCGACCAGCAAACCGGAAACCGTATAGGCGAGCGTCATAGCGCGGGGGAAAAGGGACAGTGAGGGCGTGTTATCACGAAGTTCGAGCATCGTAATGAAGTGGCCTCATATCCCAAACCAATAAAAAATTGTTTGTTTATATGGGCTCGGTTATAAGTAACGATCTGATCGCTCGCTTTTCTTGCATTCGATCGCCAGCCATGAACCTTCACCAATTTCGCTTCGTTCGCGAGGCCGTGCGGCAGAAATTCAACCTGACCGAAGCGGCAAAAGCGCTCTATACATCACAACCAGGCGTCTCCAAGGCCATTATCGAGCTGGAGGAAGAGCTGGGTGTCGACATCTTCACACGGCACGGCAAGCGCATCCGGGGTCTCACGGAGCCAGGCCGCCGCATCCTGGCCTCGGTCGAGCGCGTGCTGGAAGAGGTTGAAACCCTCAAACGCGTGGGCAAAGACTACGCGGCCCAGGATCAGGGCAACTTCACGATCGCCACCACCCACACGCAGGCGCGCTATGCCCTGCCGAAGGCGATTGCTGAATTCACCCGCAAGTACCCCAAGGTGCGCCTTTCTATTCAGCAGGGCACGCCCGCGCAGATCGCCGAGATGGTGCTGCACGACCAAGCCGACATCGCCATTGCCACCGAGGGCATGTCGCATGTGAAGGACCTGATCTCGATCCCGGGCTACCAGTGGCAGCACGTGGTGGTCACGCCACCCGATCACCCGCTGCTCTCGCGCCAGCACCTGACGCTGGAAGACCTGAAGGCATACCCGCTCATCACGTACGACCAGCACTTTGCCGGCCGGCCCAAGATCGACCATGCCTTCGAGCTACGCCAGATCAAGCCGGACATCGTGCTGGAGGCCATCGACGCTGACGTCATCAAGACCTACGTGGAAGTGGGCCTGGGCGTCGGCATCGTAGCCGGCGTCGCCTTTGACCCCGAGCGCGACCGCAACCTGCGCGCCATTCCGGCCGGGCACCTGTTCGGCACCAATGTCACGCACCTGGGCGTCAAGCAGGGCGCGTATCTGCGCGGTTTCGTCTACACCTTCATCGAACTGTTTGCCCCGGCACTCACACGCAAGCTGGTCGAACAACTGATGTCCGGCGAGCACGAAGCCTACGAGCTCTGATTCGCCTGAAACCTGAATTTTCCGGAGATTGCATGACGACCCGACGTCGCCTGTTGTGTGGCGTGGCGCTCTTTGCGAGCGCTGCCGCAATTGCCATGACCGCCCTGCCCGCCCAAGCCGACATCCGTGTGGGTGTGGTGCTGTCGACCACCGGCCCGGCTGCGGCCATCGGCATCCCCAGCAAAAACACCGTGCAGATGTGGCCTGCCACCATTGGTGGGCAGCGCGCGCAGGTGATCATCCTGGACGATGCGTCCGACCCGTCAATGGCGGTGCGCAACGTGCGCAAGCTGATCGCCGAAGACAAGGTGGACGTGATCGTCGGCCCGACGATCGTGCCGACGGCGCTGGCATCCCTTGATGCCGTGGCCGAAGGACAGACACCGATGATCACGCTGGCGGCATCGGCTTCGATCGTCGAGCCGCAGGACGCCAAGCGCCGCTGGGCCTTCAAGATGCCGCAGAACGACTCGCAGATGGCGACGCTCGTCACACAGCACATGGCCGATAGCGGCGTGCACACGGTCGGCTTTATCGGCTTTACCGATGCGTATGGCGAGAGCTGGTGGCGTGAGTTCTCGAAGCTGGCCGACGTGCGCAAGCTGAAGGTCGTCGCCAACGAGCGCTTTGCCCGCACAGACGCCAGCGTCACCGGCCAGGCGCTCAAGCTGATGGCCGCCAAACCGGACGCCATCCTGATTGCCGGCGCCGGCACGCCGGCTGCCCTGCCCGAGCGCACCCTGGTCGAGCGCGGCTACAAGGGCCGCATCTATCAGACGCACGGCATCGCCAGCACGGAGTTCCTGAAGGTGGGTGGCAAGGACGTGGAAGGCACCCTCTTCCCAACCGGCCCGGTGGTGGTGGCACGCGAGCTGCCGGCCAGCCATCCGGTACGCAAGGTGGCCGTGGAATTTGCCGATCGCTACGAAGCCAAGTACGGCCCCAACAGCGTCACGCAATTTGCGGGCGATGCCTGGGGCGCCTGGCAGTTGCTCGACAACGCTACGGCTCGTGCGCTCAAGACCGGCGCACAACCTGGCACCCCGGCCTTCCGCGCCGCCCTGCGCGATGCGCTCGAAACCACGCGTGACCTGACCGTGCCCAACGGCGTGCTGAACCTGAATGCCCAGGATCACCAGGGGTTCGACCAACGCTCGCGCGTGATGGGCATCATCAAGAACGGCCGCTTTGCTTACGCGGGCCCGCGCTAAGCACGAGCACAACGCATCCGCTCAAACCCTTTCATGCAGATCGAAGCTCATATCGTCAACGCGTTTGTCGACGAACGCTCCGGAGGCAATCCCGCTGGCGTTGTCATCAATGCGGACCGTTTGACCACCCCGCAAAAATTGGCGGTTGCAAAACGCATCGGCTTGTCTGAAACCGCGTTTGTCTCCACATCGGAACGCGCCACGGTCAAGCTAGAGTTCTTCACGCCAACCCAGCAGATTGCGCATTGCGGGCACGCAACCATTGCCACGTTTTCGCTCTTGCGAGCGCGCGGGTTGGTTCCGCTCGGCGCGCTGACCAAGGAAACCGTCGACGGGATTCGCCACATCCAGGTCAGCGCGAACGCTGTGTATATGGAGCAGCGCGCACCGACCTACTACAGCATCGCCCTGACATCCGAACTTGCGCAGCGGGTGGCGGCCACCCTTGGTTTGCCTCTGGGCCGGATTTCAAACACGCACGGCCTCACTGTCGTCAATACGGGCAACGCATTTCTCATGGTGCACCTGCCAGATGAGCACACCGTTGCCTCGCTGACACCCGACTTCGCCCTAGTAGAGGCCGTCAGCCAAGCATTGAATCTGATTGGCTACTACGTGTTCTCGCAGTCAACCCGTGAGCCTGGCCGGCATGCTGGCGCGCGCATGTTTGCGCCGCGCTACGGCATTCCCGAGGAATCCGCAACCGGCACCGCGGCAGGCCCGCTTGCGTGCCTGCTCCACGATCACCTCGGCATCGCAGACCGGCAGATCCGCATCGAGCAAGGTTGGCTGATGCAACCGCCCTCCCCCAGCCTGATCCAGATTGACTTGGAAACCAACGATGCCGGGGTCTCCCTCCTCATGGTTGGCGGTGCTGCACATGTTGATCGCAGCACCATCGTAGACATCGAATAGCGCCAATACTTCTTCAGAGACTTGCCATGACACGCATCGCCTTCATCGGCCTCGGCAACATGGGCACGCCGATGGTCCAGCACCTGATTGCCGCCGGGCACACCGTGCGCGCCTATGTGCGCCGCCCGGAAGCTGCCGACAACGCCCGCGCCATCGGCGCCGAACCGTGCAGCACGCCTGCTGAAGCGGCGCGCGACGCGGAGGTCATCTTTACCAACGTCACCTCCACCGCCGATGTGGAAGGCGTGCTGCTCGGGCCCGATGGCGTTGTCAACGGTGCACCGCGCGGCGCGGTGTGCATCGACCACAGCACGATCTCCGCCGTGGCCACGCGCCGTATTGCAGCCGAGCTGGAAGCCGCAGGGCTGGAGTTCCTCGATGCGCCGGTCTCCGGTGGCACGGGCGGCGCGCAGAAGGCCACGCTGTCGATCATGGTGGGCGGCAAGCCGGAGGTGCTCGAACGCGTGCGCCCGTTGCTGCAACTGCTGGGCACCACCATCACCTACATCGGCGGCCATGGCTCGGGCCAGGTTGCCAAGGCGTGCAACCAGATCGTGCAGGTCATCAACATCCAGGGCATCGCCGAGGCCATGCTGTTTGCGCGCGCCCAGGGCACTGATCCGTCGCGCGTGCTGGCCGCCATCGGCCCAGGCTTTGCCGGCAGCCGCATGCTCGACATGGAAGGGCCGAAGATGGCGGAGCGCAACTTTGCCGCCGGCATCGAAGCGCGCCTGCACGACAAGGATTTCGGTCTCGTACGTGAAATTGCTCAGGAACTGGGCCTGCAAATGCCGGCAATGGAGCTGGTGGCCTCGCAACTCAACACGCTGGTCGCCAACGGCTGGGGGTATGACGATACGGCGTCGCTGCTGCGTGTGCTTGAGCTGCAGAACGCGCAAAAAGCGGGTTGACTGCGCTCCTTCCGCCCTGCCTTGTTTGGCTGGCCGGACTTCTGGCATAATGACTGGCTCAGCTGTACCTGCCCGAGTGGTGAAATTGGTAGACGCAGGGGACTCAAAATCCCCCGCCGCAAGGCGTGCCGGTTCGATTCCGGCCTCGGGCACCAGATTCCAAGCCGCTTCTGTTCATTCAGAAGCGGCTTTTTCATTCTGTGCAGGGTGTCGCGGGGCCATACGAGCCGTTGTCACGAAACGCAACCCACCTCGCCGAGGCTCCCACTATGCCGGCCACTCCATTCCGCACGAAGTCGAGTCGCGATTCGACCCAGGCATTCTGGCACGACCCTGCCATGCCCTTCGTCGAGAGCCGCCGCGCCTGCCATAGCCGTGCCTGCTACAAGCCGCACTGCCACCCGACCTACTCCATCGGGGCGGTCGATGACGGCAGCAGCCTATTCACCGGCGCGGCCGATGGCCCAGTCGCGCTGCATCCCGGCACGCTGGTGTTCGTGCCCGCCGCGCGCGTACATGCCTGCAACCCAGCCCCCAACACAGCGTGGAGCTACCAGATGCTGCACCTGGATGCCGACTGGCTGCGAGCGCTCAGGCAGGAGTATGTCCAGGCCAACCCCGTCGACGCCGAGTCCGTGCACATCGTTACCGCGCCGACCGTCTATGCGCGCTTTTGTCAGCTCAACGCGTTGCTGTTCTCCGAAGCCAGCCCATGCGCCAAAGAAGCGGCGCTAGTCGAGTTCATTGGCGACTGCGACACCGAACAAGGCTTGCGCATCGAGACCCCCAGCATTCCCAAGCACTTGGCCAAGCAGATCGAACCCGCACTGGACTGCCTGCGGGCAGCGCCTGCGTCCAACGTGCCCCTGGAGACGCTGGCGCGCCTGGCGGATTTAAGCCGCTATCAAACAATTCGCGCCTTCCGCGCCGTCACGGGCATGACGCCGCATGCCTGGCAACTCAACCACAGAATTAACCTGGCCAGGGAGTCGATACGCGCTGGGAACAGCCTCTCGGACGTGGCGCAATACCTGGGCTTTGCCGATCAAGCGCACTTCCAACGGGTCTTCAAGGCGCATGCGGGCGCCACGCCAGGCAGCTTTCGCCCATAACACTGCGATTGCAATTTCCTTCAATACAGAAAACGCCGTCGTCAGCACACTGCGGAAAACAACTCGCACGTGTGCCCCAGATGGAGCAGTTCCTGATCATCGCCGCAGCGCATTTCCTAGCGCTGCTCTCCCCTGGCCCTGACTTCTTCCTGATCGCCCGAACCTCACTATCGGCCGGTTGGTGCGTGGCCAGTGGCGCATGCATGGGTATTGCGCTGGCCAACGGCGTGTTCATCGTTGCCGCGTTCACGGGCACGGCCGCGTTTCGGCCTGACTCGATGCTGTTCCTTGTGCTGCAAGTGGCCGGATGCGCCTACCTGCTCTATCTCGGTGTGCTGTTCGTGCGCCATGCCGGCAGCAGCACGTTGGAGGTGTCGGTCTCGGGCCGTCGCGCAGCCTTCACGCAACCGCTTGTGGCGTGGTTACGCGCGGCCAGCGTGGGTTTTCTCTCGGGCATTTTCAATCCGAAAAACGCGTTGTTCTACGCGAGCCTGGCCGCAATGCTGACCGGGCCGCACGCCAGCGTTGGCTGGAAGCTGATCTACGGGACATGGATGTTCAGCGCAGTGCTGCTGTGGGACCTGCTGATCGCCATCCTGATCGGTAACCAGACCGTGTTGCGACGCTTCACGCGGACGCTACCTTGGCTGGAGCGCATTTCGGGCGTTGTTCTGATCCTGCTCGCGCTGGGCGTCATGATTGTCCTTCTACGCCGGTAGGCCTCCCGAAGCGCTTTGTACGGAGGCGCAAGAACGTTGGCTGAAGACAGCGCTCCGGATAGACGTGGGATAATGAAAGTCTTTGCCCCGGGCGCGGCTCAAGAGGTTGATCGCACGGGCGCGCGAGGGCCTTTATCCGCGTGGCCCGATCCCACAATCGACCTTCTTCAGTACCCACAATGCCCGCATACCGTTCCAAAACATCCACCGCCGGCCGCAACATGGCAGGTGCGCGCTCGCTGTGGCGCGCCACCGGCATGAAAGACGAAGACTTCCAGAAGCCGATCATCGCGGTCGTCAACTCGTTCACCCAGTTCGTGCCCGGCCACGTGCACCTGAAGGATCTGGGCCAGCTCGTCGCGCGCGAGATCGAAGCCGCGGGCGGCGTCGCCAAGGAATTCAACACGATTGCCGTGGACGACGGCATCGCCATGGGCCACGACGGCATGCTGTATTCGCTGCCGAGCCGCGAGATCATTGCCGACTCCGTCGAGTACATGGTCAACGCGCACTGTGCCGATGCGATGGTCTGCATTTCGAACTGCGACAAGATCACCCCGGGCATGCTGATGGCCGCCATGCGCCTCAACATTCCGGTGATCTTCGTGTCGGGCGGCCCGATGGAAGCGGGCAAGACGCGCCTGGCCAACCCGGTCACCAAGGCGATCGAGATCAAGAAGCTCGACCTGATTGACGCGATGGTGATCGCCGCCGACACCAAGTACACCGACGAGGAAGTGGCGGAAGTCGAGCGCTCGGCGTGCCCGACGTGCGGTTCGTGCTCGGGCATGTTCACGGCCAACTCGATGAACTGCCTGACCGAGGCGCTGGGGCTCTCGCTGCCGGGCAACGGCACCGTGGTCGCCACGCACGCAGACCGCGAGCAACTCTTCAAGCGCGCCGGCCACCGCATCGTTGAGCTGGCTCGCGAATACTACGAACAGGAAGACGAGCGCGTGCTGCCGCGCTCGGTGGGCTTCAAGGCGTTTGAGAATGCGATGACGCTGGACATCGCCATGGGCGGCTCGACCAACACGATCCTGCACCTGCTGGCGATTGCGCAGGAAGCCGAGATCGACTTTACGATGGCCGACATTGATCGCCTGTCACGCGTCGTGCCGCAGCTGTGCAAGGTCGCACCGAACACGAACAAGTACCACATCGAAGACGTGCACCGCGCGGGCGGCATCATGGCCATCCTGGGCGAGCTGGACCGCGCCGGTAAGCTGCATACCGATGCACCGACCGTGCACGCGCCCACGTTGAAAGACGCGTTGGACCAGTGGGACATCGTCCGCACCTCGGACGAAGCCGTGCAGACGTTCTACCGTGCAGGCCCGGCCGGCATTCCGACGCAGGTGGCGTTCAGCCAGAACACGCGCTGGCCGAGCCTGGACCTGGACCGCGCAGAAGGCTGCATCCGCTCGAACGAGCACGCGTTCTCGAAGGAAGGTGGCCTGGCCGTGCTGACGGGCAACATCGCGCTCGACGGCTGCGTGGTAAAGACCGCCGGCGTGGACGACAGCATCCTGGTGTTTGAAGGCACGGCGCACGTGACCGAATCGCAGGACGAAGCGGTCGAGAACATCCTGGCCGACAAGGTCAAGGCCGGCGACGTGGTAATCGTGCGCTACGAAGGTCCGAAGGGCGGCCCCGGCATGCAGGAAATGCTCTACCCGACGAGCTACATCAAGTCCAAGGGCCTGGGCAAAGCCTGCGCGCTGCTGACGGACGGCCGCTTCTCGGGCGGTACGTCGGGCCTGTCGATCGGCCACTGCTCGCCGGAAGCGGCTGCGGGTGGCGCGATCGGCCTCGTGCGCGATGGCGACAAGATCCGCATCGACATCCCCAACCGCACGATCAACGTGCTGGTGAGCGATGAAGAGCTGGCGCGCCGCCGTGAGGAACAGAACGCCAAGGGTTGGAAGCCCGCCAAGGCGCGTCCGCGCAAGGTGTCGGCTGCGCTCAAGGCGTACGCCAAGCTGGTCATGTCGGCTGACAAGGGCGCCGTGCGCGACCTGTCGCTGCTGGACGACTGATGTGGTGACGGGCTATATGCCCAGTTGCCAAAGCCGCTCTCCGGAGCGGCTTTTTTCTTTGTTGATGCCTACCCCACCCTGACTGCAGGTTTCCCCATGATGAGTGTTGGCCCGTTCTCCGTGCACGTGATTGTCGTGGTGCTGGCAGCTTTGATCGCTTGGCTCGTTGCGCGATCCATGCAGCGTGCTGAGCCGAACAGCCCGCGCAAGACAGCAGCCCATCTGTTGCTCGACGCCTTGCTCGTTGGCCTGATTGCCGCACGCCTTGGCTACGTCGCACGCTGGTGGCCAGAGTACCTCGCCACGCCCAGGTCCATCCTCGCGATCGGTGACGGCGGATTCGACTGGTGGATCGGGCTGCCGGCCGCCGTTGCACTCGTCCTGTGGAAATCGCATCATGCGCGCGCACTGCGCCGGCCAGCCCTGATCGGCATTGCCGCCGGCATGCTGGCGTGGGCCGCAGCACAAGGCACCTTGGCGACGCTGCAGCGTGCCACGCCATCCCTGTCTGCATTGCAGCTTGAAGGGATGGACGGATCGGCGGTGTCGTTCGACAAGCCCATCGGCAAACCCGTCGTGCTGAACCTGTGGGCCAGTTGGTGCCCGCCCTGCCGACGCGAGATGCCGATCCTCGCCCAGGCGCAATCCGACCACCCCGGGGTGGTCTTCCTAATGGTCAATCAAGGAGAGCAGGCGCCCACCGTGCAGCAGTTCCTGGCGCAGCAAGGGCTGTCATTCGACCACGTGCTGCTCGACCCGCTATCAGAAGCGATGCAGACCTTCGGCTCACGTGGGCTGCCGACCACGCTGTTCTTCGATGCCCAGGGCAAGCTGGTCGATTCGCACATGGGTGAGATCACCGCCGCGCGCCTCAAAGACGTGGTGGAGCATCGTCTCCAGCCTTAGGGCCCGTTGACGCGGCGGGGCACCGTCAAATCAGTCAATTCTGATATGCGTTACGACTTGTGCCTTCTACAGTCGGGCGCATGAAGACATCGATCCGAAAACTCGTGAGCATCGTGCGCCACGCCGCAAGCGATGCCGTCAGCCCGGCACGGTTCCAACGCAATCTCGATATCGTGGTGCTGGGGCTGATCGTAGCCAGCGTGCTCGTCGTCATGGCCGACAGCGTGCAGGAGTTGCATGCCCCGTACGGCCGCGCGCTATACGTGGCCGAGTGGGCATTCACGCTGCTGTTCACGGCGGAATATCTGTTCCGCCTGCTCACCGCGCCCAAGCCCGTCGCCTATGCGCGCAGCTTCTTCGGCATCGTGGATCTGGTGTCGGTGCTGCCAACCTATCTCGCGTTCTTCTTCCCCAGCTTGCACGCACTGATTGACGTGCGCCTGCTGCGGTTGCTGCGCGTGTTCCGCATTCTCGGGCTGTCGATCTATCAAGAAGAAGGGCAAGCACTGATGCGCGCCCTCACCCGTGCACGCCGCAAGATCTTCGTCTTCATCGGCGGCATGTTCGTGCTTACGGTCATCCTGGGCACGGTGATCTATCTGGTGGAAGGGCCGGAGAACGGCATCACGAGCATCCCGGTGGGTGTGTACTGGGCAGCGGTAACGATGAGCACCACCGGCTACGGCGACCTCACGCCGCAGACACCGCTGGGCAGGCTGATCACGTCATGCGCGATCCTGCTCGGCTACGGCATCATCGCGTTTCCCACCGGCATCATGGGTGCAGAACTCGTCGCCACTGCGCTGGAGCGCCACCGCCCCCAACAGCCGGCCGAACCCTCTACCGGCCACGACGCACCGCAATGCCCCTGCTGCGGCCGCGTGATGCCCGTTGCGGACGCCCCCACCGCAGGCGATGCGCAGGACGCTTCTACCCGGCAGTCCGGCTAGTTACCTCGGAACACGTCTAAAGAACAAAAAGGCCAAGCGCGTTGCTTGGCCTTGTTCATTGCTTTGATGATGCGCGGTTCAATCCCACTGCGCGGCAAGACCCTCGGGCGAGACCTCACGTCCATTGCGCTCAAGCGCGGCAATCTGTGCCATGTCGTCGTCGGTAAGACGCAGCGTCTGCGCAAGCAGGTTGCTGGCGAGGTTCTCGCGCTTGGTCGACGACGGGATCACCGAGTAGCCAAGCTGCATCGCCCAGGCGAGCACGACCTGGGCCGGCGTCGCCTGATGCCGCTGCGCGATCGCGCCGATCACCGGATCGCCCAGCACTTTGCCGTAGGCCAGCGTCATGTACGACGTGACGTGAATACCCTCGCGCCGCAGGAAATCGACGAGCTTGCGATTCTGCAGATACGGACTCAGCTCGATCTGGTTGGTGGCGATGGCGTCTTTGCCAACGGCGGCGATCGCCTGCTGCGTCAGCGCGATGTTGAAGTTCGAGATACCGATCTGCCGGGTGAGGCCCTTGGCCTTGGCATCCGCCAGCGCGGTCATGAACACATCGAGCGGCACGCCGTTGTTGGGCGCGGGCCAGTGGATCAGCGTCAGATCGACATAGTCCGTACGCAGCTTGGCGAGGCTGTCTTCCAGGCTCGGCACGAGCTTGTCCTTCGCGTAGTTGTCGACCCAGATCTTGGTGGTCAGGAACAGGTCTTTACGGCGGACGCCTGAGCCGGCAATCGCTTTGCCCACGTCGGCTTCATTGCCGTAGATCTGCGCGGTGTCGATCGCGCGATAGCCGAGTTCAAGGCCATTGCGGACCGAGTCGATGACAACCTGGTCCTTCAGACGGAACGTGCCGAGACCGAAAGCGGGAATCTTGTTCATCCTATGCTCCGTAAAATCAAGTCAAGGGTTCATGGCCACGCGCGTCCGCCGCTGCGTGACCTGCAGGCCAACCAATGCCAGACCCGCCGCCGCAATCACCGCACCGACAATCGGCACAGCCGCATAACCAAAGCCTGCCGAGATGGCGGCACCGCCCGCTGCCGCACCCAGCGCATTGCCGAGGTTGAACGCGCCCACGTTGACAGACGATGCCAAGCCTGGCGCTTCGGCCGCTGCGCGCATCACGCGCATCTGCAGCGGGGGCACGACGGCAAAGGTGGCGACACCCCACACCAGCAGCGCTGCGGCCGCACCAAGGTGCGTTTTGGCCAGCATGGGGAAGGCAAGCATCGTCACGATCAACAGCACCAGGAAGCCGATCAGGCTGCCATCAAGCGAGCGATCGGCCAGGCGGCCACCCGCGATGTTGCCGATCGAAAAGCCGATGCCGATCAGCACCAGCATTGCCGTCACGAACGCGGGTGAGGCACCGGTCAGTTGCGCAAGCGTCGGGGCGACGTACGTGTAGAGCGTGAACATGGCACCGGCGCCGAGCACCGTGGTGGCGAGCGCACCCAGCACGACAGGCCGCGTGAGCACCGCGAGTTCAGCACGCAGGTTGGGCATCGTGCCGGCCTCACCCTTCGGCAAGGCTGCGAACAGGCCCGCGATGGCGATCAAGCCCAAGCTGGCCGTGGCAGCAAACGACATACGCCAGCCGATCATCTGGCCGAGCCACGTTGCAGCCGGCACCCCGCCCACGTTGGCGATTGTCAGGCCCATGAACATGGTCGCCACCGCACTCGCCTGCTTCTCACGCGGCACCAGGCTTGCCGCCACCACGGAACCCAGCCCGAAGAACGCGCCGTGATTGAGGCTGGTGACGAGCCGCGCGAGCAGCAACGTCGTGTAGTCCGGCGCGACGGCCGACAGCAGGTTGCCGATCGTGAAGATGCTCATCAGCGCGATCAGCGCCTTGCGGCGCGGCCAGCGCGCCAGCAGCAGCGTCATGATCGGCGCGCCGACCATCACGCCGATGGCATACGCGCTGATCAACATGCCGGCCTGCGGAATCGACACATGTACGCCGTCGGCAATCACGGGCAGCAAGCCCATCGGCGAAAACTCGGTGGTGCCGATGCCGAAGGCACCGGCGGCGAGCGCAAGCAGCGGCAGTGTTGCACTGCTGCGCTCGGTGGAGGGGGTGGTTGGGTTCATGTTGGTGCGCTCCGAAGACCAGCACGCGCACGGCGATAACCCCGGGGGTGACCGCTTGGCGTCGTGGGAATGACGGGAGTGTGCTGGCTTTGCCTGTACGCATAAACCCGGTCTGACAAGAAAGACTCTTGAATCTCAATCAACAATCCAAGGGCATCGTCACGTTGCAATTGGTCTATTCGTCACTTTTCCCATATATGTCATATCGCGATATATTCCGCCCGAAACGTATCGCCACACTATGTCGCCCGCCACCCCACGCCCCCTGTCCAAGCAGGATTTCGAGACGCTGTCCGATTTCCGCTATCACCTGCGCCGCTTCCTGCGGGCGTCCGAAGACCTGATCCAGTCCGAGGGGATCACGCCGCTGCAATACCAGCTGCTGCTGCACATCAAGGGCTATGCGGGGCGCGAATGGGCGACCGTGGGTGAGTTGGCTGAGCGCTTGCAGGCCTCGCCGCACGGCACGGTGGCACTGGTCACCCGCTGCGAAGAAGCAGGCCTAGTCGAACGCCGCCCGAGCGACACCGACGCCCGCCAAGTGGAAGTCCACCTCAGCAAGAAGGGCGACCGCCTGGTCGCGCTGCTGGCCACACTGCACCAGAGTGAACTGTCCGCCTTCAGCCGCGCCTTCAAGATTCCCCACCTTGAACAACCCGTTGAGCACCCCGTCGACCCCTCCGCCGAGCAGTAGCGTCATGCAGACCGTCGCCCATCAGCACGCGCATCGGCGTAATTTCGCGACCGACACGACGCTCTTTCGCACCACCACGCTGGCGGCGGTGGCGCTGCTCAACCTGATCCGCTTATTCACCAACCTGTTCTTCTTCCAGACGCTGTCCTTGGCGGAGCATTCGCCTTCGGCCAACACGCTGGGGCTGTGGGCGATCGTGGTGCCGGTCATTGGCGGGCTGATCGTCGGGCTGATGGCGCGCTGGTCGGCTCGCTCGACCGCGACACCCTGCTGGCAGGCCAGAAACATGGCGCCGCCATGATTGCCGGGCTGTTTGGCGCCAATGCGCCCGTGATGGCCCTGCCGGATGAAACCTGGCGCATTGTCGCCACACGCCTGGCCGTGCATGGACTGGAGCGCTTGCCCGTGGTGGCCGATTCGCAATCGCGCAAGCTGGTGGGAATCGTGTCGCGCAGCGATCTGGTCAAGCCGTCGCTGGCGTTCTTTGAGGAAGCGCAGCGCCGCGAGCGCTTCCGCCGCGGCCCGCTGTCTGGCGCGCGCACGCTGCTAGCGCTGAGGCGCCGGCGCGCTGGCCGGGCAGCGCGTTAAGTCGTCACCCCGCAACGTGCCGGTTGCGCCCGCTCTCTTTGGCGCGGTACAGCGCCAGATCGGCACGTTTGAGCATCTCCGATGCCGTGTCGCCCGCGCGATAGCCTGTCATGCCCATGCTGACGGTCATGGTCAGGCCGGTGGGGAAGTTCTCGTCAGGCTCGGCCACGGCGGCGCGCAGGCGCTCGGCCACCTCGGTGGCCTCCTCCAGCGTGGTGCGGCCCATCACAACGGCAAACTCCTCGCCGCCCAGGCGGCCGACAAGATCGCTGCTGCGCAGCGCACCCGTGGCCAGCGAGGCAAAGCGCTGTAGCGCCATGTCGCCCACTGCGTGACCCCACGTGTCGTTGATGCGCTTGAAATGGTCCAGATCGGCCAGCACCAGCACGAGCGGTTCGCCACGATTGTGGGCCCGCGTGAGCACCGTATCGAACAGCGCCAGGAAACGACGCCGCGTCAGCACACCGGTCAGGTGGTCAAAGTGTGCCTCGTTGGCGAGTGCGCTGTTGGTGCGCTGCAGCCGCTGGTTCAGGTGACGCGTCAGGCGGTGATGCTGCCGCTCACGCACCAATGACCACACCACCAGCACAAAGCTCAGCAACACGCTCACGAACAGCAAGAAGCCGATCGCACGATTGCGGTCGTGGTTGGCCACCTGCTGAGACCACGCCGGCAGCGGCTCGGCCACCATGATCGTAAGGTCAGCGCTCGCGTTGCGCGACACGGTCAGCGAGGGTGTCGCCACGCCATCACGCCAGGTCAGCGCGTTGCGCACCTCCGCCGGCACCCAGTTGGGCACGTCAGGGCGTGCCAGCGCCGTTGGCCCGGTTGGGTGATACGGCCACGCATCAAAATCGACACGCTGATACGCGTTGTAGCGCTCGCTTGCGCTCATGTGCTGCAGGCGTGAGTCCGGCAGGATCTTGCCCACCAGCGACGCATCGGTCGACAGGATGATGAGCCCATTCGGGTCGGTCAGCAGCGACGTGGGGTGCGACACCCAGTGCTGCAAGCCCGTGAGACTCACCTTGGTGGCCATCGCCGCCACCAGATAGCCCGCGTCGTTGTACACCGGCGCTGCGAAGAACAAGCCCGGCACGGCAGTCACCATGCCCACGGTGAACTCCTCGCCCAACCCGCCCTGCAGCGCCTCTTTCATATACGGCTGCATGGCCGACTGCACACCAAGAAACGATTCCGCATGGCTCGCGTTGTTGGCCAGCACCACGTAGCCGCGCTGGTTGACAACCCACACGTAGTCCAGCCCAAGATTGCCCGCAGCGGCGCCCAGGAACGCACTGGTGTCGACAACCTCCGGATGCGACAGCGCTTCCTTCGCGCGCGAGCCCTGGTCCATCAGGTTCCAGCGCCGCGTGTCGACACGGTCCACGGCACGGGGGATGGCCTCGATCTGCGCGAGCGTCTGCGGAATGGCGCGCAGCAGCGCCACATCAGCGGTGATCTGGTTCGACATGCCCTCGGCCACCTGCGCAGCCAACTGGCGGCGCGCATCCACCATCTGCTGCACATCGCGCGCGCCCATCGCATCGGCCACCATGTTGGCGGCAACCCAGCACAGCACCACGCCCACGGCCAAGCCCGCCAGCAAGAGTGCAACGCGCGCAATGCGGCGGCGCTCGGACGAGGTCGACGCGGGGGTTGGCGAAGGCGTGGGCGCAGCCATGTCAGGCCTCGGCTTGCAAGAAGTCGGCCACGGTCGGATAGCGTAGCGTCACACGCAGCTCGTGCATCAGCCGTGCATTGCGCAGTCGGCGCGATTCGCTCATGAAGGACAGCAGCGACGGCTCGATCTGCGCAACGGCTTCAGCGCGGGAGATGCGCGGCGGCCGCGGCAAGCCCCGCGCGTCGGCCACGGCATCGAAGTAATCGCCCATGCGCAACTCGGAGGCATCGCTGGCGTGCACGATGCGCTGTGCGCGGCCACGCACCAGTGCAGCAATCAGCGCGCGCGCCAAGTCATCTGCGTGAATGTGGTTGGTGTAGACGTCGTCTTCTGCGCGCAAGGCAGGCGTGCCGCGCTGCAGACGCGCCACCGGCAGGCGGTCAGCGGCATAAATGCCGGGAATGCGCAGAATCGACGTGCGCCAGCCGCCGCCCACACCAAACCAGCGCACCCTGCGTTCCGCCGCCACGCGGCGCTGAGCACGCGCAGTGGTCGGTTTGACCGGGCGGGATTCGTCCACCCATGCGCCGGCCGCATCCCCATAAACGCCGCTGGTGCTCGCATACACGAACGCACGCGCTTGGAGGCGGGTTTTCAAGCGGCCCGTCAAGCCACCAGACCGACGCGCCCGGTCGGGTAAAATGCGTTGTTTTGTGCCTCGGGGCAGTTGACCCGGACGGGCCAGCGCATGCACCAGTGCGGCGGTACGCGGGTCGTCATCGCCAGCGGATGGCGGCGGCGCCAAGTGCAGCACGCGTGGGCTCAAGGCCCGCAAGCGGCGCAGTGATGCGGCATCGTCCAGGTTGGCCAGAACTGGCACGGCGCCAGCTTCGCGCAGCGATGCGCTACCTTCCGGGCGCGAGGTGACGGCAAAGACGCGAAAACGCGTGCGCAATAGCGTCAGGCAACGCTGGCCGACATCACCGCAGCCGACGATCAGCACGCGTGGACGCCCCAGGCGGGACATGGCGCGTTGGGTAAATTCAGGTGGCCGGGCGCTTGCCGGGGTCATGATTGGACGTGCCGCAGGATGCGCCACTGAAGGTGCCGCACCTTGGCGGCCAGACACTCTTTTCAACATATTCGGAATTGTAGTATGGCTTATCAGATCAACGTGCTGCCCAGCGGCCGCCAGTTCCAGGCCGAAGACGGCGAGACCATCCTTGCAGCAGCGCTGCGCCAGGGCATCGGCCTGCCGTACGGCTGCAAGAACGGCGCATGCGGCTCGTGCAAGGGCCACGTACGCGAAGGCTCCATCGTGCAGGGCAACCACTCGCCCAACGCGCTGTCCGCCCAGGAAGCCACGGAAGGCCGCGCGCTGTTCTGCTGCGCCACGCCTGCGACTGACGTCACCATTGAAGTGCGCGAAGTGCAAGGCGCCGGCGATGTGCCCATCAAGAAGATCCCGTGCCGCGTCGCGTCGCTGGAAAAGGCCGCGCCGGACGTCACCATCGTCAAACTGCAACTGCCTGCCACCGAGCGTATGCAATTCCTGGCCGGGCAGTACGTGGAATTCATCCTGCGCGACGGCAAGCGCCGCAGCTATTCGATCGCCAACCCGCCGCACGAAGAAGGCCCGATCGAGCTGCACATCCGCCACATGCCGGGCGGCGCGTTCACCGATTACGTGTTCGGTGCCAAGGAAGGCGCACCGGCCATGAAGGAGCGCGACATCCTGCGCTTTGAAGGCCCGCTGGGTAGCTTCTTCCTGCGTGAAGAATCGGACAAGCCGATCATCCTGCTGGCCTCGGGCACGGGTTTCGCGCCCATCAAGGCCATCGTTGAGCACGCCCAGTTCATCGGCAGCCAGCGCCCGATGACGCTGTACTGGGGCGGCCGCCGCCCGCAAGACCTGTACATGCATGCCAAGGCCGAGGAATGGGCGCGCACGATCCCGGGCTTCACGTACGTGCCGGTGGTCTCCAACGCCCTGCCCGAAGACGCCTGGACCGGCCGCACCGGCTTCGTCCACCAGGCCGTGATGGCCGACCACCCGGATCTGTCCAACCACGAGGTCTACGCCTGCGGTGCGCCGGTTGTGATCAACTCGGCCCGCGCGGACTTTGCCGCCCAGTGCCAGATGCACCCGGATGCGTTCTTTGCGGACTCGTTCACCTCGGAGGCGGACCTGCACCCGGCTGGCTGAGCTAACCGTTGCACAAATCCAAACCGGGTCGAAATTTCGTTTTGACTTGACTTGGCATCCGTCTTATTCTTGCGCCTTATGAACCAAGCCCTGCACCTCCGACGCCGCCGTACGTTGCTCCCTCCGGGAAGCCGCGCGGCTGTCTGCTGATTGCATATCGGGTTCACAGGATTCGACGATCACAAGGCCACGGGGCAACCCCCGTGGCCTTTGTCTTTTTCCAACCAGCGCTTTTCTAGTTTTTCATCTTCCTGCCGCCTTTTTCTGGAGCTTCTGCCATGGCGTTTGCTGACTACCCCGTCCAGTCCCTGATGTACATCACCAACCGGCCCGAGATCGTCTTCACCGAAGGCAAGGGCTCGTGGCTGACGGATCACAACGGCAAGCGATACCTGGACTTCGTGCAAGGCTGGGCCGTCAACTGCCTCGGCCATTCGAACGACGGCATGATCGAAGCGCTCAACGCACAGGCCAAGAAGCTGATCAACCCGAGCCCGGCCTTCTACAACGAGCCGATGGCCAAGCTGGCCGGCCTGCTGACCGCGCACAGCTGCTTCGACAAGGTGTTCTTCGCCAACAGCGGCGCCGAAGCCAACGAAGGCGCCATCAAGCTCGCGCGCAAGTGGGGCAAGAAGCATAAGAACGGCGCGTTCCAGATCATCACGTTCGACCACAGCTTCCACGGCCGCACGCTCGCCACCATGAGCGCATCGGGCAAGGCCGGCTGGGACACCATCTTCGCGCCGCAGGTGCCGGGCTTCCCGAAGGCAATCCTGAATGACATCGCGTCGGTGGAAGCGCTGATCACCGACGAGACGGTCGGCGTGATGCTGGAGCCGGTGCAGGGCGAAGGCGGCGTACTGCCGGCCACGCCGGAGTTCATGCAGCAACTGCGCGCGCTGACCAAGAAGCACAAGATCCTGCTGATCGTCGATGAAGTCCAAGCAGGCTGCGGCCGCTGCGGCACCCTCTTCGCCTACCAGCTCTCGAACATCGAGCCGGACATCATGACGCTGGGCAAGGGCATCGGCGGCGGCGTGCCGCTGTCGGCCCTGCTGTGCACGGATGAGGTGGCCAGCTTCGAAGCCGGCGACCAGGGCGGCACCTACAACGGCAACCCGCTGATGACGGCTGTCGGCTGCTCGGTGATCGAACAACTGCTGGCCCCGGGCTTCTTGGCCGGTGTAGAGGAGCGCGGCGCCTACCTGCGCAAGCAACTGCTGCAACTGTCGGAAGAATTCGGCCTGGCCGGCGAACGCGGCAACGGCCTGCTGCGCGCCCTGCTGCTCGGCAAAGACATCGGCGGACAACTGGTCGAAGCCGCACGCGAGATGAACCCGACGGGCCTACTGCTCAACGCGCCGCGCCCGAACATCCTGCGCTTCATGCCGGCGCTGAACGTGACGACCGAAGAAATCGACACGATGATCGGCATGCTGCGTACCTTGCTCAAGGCGCACGCTTAAGCTTCAACGCATCACCCGGGGCGGCGCGCAACGCGTCGCCCTCCTCCGCTGTTTCCCACCCTGAGGTTTGCCATGGCCGCAACGCATGTTGTTCCGGCCACGGGGATCGTTTTGTCTGACGATTCCGCGTGGCTCCCGCTGGACCAGATCTACGGTTTTCTCTCCCAGGAAACGCATTGGGCCCATAGCCTGCCGCGCGACGTGTTCGACCGATCGATCGCCAATTCGCTGTGCTTTGCCGCCTACTGCCTGGACGACAACGGCACGCACGGTGAGCTCGTAGGCTTCGCACGCGCCATCACCGACCGCGCGACGTTCGCCTACCTGTGCGACGTGTTCGTACTGCCCGAGTGGCGCGGCAAGGGTGTCTCGCACGCGCTGATGGATTTCCTGCGTGAGCACCCCGAACTGCAGAGCCTGCGCCGCACGGTGCTGGTCACCACGGGTGCCGACTGGCTCTATCGCAAGCATGGATTTACCGATGTGCCCGAGGGGATCGGCTTCATGCAGTTGCATCGGCCGAACATCTACAAGACGGCAGCCACCTGAAACGTAGGGCACACGCCAAAGAAAAAGCCCCGCAGTTGCGGGGCTTTCTCATGGCACTGCGAGATGCTTATTCGCCCAGGTAGGCGGCACGCACCTTCGGGTCGTCCAGCATCTGCTTGGCATCACCGCTCATGGTGATGAGACCGGAGTCCATCACGTAGCCGCGGTGTGCTGCCTGCAGTGCCAGGCGTGCGTTCTGCTCAACGAGCAGCACGGTCACGCCTTGCGACGAGATATCGCGCACAACCTCGAAGATCTTCTCCACCATGATCGGCGAGAGACCCATCGACGGCTCGTCCAGCAGCAGCAACTTCGGTTGGCTCATCAGCGCACGCGCCATGGCCAGCATCTGCTGCTCGCCGCCCGACATCGTGCCGGCCAGCTGGTTGGCTCGCTCTTTCAGGCGCGGGAAGATGCCGAACATGCGGTCGATGTCGGCCTTGATCTGCGCCTCGTCGTTGCGCGTGAAGGCACCCATCTGCAGGTTCTCGACGATGGTCATGCGCGCAAACACGCCGCGGCCTTCCGGCACCATCGCCAGGCCCTGCTTGAGCAGGTTGTAGCTCGGCACGCCCTTGATGGACTTGCCCAGATACTGCACGTCGCCGGCGGCCCAACCCTGCAGGCCGGTGATGGCCTTCATGGTGGTCGTCTTGCCGGCGCCGTTGGCACCGATCAGCGTGACCAACTCACCTTCGCGAATCTCCAGATCCACGCCCTTGACTGCCTGGATGCCGCCGTAGGCGACCTTCAGGCCGTCGATCTTCAACATTACTGGTTTCATATTCCGTTCCTCCGCATCAGTGCGCCGATGCGCCGAGGTAGGCCTCGATCACGGCCGGGTTGCTCTGCACTTCCTGCGGCAGGCCTTGCGCGATCACCTTGCCGTAGTCCAGCACGGTCAGGCGGTTGCACAGGCCCATCACCAGCTTCACGTCGTGTTCGATCAGCAGGATGGTTTTACCGTCGGAACGGATCTTGTCGAGTAGGCCACGGAGTTCCACCTTTTCCGTGGCGTTCATGCCGGCAGCCGGTTCGTCCAGGGCCAGCAGCTTGGGCTGCGTGGCCAGGGCGCGCGCGATCTCCAGACGACGCTGGTGACCATACGACAGGTTGCGCGCCGTGTAGTTGGCGTACTTGCCAATACCGACATACTCCAGCAGGTCGTGCGCCCAGTCTTCGATGGAGGCTTCTTCCTCACGTGCGGACTTCGTGCGGAACACTGCGCCGATCAGGCCGGCCTTGGTACGCACGTGGCGGCCGACCATGACGTTTTCCGCCGCAGTCATGTCGCCAAACAGGCGGATGTTCTGGAACGTACGGGCGATACCGGCCTTGGCCACTTCATGCACGGCGGTCGGCTGGTAGGGTGTACCGCCCAGCACGAACTCGCCGGCGTCGGGCGTGTACAGGCCCGTGATGACGTTGAAGAACGTGGTCTTGCCGGCACCGTTCGGGCCGATCAGACCGTAGATTTCGCCTTCGCGAATTTCCAGGCTCACGTCGGACAGCGCTTGCAGGCCGCCGAAACGCTTCTGCACTCCTCGGATCGAGAGGAGGACGTTGTTATTGCTCATGTGCGTGCCTCCATCAGATACGGGACAGTCCACCGGCCCGCTGCTTTTGCGGACGGTCTTCCTTGCGCGGCGAGGGCCACAGGCCCGACGGGCGATACAGCATCACCCCGACCATCGCCAGGCCGAACAGCAACTGACGCAGCACTTCCGCTTCCACGATCACATGGCCGAACAGCTTGTTCTGTACCGGCTCGGCCAACGCACGCAGCAACTCCTGGAAACCCACCAGCAAGATGCCGCCCAGGATCACGCCCGGGATATGGCCCATGCCGCCCAGCACCACGATCGCCAGAATGTAGATCGACTCCCACAGCACGAACGATTCCGGTGACACAAAGCCCTGGAACGACGCGAACATCGCCCCCGACACGCCACCGAACGACGCGCCCATCGCAAAGGCCAGCAGCTTGATGTTGCGGGTGTTGATGCCCATCGCTTTGGCAGCGATTTCATCTTCACGCAGCGCCACCCATGCACGACCGATACGCGAGTTCTGCAACCGCAGGCACACGATGATGATGATCGCGGCCAGGAGCACGAACAGGTAGTAGTACATGTAGACCGAGTCGAAGCGGATGCCGAAGAAGTCATGGCGCTTCGAGAAGTCGAACCCGAAGATCTTGACCGGCTCGATCAGGTTGATGCCCTTCGGACCGTTGGTGATGTTCACCGGGCGGTCGAGGTTGTTCATGAAGATCCGGATGATTTCACCAAAGCCCAGCGTCACGATGGCGAGATAGTCACCGCGCAGCTTCAGCACCGGCGTGCCCAGCAAGATGCCGAACAACGCCGCCAGCCCGGCACCCAGCGGGATCACCCACCAGACGATGAGGTGCAGCCCATTGGGAAACAGGTTGTGGATCCACTCAAACTGGTTGGACAGGTGCGGCGAACCCAGCAACGCCATCATGTAGGCACCCACCGCGTAGAACGCGATGTAGCCCAGATCGAGCAGGCCGGCAAAGCCCACCACGATGTTCAGGCCCAGGGCCAGCATGATGTACAGCAGTGCGAAGTCCAGCACGCGCACCCAGTAGTTGCCACCTGCGGCACCCACGATGAACGGCGCAAAGATCGCGAGGATCAGGAAGCCGTAGAGCGCGGCGCGCGTCTTCATCGGCGCTTTGAAGTTTTCTGTCATGGCGCTCCCCTTATGCGCGGTCCGCAACGCGTTCGCCCATGATGCCGGACGGGCGGAACAGCAGCACGCCAATCAGCACGATGAACGCGAACACATCCTGGTAGTTCGAACCGAACACACCGCCAGTCAGATCCCCAATGTAGCCGGCACCCAATGCCTCGATCAGGCCCAGCAGCATGCCGCCAACCATGGCGCCCGCCAGGTTGCCGATGCCGCCCAGCACTGCGGCGGTAAACGCCTTCAGACCGGGGATGAAGCCCATGTAGAAGTGAGCGTTGCCGTAGTTGGTCGCCATCATCACGCCTGCGACGGCTGCCAGGGCAGCGCCGATCATGAACGTGGCGGAGATCACGAAGTTCGGATTGACGCCCATCAGGCCTGCCACACGCTGGTTCTCGGCGGTAGCGCGCATGGCGCGGCCGAGCTTGGTGCGGTTGACCAGCAGGATCAGCCCGATCATCACCAGGATAGCCACCACGATGATGACGATTTCCTTGCCGGTGATGGTCGCGCCCGTAGAGCCGATGTCGATCGGGTTCGAGGGCAGCAGTTGCGGGAAGGTCAGCGGGTTACGCGACCAGATCATCATCGCCAGGGTCTGCAGCACGATCGACACGCCGATGGCGGTGATCAGCGGTGCCAGACGCGGCGCATTGCGCAGCGGCCGGTAGGCAACCCGTTCGATGGTGTACGCCACGATGGCACAGACCGGCATTGCAAACAGCAGCGCAATGACAAGCGTGAGCCAGTCAGGCAGATTGGGGAAGTACTTCTGGAGGAAGTTGATGGCAGTCAGGGCAGACATTGCACCGACCATCAGGACATCGCCGTGGGCGAAGTTGATGATGCCGAGAATACCGTAGACCATGGTGTAGCCCAGTGCGATCAGCGCGTAAATGCTGCCGAGCACCAGACCGTTCACGATCTGCTGGATAAAGATATCCATGAGAACAGCTCCTGCTATGCCTTGCTTTGTTGTAGGCGACGGGATGGCGTGCCCGCAAGGTATGCGATCAATCGGATGGGTAAGGTGAGGTTGCTGGTAAGCGGCCTGCCGACACGCCCATGGTGAGGGCCTTGTTTCACTGGCGAGGCTATAAAAAACGGCACCGCAAGGGTATGCGCGGTGCCGTTTTTAAGGGCAAATCGTAATGAGAATCGCCCTTCGATTACTGATTACATCTTCACAACGTCAAGGACGGTCTTCTTCTTGTCCTTGTAGTTGTACAGGGTGATGGAGCCTTGCTTCAGGTCACCCTTCTCGTCAAACGAGATGTTGCCGATCACGCCGTTGTAGTTGGTTGCCGGCATGGCAGCCAGGATCTTGGCCGCATCGGTCGAGTTGGCACGCTTCATCGCGTCGATGATCACGTTGACAGCGTCATACGTGAACGGTGCGTAGATCTGCACCGGCGTGTGGAAACGGTCTTGGTACTTCTTGTCGAAGTCCGCGCCCTTTTCCATCTTCGACAGCGCCAGGCCTGCTTCCGAGCAGACGATGTTGTCGATGGCGTCGCCCGCCAGTTCAGCAACCTTGTCGGTACACACGCCGTCGCCGCCAACGATCTTGGCCGTGATGCCCAGTTCCTTGGCTTGCTTGGCGAAAGGACCGCCGGTGGCATCCATACCGCCGTACATGATCACGTCCGGCTTCTTGCCCTTGATCTTGGTCAGAATGGCCTTGAAGTCGGTGGCCTTGTCGTTGGTGGCTTCACGTGCCACCACGTTCACGCCGTCGGCCTTCGCGGTCTTCTCGAACTCGTCGGCCAGGCCCTTACCGTAGGCAGTGGCATCGTCAACGATGGCCACGGTCTTCGCGCCCAGGGTCTTCGCGGCGTAGTTGGCCAGTGCCGGACCTTGCTGCGCGTCGGTCGCAACCACGCGGTAGGTCGTCTTGAAGCCTTGCTTGGTGTAGTCGGGGTTGGTCGACGACGGCGAGATCTGCACGATGCCTGCATCGCTGTAGATCTTGGACGCCGGGATCGAAACACCTGAGTTCAGGTGGCCAACGATGGCAACAACGTGCTCGTCAACCAGCTTCTGCGCCACGGCGGTGCCGGTCTTCGGGTCGCCCGCATCGTCTTCACCGACCAGTTCCAGCTTGATCTTCTTGCCGTCGATGGTCAGGCCTTCCTTGTTGGCTTCTTCAACGGCCAGGCGTGCACCGTTTTCGTTGTCTTTGCCAAGGTGAGCAATACCGCCCGTGAGCGGAGCCGCGTGACCGATCTTGACGACGGTCTCGCCGCCGCCAGCAGCAGCGGCCGGAGCCGACGTTGCTGCAGGTGCAGCAGCTTGGTCTGCGGGCTTTTCCTCGTTCTTACCGCAAGCTGCTACGAGTGCCACGGCAGCCGCAAGCGGCAGAACTTTGGCAAACTTGATTTGCATGAGTGATCTCCTAGATCTCGCAAGAGCAAGAAGAGCGTCCTGCCTCCCGGCCGCTCCCCCTGCGCCGATTGTTTCAATTTGAAACGCGCGAATTGTATCCCCTTTTTTTGCGGATGCAATACGCGTCGCAACAACGATTTTTACAGTAACTACGCCGCTTTACGGGCTTTCCCCAATGCCCAAACAGGCGTCATTTCGCGCAGGCATTCGCGAATGGCAGGCAGATATATCAAGAAGCATGCCAGAGTAGGGGAAACCCTGTACCGGCGCGGCTTGGCGGGCGATCCGCACGGCAAATCAAGGCTTTACAGGCATTGAAGCCGTTTTTGCGATGCACAAAACAAAACGGCCACTCCAGTTTGAGTGGCCGTTCGCATGTCAAAAGCGCTTTATGCACCGCATTAGGGCGCACCGCTTTTGTGCGCGCATTCCCCGCAATTAAGTGGGCATTTACATAATCGACTTCAATTGATTTGAAGTCCCCTCGGAAGAGGGAAGGACATGTTTTCTTGAATGCCCTCGAGCGGACGCACGGTGCGCGCACCCAGCACCTTGAGCCGATCGACGATCGACTGCGCGAGCTCTTCCGGTGCCGAAGCGCCCGCCGTCAGGCCCACGCGGCGCTTGCCGGCCACCCACTCGGGCTTCACCTGCTCGGGTGTATCCACCATATAGGCAGGCACGCCGAGCTTCTCGGCCAGTTCGCGCAGGCGATTCGAGTTAGAGCTGTTCGGGCTACCCACCACGATGACCACCTCCACCTGCGGCGCCATGAACTTCACAGCGTCCTGGCGGTTCTGCGTGGCATAGCAGATGTCCTGCTTCTTGGGTTCGTTCACGGCAGGAAAGCGCGACTTGATGGCGGCCACGATCTCCTGCGTCTCATCCACCGACAGCGTGGTCTGCGTGACATAGGCCAGTCGCGTCGGGTCCTTCACCGCGAGATGCGCCACGTCATCGACGGATTCAACAAGCAGCATGCCGTCGTTGGCCTGGCCCATGGTGCCCTCCACTTCGGGGTGCCCCTTGTGGCCGATCATGATGATCTCGAAGCCCTGTGAGCGCATCTTCGAAACCTCGACGTGCACCTTGGTCACCAGAGGGCAGGTCGCATCGAACACACGCAGACCGCGCGCCTCTGCCGCCTCGCGCACTGCGCGGGACACGCCATGCGCGCTGAAGATGACCGTGCCGCCCACCGGCACATCGTCCAGCTCCTGCACGAACACCGCACCCTTGTTGCGCAGATCGCTCACCACATAGGCGTTGTGCACGATCTCGTGGCGCACGTAGATGGGCGCGCCAAACAGCTGCAACGCACGCTCGACGATCTCGATGGCGCGGTCCACGCCAGCACAGAAGCCACGCGGCTGCGCGAGCAGAACCTCAGCATCGATCTGGGTGACTGGGTCGACCGGGGTGTTCATGGTGGTGCTCATTACAGAATGCCGATCAGCTGGACTTCAAACAGGATGGTCTGCCCAGCCAGCGGGTGGTTGAAATCGAACAGCGCGGAGGTCTCGCCAATCTCTTTGAGTACGCCGGCGTATTTACCACCGCTCGGCGCGTTGAATTCGACAAGGTCGCCCGGCTGGTAATCCTCTTCAAACGAGGAGTTCTCACGCAGCGTCGCCAGCGACACGCGCTGCAGCAGCTCCGGATTGCGCGGGCCGAATGCATGCTCGGGCGCCAGGCGGAACGTCGTGCGCTCGCCCTCGCGCATACCGAACAGCGCCTGCTCCAGCGTCGGTGCCAGTTGCCCCTGACCGAGCAGCAGCGTCGCAGGCTTGTCACCAAAGGTGGTAACGACGTCCGTATCGTTCTCCAGGGCGACGCGGTAGTGCAGCGTCAAATAGGAATCCGCCCCAACTACCTTGCCTGCGCCGCTTGCCGACGCCTGATTCGTCAAATCTTGCACGCTCAACCTGCTTGACCAAAAAGTAACCCGTTATTGTACGTCAGCCCTCCTCTCGGGCGCTGGCGCGGCGCCTGCTCCACACGGGCCGCGCGCGGGCAATCAACGCCCTCCCCCTAACACTATCTATATGGCAATTGTCGACTGGCCCGTCCACGAGCGGCCACGCGAAAAACTGCTCGCCCACGGTCCCGCAGCACTGTCCGATGCGGAACTGCTGGCCATCTTCCTGCGCGTGGGCATGCCCGGCAAAAGCGCCGTCGACCTGGCGCGCGAACTGCTGGCGCATTTCGGCTCGCTCGGGCGGCTGTGCCACGCCTCGCAACAGGAGTTCTCGTCGATCAACGGCATGGGGCCGGCCAAATACGCTCAATTGCATGCGTTGCTGGAAGTTGCCCGGCGTGCACTCAAAGAAGACATCACTCATGGCCAGACCTTCGATTCCCCACAAAGCGTGAAGGATTTCCTGCGACTGTCGCTCGGCCACCGCCCACACGAAGTCTTCGCCTGTCTGTTTCTGGACGTGCGGCACCGGCTGATTGCGTGGGAGGAGCTTTTCCGTGGCACGCTGACCGAGGCACGCGTCTACCCCCGCGAGATCGCCAAGCGCGCTCTGCATCACAATGCGGCAGCCGTCATCCTGGCCCACAACCACCCAACCGGCCACGCCGAACCCAGCGAATCCGACATCGTCCTGACCCGCGAGCTATGCCGCGCGCTGGCGTTGCTTGACGTGATCGTTCTGGATCACATGATCGTCGGCCGCACCACGGTCTATGGCTTTCTGGAACACGGCAAGATGTAGCGCTGACGCCGGCTCGCAGGTTGCACAACGGCAATCCACTGATCTCGTTGATTTGCCAGCCGTTTTGTGTGTATAATCCGCGTTTCGCTGAAGTCCCACCTCTACAGTGGCGCTGCGCTTGGTTTGGTCAAGGTCTGGCCAAAAGCGCCCGGTCGCAAACTGTAGCCAACGTATTTAGTTAGGAGTGCTCCATGGCACGCGTCTGTCAAGTGACCGGGAAAGCGCCGATGGTCGGCAATAACGTTTCCCACGCAAACAACAAGACCAAGCGCCGTTTTCTGCCGAACCTGCAGAACCGCCGCTTCTGGGTCGAATCCGAAAACCGCTGGGTGAGCCTGCGCGTCTCGAACGCCGGTCTGCGCCTGATCGATAAAAAAGGCATCGACGAAGTGCTCGTAGATCTGCGCGCACGCGGCGAAGTCTAATTAGGAGTTAAATCATGGCCAGCAAAGGCGGACGCGACAAGATCAAGCTGGAATCGACCGCAGGTACGGGTCATTTCTACACGACCACCAAGAACAAGCGCACCAAGCCGGAAAAGATGGAGATCATGAAGTTCGATCCCGTCGCCCGCAAGCACGTCGCTTACAAGGAAACCAAGATTAAGTAATCCTCGCGATTGCATTGTCTTGTTTCCGTCGGCATGACCGACAGCAAAAACCCGCTTCAAGGCGGGTTTTTTGTTGCCTGTCGTTTAGCGCAAGGCGCGGTGTACACTGCTTCTCTTTCCGATTGACACGCGACTGTGCTAGGGCTTGCCCCGGTCCGCAGCCGCGTCTGCCCAGCGTCTCGCGTCTCCCATGAATTTCGATGTTGCCGTTGTCGGCAGCGGCCTGGCGGGCCTGACCGTCGCCCTGCACCTCGCCGATCACCGCCGTGTGGTCGTCATCAGCAAACGCAGCCTGCCGGAAGGCGCCAGCGATTGGGCGCAGGGTGGCATTGCCGCCGTGCTCGATTCGGGCGACAGCCATGACGAGCACGTCGACGACACGCTCATCGCCGGTGCTGGCCTATGCGACGAGGCTGCCACGCGCTACATCATCGAGAACGGGCGCTCAGCCATCGAATGGTTGATCGGACACGGCGTGCCGTTCACGCGTGACGAGCAGGCTGAACTCGGCTTCCACCTCACGCGCGAAGGCGGCCACCGCCATCGACGCATCATCCACGCAGCCGATGCGACCGGCCACGCCGTGGTGACGACGCTGGTGGAAAAAGTCCGCAATCACCCGAACATCACGCTACTGGAAGACCACTTTGCGATCGACCTGATTACCGATGCAAAGCTGGGCCGACCAGGTATGCATTGCCACGGTCTGTACGTGCTCGACTGCAAGAGCGGGCGAGTCAAAACGCTTACCGCCAGCCAGACCGTGATGGCCACCGGCGGTGCGGGCAAGGTCTACCTTTATACGACGAACCCGGATACGGCCAGCGGCGACGGCATCGCCATGGCGTGGCGCGCGGGCTGCCGCGTAGCGAACATGGAGTTCATCCAGTTCCACCCGACCTGCCTCTACCACCCGTTCGCCAAATCCTTCTTGATTACCGAAGCCGTGCGTGGTGAGGGCGGCAAGCTGATCCTGCCGGATGGCACACGCTTCATGCCCGCGCACGATGAACGCGCCGAACTGGCTCCGCGCGACATCGTTGCCCGCGCCATCGACTTTGAGATGAAGAAGCGCGGCCTAGACTGTGTGTACCTCGACATCAGCCACCAGAGCCCCGAATTCCTCCAGGAACATTTCCCAACCATCCTGGCGCGCTGCCTGGAGCTGGGCATCGACATCACGCGCCAGCCGATTCCGGTGGTGCCCGCCGCGCACTACACATGCGGCGGCGTGGTGACCGATCACATTGGCCGTACAGACATCACCGGCCTGTACGCCGTGGGAGAAACGGCCTACACAGGCCTGCACGGCGCCAACCGGCTGGCGAGCAATTCGCTGCTGGAATGCATGGTGATCGGGCGCGGTGCGGCGGAAGACATCCTCGCGCAACCCCAGTCAAAGCCAACTGCCATCCAGATGCCGGCGTGGGATGAGAGCCGCGTGACGGACGCCGATGAAGAAGTCGTTGTCTCGCACAACTGGGACGAACTGCGCCGCATGATGTGGAACTACGTCGGCATCGTGCGCACGAACAAGCGGCTCGAACGCGCGCAGCATCGCATTGCACTGCTGCGCGAAGAGATTGCCGAGTACTACAAGAATTTCCGTGTGAGCCACGATCTGCTGGAACTGCGCAACCTCGTCGAGGTGGCCTCGCTGATCGTCGATGGCGCGCTGTCAAGGCACGAGAGCCGCGGCCTGCATTTCTCGCGCGACTACCCCGAGACACTACCCAAGGCACTGCCGACGGTCATGCAGCCGACCCATCGACAGATCGCCCGTAGGAACTAGTCAGACTGACTCGACGATACGCAGGGAGTAGTCGGTGGCGCGCACGTCCTTCGTGAGCGCGCCGACGGAGATGCGGTCCACGCCCGTCTCGGCAAATGCGCGGATCGTATCGATGTTCACGCCGCCGGACACCTCCAGCAGCGCCCTGCCCGCTGTCACGCGCACGGCCTCCCGCATGGCGGGCGTGTCGAAGTTATCAAGCAGCACGGACGTGGCGCCGGCCGCCAGCGCTTCATCCAGCTGCGCGAGCGTTTCCACCTCAACCTGAATCGACACCCCGGTGTTCAGTGCCTGCGCTGCACGCAGGGCCGCCGTCACGCCACCCGCCGCAGCGATGTGGTTTTCCTTGATGAGGATGCCGTCGTACAGCGCCAGGCGCTGGTTCTCGCCCCCACCGATGCGCACGGCGTACTTCTGCGCCAGGCGCAGACCGGGCATCGTCTTGCGTGTATCGAGCACGCGAGCGCGCGTACCGGCAATGACATCGGCATAGCGCGCTGTTGCGGTCGCCACGCCAGAGAGTAACTGCAGGAAATTCAGCGACGGGCGCTCGGCAGTCAGCAGCGAACGCGCCGGACCGTCGATCTCGCACACCACCGAATCGGGCGCCATGCGGTCGCCCTCCTGCTGCTGCCACGTCACGCGCAGCGACGGATCCACCGCGCGCATGCAGGCGTCAAACCAAGGCGTGCCGCACAGCACGGCGTCTTCACGCACGATCACGCGTGCGCGCGCATGGCGATCGGCAGGAACCAGCAAGCCCGTGCGATCCCCCGTACCGACGTCCTCGGCAATGGCGGCGGCCACGTTAGCGGCCAGCGCTTCACGCAGCGCCGGGCCAAAACTATCGAAAATCGCCTGTGCGGCGTTCACGTTCATCTGAGTCGCCGTCATGCCGGGCCAATTCCTTGAAAGAGCTGTGCGTTGGCCGCCAGATCACCCTGCGGTCGGACCGCGGCCTTCTCACGTGCGGAGAAATCAAGCATGCGGTCAATACAGACCACAGCCTGTTTGCCGATCACTGGATCGACGTGAATTTCGTTGCGGCCGGTTTCCAGTACCTCGGCCAGGTTCGTGAGCGCATTCATCGCCATCCACGGGCAATGCGCGCAGCTCTTGCAAGTGGCGCTATTGCCGGCGGTCGGTGCTTCGATGAAGCGCTTACCTGGCGCAGCCATGCGCATCTTGTGCAGGATGCCGTTGTCGGTCGCGACGATGAACTCTTGCGCCGACAGCGACTGTGCCGCCGCAATCAGCTGCGAGGTCGAGCCCACCACGTCCGCCTGCGCCACCACCGAGGCAGGCGATTCTGGATGCACGAGGATCTTCGCGTTCGGGTGCTCGGCGCGCAGCAAGTCCAACTCGACACTCTTGAACTCGTCATGCACCAGGCACGAGCCCTGCCACATGAGCATGTCGGCGCCAGTCTGCTGCTGGATGTAGCTGCCAAGATGGCGGTCCGGTGCCCAGAGGATCTTCTTTCCCTGCTCATGCAGGTGCTTCACGATCTTCAGGCCGATGGAGGACGTCACCATCCAGTCCGCACGCGCCTTCACGGCGGCACTGGTGTTGGCATAGACGACCACGGTGCGATCCGGATGCGCATCGCAAAATGCCGCGAACTCATCCGGCGGACAGCCCAGATCGAGCGAGCAGGTCGCATCCAGATCCGGCATCAGCACGGTCTTTTCCGGACTGAGGATCTTGGCGGTCTCGCCCATGAAGCGCACACCCGCCACCACCAGCGTCTTGGCCGAATGGTCGCGACCAAAGCGCGCCATCTCCAGCGAATCCGACACGCAACCGCCGGTTTCCTCGGCCAGGTCCTGCAGATCGGCATCCACGTAGTAATGCGCGACCAGCACAGCCTCGCGCTCCTTGAGCAGCCGTTTGATGCGGGCCTTCAGTTCATCGCGCTCCTCGCGCGACAACACAGGCGGTACCTTGGCCCAGGCATGGGCGACGCAGCTGGCGCCGGACTGCTCATCGGTGAGCATGTCCGGGCGATCGAATTCAACCGTCTTGATGTGGGCTTCCATGATGATCTCCCCGTCCGGCAGGGCGCCGCGCAGGTGGCGTGGCAATGAAACGGACGGCGTGTGAGGAGGACACGTGCCGCGATGCGCTCTCGTGGGCGATTCGTGCGGCCTTTTGAACGTGTGATTGAACGCAGTTTACCCAAAAGAAAAGCCCCGCTGCGGAGCGGGGCTTCACCTATGAAACAGGAAACTCAGGCGTAGCGACGCAGGCGCAGGGCAAATTCCTGCAGTGCGTGGATACCGCTTTCCTCGGCGCGCTTGCACCAGTCCTGCAGTTGGTGCAGCAGTTGCTCACGCGTGGCGTTCGAACGCCCCCAAAGAGCGCCCAGCTCGCGGCGCATCTCAACAAAGGTGTGCAGCGACGAGTGATCCGACACGATTTGCGAGAGCTGCTCGCGCTGCGGCGCGCCCAGCTTGGTTTCATCGCGGTGGAACCACTTGCGGGCCGGCTTCAGCGCACGGTATTCGACGTCGCGCGATTCCTTCAGCTTGGCCAGTTCCTGACGGTAAGCCGCTTTGACAGTCTTGGCGTAGCGGGCCATCACGTCGTAGCGGTTGGCGATGATGGCTTCCAGCGTGTTCTGGTCAACCGGCTTCGCATCCACAAAGCGTGCTTTAGGCGCCACCTTTTTGACCTTGGCCAGGCCAACGATCTCCAGCGCGCGGATGTAGCCCCAACCGATGTCGAACTCGTACCACTTGACCGAGAACTTGGCCGACGTGGCGTACGTGTGGTGATTGTTGTGCAGCTCTTCACCACCGATGATCAGGCCCCACGGCGACACGTTGGTCGAGGCGTCTTCGCAGTCGAAGTTGCGATAGCCCCAGTAGTGGCCCAGTCCATTGATGATGCCGGCAGCATTGATCGGGATCCACAGCATCTGCACGGCCCACACGGTCAGACCGACCGCGCCGAACATCAGCACGTCCAGGATCAGCATCAGGCCAACGCCTTGCCAGGTGAACTTGGAATACAGGTTGCGCTCGATCCAGTCGTCCGGCGTGCCGTGGCTGAACTTCTGGATTGTTTCCTGGTTCTTGGCCTCAGCGCGATACAGCTCGGCGCCTTCCAGCAGCACCTTGCGGATGCCGCGCGTTTGCGGGCTGTGCGGATCGTCTTCGGTTTCGCACTTGGCGTGGTGCTTGCGGTGGATGGCAGTCCATTCACGCGTGACCATACCGGTCGTCAACCACAGCCAGAAGCGGAAGAAGTGCGCGGGAATCGGATGCAGATCCAGCGCACGGTGCGCCATACAGCGGTGCAGGAAAATCGTGACAGCGGCGATGGTGATATGCGTCACCACCAGCGTGAAAATCAGGATTTGCCACCAAGCCCAATCCAGGGTGCCGTTGGCAAGGAAATTCAAAAAGGAGTCGATCAAAGTGTTCTCCGTGGTCAACTCGGGGTGATCAAAGCAGCCTAGGTCGAAAGCGACGTTGCTGCCTCTTGAGGCCATCCGCTGTCGCAGCGTTGCAACAGTGGGGTCGTCTTGGCGGGGAATCGGGTGTTGGCACCCGGCTTGCGCGTCACATCGGCGAGCGTTCCGTCGCCGGTCATGTGACCTCCGCCCCAGCGCAATGCAAGCGGTTTGCGGCGCTTTGCCGCAAGTAAAACACTGCGACGGTGCCGTCTGATCCTTTGTGGGAGCAGCCGGCATTTTAACCGAATACCCCCTCTATTCCATGAGGGAAAACCGTCAGTTTGACCCAAAACAAACGGACATCGTTCCTGACGGCGCTGTGCTAATCATCAAGCCGGCGCAGATGGATCAACAGATGGGGCGCCCACATCACCTGAAGCACCTTGCTGCAGCGCCAGCGGCCCCAGCACACGCACTTCGCGCTGCGGATACGGAATCTCGATCCCCGCCTCCTTGAAGCGGCGATAGATGGCGCGGTTCAAGCCGGACTGCACGCCCAGCTTGCCGTTGTGCGGGTCATTGATCCATACACCCAACTCATACTCGATGCCGCTGTCGGCAAACAAGGCCATGAAGGCGGCAGGGGCCGGTTCGGTCAGCACGCGCGGAACACCCTCGGCGCATTGCACGAGCAGCGCGAGCACCACTTCCGGATCCGCCGCATACGACGCTTGGACCCGCACCGCCACACGCACCGTGCCGCGCTCGTTATGGTTCTGCACCGCCTGCGCAACCATCAGCTCGTTCGGCACCAGCGTGTCGCCGTCGCCGTTGCGCACCACGGTGTAGCGCGTGCGGATTTGCGTGACGATGCCGGTATAGGTGCTGACCGTGATCTGATCGCCCAGCTTGAGCGAGCGCTCCAGCAGAATGATGAAGCCCGAGACGTAGTTGCTGGCGATCTTCTGCAAGCCGAAGCCCAGGCCCACACCCAGCGCGCCGCCAAACACCGACAGCACCGTCAGGTCGATCCCCACCAGCGACAGGCTCAGCAGCAGCGACACCAGCAGCAGCACCGCCTTGGCCACGCGCGAGAGCACCACCTTCAGGTTGGCGTCGATGGCCTTGGCGCGCGTGATACGGTTATCCAGCCACGAGCCGAACCACATTGCGATCAGCACGGTGAGCAGAATCCACACCACACCCATCAGCATGGCCGCGAGGCTCACCTTCTGCTTGCCGCCGATCGCGAACCGGATGCCGTCCAGATAATCGATCACGTCACCCAGCACGCCCAGCACGTAGAGCACCATGCCGATCCACATCAAGGTGGTCAGCACGCGCTGAACCAGCACCAGCATGCCGTGCAGTTCGCCATTGGCCGACAGCACGCGGCGCAGCACGTAAAACGTGAGGTACAGCATCGTCAGGCCGAACAGCGGCACCGCCGCCAGCCGGAACACGCTGATCGGCATGACCCCGACCAGCGCATAGCGCGCCCCAAGCACCAGCAGCCAGCCAATCAGCGGGAACATCGCCCGCTCCAGGCTCGACCACGCGAAGCGCAGCGCGAAGGTTTCATTCACGTGGCTGGCATGCAGGCGCCGCGCGATGGGCCGCGCCATCAGCCAGGCCGCGCCCAGCAGCAGCACAAGCACGCCCAGCTGCCAGATGAAGCGCGGGCCGCCCAGATCGGAGACGATGTCGCCGATCATGTGGCCCAGTGCGATGTGGTTCAGAGGCAGTTCGTTCATCCGAGACGTCGATTACCGGGTGCGCTCATTGGGCACCGTTATTGCGCACGATAGGGCAACGCATCGCCCACATGCTTCTGCCAGTTGGCGGCGTAGCGCTGCGCAAGGTCAGTATCGCCGCGCACGATCAGTACGTTTTCGGCGTTGCCGCGCTGCGCGGTCTGCGTGAAATTAAAGCTGCCAGTCACCAGCACCGGATGCGACCCACGCGGGTCGATCACGATGACCTTGTTGTGCGCGTTCTTGTAGCGCACCTCCAGCCACACGGGGATACCGGCGTTGGCGATTTCAGGGATGCGGCTGCCGTTCGAACGCATCATCTGCTCACGGTCGGCCAGCACACGTACATCCACGCCACGCTGATGCGCCGCCAGCAACGCCCGCGTGATCGCCTTGTTCGAGAGCAGGTAGGCCTGCACCAGTACCTGTTCGTGGGCTTGATCGATAGCGTCGGCCAGCAAGCCCTCGATGTCGTCATCCGGTGTGAAGGCCGCCTGCACCGTGCCCTTGGCGGGCTGCACCGGCGGCGTGTTGCGCGCCTGGGCGATGCTGCCCGCGCTGAAGGCCAACACGGTGGCCAACAGCAAACCCAGCCGGCGCAACATCATGCGCGGCGCTCCAGCACAGCCGCGAAGAAGCCGTCGGTTTGATGCACCTGCGGATAGAGCTCGAGGTACGGGCCCATCTCCAGCGCGATCTTCTGCGCAGCCAGCACCTCGCCAGCGGGCACGAGCACGAAGTCTTCGTGCGCGGCCAGGAACTGCTCGACCACCTGTTGGTTCTCGCGCGCCAGCACACTGCACGTCGCATAGACGAGGCGGCCACCCGGCTTCAACAGCCGCGCCGCCGAGGCAAGAATCGACTGCTGCTTGGCCGACATCTCTTCCACGGCCTGCGCAGATTGACGCCACTTCAGGTCCGGATTGCGACGCAGCGTGCCCAGCCCGCTGCACGGCGCGTCGACCAGCACGCGGTCGATCTTGCCGGCCAGGCGCTTGATCTTGGCATCGTGCTCGCTGTCGATGCGGCTCGGGTGTACGTTCGACAAGCCGCTGCGCGCCAGGCGTGGGCCCAGGTTGCTCAGGCGCTTTTCCGATACGTCGAAGGCGTACAGTCGCCCGGTCGAGCGCATCGCCGCGCCAATCGCCAGCGTCTTGCCGCCTGCGCCCGCGCAGAAGTCCACCACCATCTCGCCGCGCTTGGGCGCCAGGAGTTGGCACAGCAATTGACTGCCCTCGTCCTGCACCTCGACCGTGCCGTTGGTGAAGATGTCGAGCTTGTTCAGCGCCGGCTTGCCCGCCAGGCGGATGCCCACCGGCGACAGCGGCGCCACAACGCCCTCAATGCCAGCTTCGGCCAACGTGGCGAGCACCGCATCGCGTTCGCCCTTGAGCGTGTTGACGCGCAAGTCCAGCGGCGCCGGCGTCAGCCAGGCTTGGGCCAGCGCCTCGGTAAATTCGGCGCCGTGTTGCGCGACCAGCGCGTCGAACAGCCAATCCGGCAAATTGGCACGCACGCGCGGCGCCAGAGCAGCGCGATCGCGGAGTTCCCAGCGGTCCAGCCATTCGGCCTCAACCGGCGTCAGGAACGGGGCGATGGCCTCGCGGCCGGCGGTCTGCAGCAGACCGAGCACCACCAAGCGACGGCGCGCGGGGCCGGAGCCGCTCTCGGCAAACTGGCCGAATTCGACCTTGCGGCGCAGCACGGCAAACGCCGCCTCGGCGATGATGCCGCGCTCGCGGTGGCCGAGTTCGTGGTGCTCACGGAAGTATTGGCTGACCACCATGTCGGCCGGTGCCGCAAAGTGCAGCAAGCGGGCGAGCACCTTGTCCAGATGCTCGAAATGGCTGCCGTGCACGCCCGTGCGGGGGCGCGGAGCACTGCGTTGCTGGGGCTTGCCCTGCGGCGCGCGGTACCACCCGCCGCCGCCTGCGCCGTGACCTGAACTCTGGCGCTTGTTGCCACCGCCGCTGTTACCACCGCCGTTGCGCGAACGCTGACGATCCTGACTCATGCTGCCTCCTGGGCGTCAACGCCAATCACAAGTTGCGACGCATCCGGCGAAACCCGGACCACGCCTTGTTCGACGCGCAAGCGTCCTTCCACAAACCAGCGCACGGCACGCGGATAGATCACATGCTCCTGCGTCAGTAGCCGTCCGGCGAGCGAGTCCGGCGTGTCGCCCTGCCGCACTTCGATGGCGGCCTGCAATACGATCGGACCATGGTCCAGTTCGGCAGTCACGAAATGGACCGTCGCGCCGTGCACCTTCACGCCCATGGCCAGCGCCTGCTCATGCGTATGCAATCCCGGGAAGCACGGCAGCAAAGACGGATGAATGTTCAACATGCGCCCGGCGTAATGGTTAACGAAGCCCGGCGTCAGAATGCGCATGAAGCCCGCCAGCACCACCAGATCGGGCGAGAAGCCGTCGATGACCTGCGCCAGGGCGGTGTCAAAGCTGTTGCGGTCGGGAAAGCCCTTGTGGTCGACCACCGCGGTGGCAATGCCGTGCGAAGCGGCAAATTTGAGGCCGGCGGCATCTGGGCGGTTGGAGATCACGGCGGCAATGCGCCCGGGCCAACCCTCGGCCTGACATGCGCGAACGATGGCTTCCATATTCGAGCCACGTCCGGAAATGAGAATGACGATGTTTTTCATCGCGGCATTTTATCAAGTGCGCCGCACTCCCCCGAGAAAATCCGGTGTGATGCCTCGGATGACGCCCGGGGCGCCGCCGCCACGGCCGCGCCAGGCCCGCTTTTACCGGTAGCGTGGTATTTAGCCGACGGGCTTCAGCAAAATCCCTATCGTGCCGATAAAAACGGGCGTAGGGACGTTGGCGCGCTGCGCCGCGGTCTGATAATCTCGGCCCCATAATTGTCCGCGCACCCGGGGGTCGGGGTGCTGCCAGCGGTGATCCGTCGCATATCTCGCCAACGATCATCCTGCGCTGCAACATCGTGCGGTCGATAACCGTGACGGCTGATCGGCACCAAGCTTGACAGCCACCGCCCGCGCCGGGTCGGCACGCGTTACAACAACAAGAGGGCACTGCCCTCACCGGGGAATAAGAATGACGAGCTCGCTGCGTAGCCTGCTGGTGGTCGACGACCACCCTCTCGCCTTGTCTGGCACGACCACGTTTCTTGCACAAGCCTTGCCAGAAGTCCAGGTGCACGCGGCCATCGGCCGCCGCCAGGCACTGGCACTCGTCGATGACGGTGTCCGCCCGGACGTCGTGCTGCTCGATGTATGGCTGTCCGACTGCACCGGCTTCGATGCCATGCGCGAGCTGCGCGGCAAGTTGCCCGAGGCCCGCTTTGCCTTCATGTCGGCCGAGAACACACCCGAAATCGTCGCCAAGGCACAGGCCCTGGGCGCCATCGGCTTCATCGGCAAGCACGCCGATGCGCATGCGTTTTCCAAGGCGGTCGCCGGTATCTTCGGTGGGGATTCGTCGTTCCCATCGGAGGACGACCTGGGTGGCATCAACGGCAAGGGCAACGCCTCGCACGGCATCCCCATCACGCCGGCCGAACTGGGCCTGACGCCGCGTCAGGGTTCAGTACTGGCACTGCTGCTTGAGGGCTTGCCGAACAAGTCCATCGCCCGCCAACTGGGTCTGACGGAAAACACCGTCAAGGAACACGTTTCGGCGATCCTGCAGCGGCTGGGCGTGCGCACGCGCATCCAGATCATCTCGCGCATGGAGCGCTTCCGCCTGACCGGCGCGGCTTGATCGCCTGATTGGATCACGGCGCCGCATTCGACGGCGCCGCCCCCCTCTTACCTCAGTACGCGACCTGCGGTTCAGCCGCGCGCCCGCGCAGCCAGCGCTTGAGCAGTACGCGCAGCATGTTCGGGTCCATCGGCTTGGCCAGCAGTAGATAGCCGGCTTCTTCGGCACGCGCCAGGGCGGCGGAGTTGCGGTCGCCCGTGAGCAGCACGGCGTGCGCGTCTGGATGGCTGACCTGCCAGCGCTCCAGCAGTTGCAGGCCATCTTCCTTGCCCGGCAGGCGCAGGTCGCAGAAGATGATCTGCGGGCGCAGACCCTTTGCGAGCAGTTGATCGGCGGCAGTGCCATCGGCGGCGCTGTGCACCTCCACGCCCCAGGCTTCGAGCAGCGCATGCCAGGCCTTGCGGATCTGCGGATCGTCATCCACCACCAGCACCACGCCCGAGAAGCGCGGCTGATCCAGCACCGCACGCTTCTGCTCGGCACGCGGCTGCGCGGCCAGCGGCGCCTTGATCTCGGCCGGCACCGGGCGCAACGCCATCCAGAACATCGAGCCCCGCCCCGGCACTGAGCGCACGCCAAAGGTGCCACGCAGCAGACGCACGCATTCCTTGTAGATCGACAGGCCCAGGCCGAGGCCCTGGCTCGGGTCGCGCTCCGGGTTCTCGACCTGGTAGTACGTCGAGAAGATGTCCTTCTGGTGCTCGGGCGCGATACCGATGCCGGTATCCCATACCTCGATGCGCAGATACTTCTGACGCACGCGCAGCGCCACCATCACGCCACCGCGCTCGGTGTAGCGCAAGGCGTTCTGCAGCAGGTTGAACAGCGCCCGGCGCAACAGCACCGGCTCGGCCATGCCGAACACCGGCAGCGGCGGAATGCGCTGCGTGAGCGTCAACCCCTTCGCACGCGCATCCGGCATGAACTGCTGAACCACCTCGGTGATGACCTCGCCCAGATCCACCGGCTCCAGCGTCGGCGAGGTCTTGCGGCTCTCCAGCTTTGACAGATCGAGCAGCGAGCGGAACAGCAGATCGATGGTGGCTGCGCCCGAGGCAAGCTGCTCCACCAGCGGCGCCAGCGATTCCGACTGATTGCGCGCCCGCAACGCTTCCACCAGCAGCACGATCGCGTGCACCGGTTGGCGTAGGTCGTGGCTGGCAGCCGCCAGGAAGCGCGACTTCTCTTCCGACGCCGACAGCGCGCGTTGTTTCTCGTCCTGATAGCGCCGCGCGAGCTGGCGGCTTTCGTTCTCAAGCTGGATTTCGCGCACCAGCGTGTTGTGGATATTTACAGCGTGCCGCGTCAGCAACGCCGCGAAGAACAGCAGCACGCCGCGCAGGTACAGCCCGTGCCCGGGAAACGCCTGCTCGGCCAGCAAAAAGTGCGGCGCCAGAATGCCGGTCCCCAGGATCAGCAGGCTGGACGGCACCGGCGCCTGCGAGAGCACCGCCGCTGCCGCCACCCCAATGATGACGATCATCAGCAGGCTGCTGAACTCCAGCGAGGGCGACATCAGGTACAACCCCGCCGAGCAGCCCCAGGCCACCCCGCCCACGGCCGACATCACATGCATGCCCGTCCACCACTTGCGGGTGTGCGGGGCCAGCGTCATGCGGGTCAGGTCGTAGCGATAGCCGAAATAGAAGCGCAGGCCCGAGGCGGTCAGGCACAGCATGATCAGGCACCAGCCCAGCAGCGCCGGGCGGATCGAGGCATCCCCCCAGAAAGCTGCCATCGTCAGGGCGGGCAGCACGACGGACGCCGCGATCCCCATGGGGGCGCCGCGATGCACGGCGGCAAGCAGCTTGGCTCGGGCGTCCAATTCAAGCGGCGCGCGGCTGGCGAGCCCAAACTTAGTGAAGAAGATGCGCAACGGGGCGTTCAAAGGGGTGTGGGGAAGAAACCGGATATCGGATTGTGCCGCAAGGTTGCGGCGGACGGGCACACCGTTCGGACGATTGTGCAACACCCCTGCCCGTTCGCCCCCCGCGCCGCCGGCGCTGGGGCAATCCCTTATATAATGTACGTTTTGCTGGATTTTTGCGGATTGTCACGCCAATCCGGCACGGAAACCGTATCCCAGCCGTTTCTTTTTTCTTCGACCACCGACGCTTCTCGTGAAAGTCTTTCGCGGCCTGCCCAACGCCGAGAGCCGCGCGCCCTGCGCGCTGACCATCGGCAACTTCGACGGCGTGCACCGTGGCCACCAGTCGCTGTTGGCCCGCGCGCGCGCGGCGGCCGACGCACGCGGGTTGCCGCTCACGGTGATGACCTTCGAGCCGCATCCGCGCGAATTCTTCATGCCGGACCGCGCCCCTACCCGCATCGCGCTCTTGCGCGACAAGCTGGAGAGCCTGCGCAAACAAGGCGTCGACCGTGTGGTCGTGGAGCACTTCAACGCGCATTTCGCCGGCCAGACGCCGGACGAGTTCGTGCGCAACGTACTGGTTGACGGCCTGCACACGCGCTGGCTGCTGGTGGGCGACGACTTCCGCTTTGGCGCCAAGCGCGCGGGCGACTTTACTTATCTGCAGGCCGCCGGCGCCCAGTTCGGCTTTGAAGTCGAACAGATGGGCTCGGTGTCGGAATCCGGCATCCGCATCTCCAGCTCGGCCGTGCGCGAGGCGCTGGCCGCTGGTGACCTGGAACACGCGCGCCGCCTGCTCGGCCACGGTTACGCCATCAGCGGGCATGTGGTGCACGGGCAGAAGCTCGGCCGCTCGCTGGGTTTCCCGACGCTGAACCTGCGCATCTCGCATAAAAAGCCAGCGGTATCGGGCATCTTTGTCGTGCAGGTGCACGGGCTGGCTGAGAAGCCGTTGCCGGCCGTCGCCAGCATCGGCGTGCGCCCGACCGTGGATGATTCCGGCCGCGTGCTGCTGGAAACGCATATCTTCGATTACCACGCCAGCGTCTACGGCAAGCTGGTGCGCGTGGAATTCATGAAGAAGCTGCGCGACGAGGCCCGCTTCGACTCGCTCGACGCGCTGAAAGACGCCATCGCGCAGGACTGCATCGACGCGCGCCATTTCTTCGGCTTGGCTGTGCCTGCCGACGGCGAATCGCCAGCCTTGCGGCGCGCGCAGTTTGCCAATTCCGCTACCTCCGCCACCGACCGAATTCAGTAGGCGGTCGATACTCTCGCCGCCCGAAGCTACGCCGCGCACGTGCCCTGCCCTGATAGGCGCGCTGCTCCGATCCGATTTGCCCGAATCTGCCCCACATCACACCATGTCTGACGCCAAGAAGCCCACGCCGGAGAAAAGCAAGTACCCGGTCAACCTGCTGGACACCCCCTTCCCCATGCGCGGCGATCTGCCCAAGCGCGAGCCGCAATGGGTCAAGCAGTGGCAGGACAAACAGCTCTACAAGAAGATCCGCGCCGCACGTAAGGGCGCGAAGAAGTTCATCCTGCACGACGGCCCCCCGTACGCCAACGGAGACCTGCACATCGGCCACGCGGTCAACAAGATCCTCAAGGACATGGTGATCAAGGCGCGCGGCCTGACCGGCCTGGACGCCGTCTACGTGCCGGGCTGGGACTGCCACGGCATGCCGATTGAAATCCAGATCGAAAAGCAGTTCGGCAAGGGCCTGCCTGTGAAGGAAGTGCAGGAGAAGGCGCGCGCCTACGCCACCGGCCAGATCGCCCGCCAGAAGGCGGATTTCGAGCGTCTGGGCGTGCTGGGCGACTGGGCCGATCCGTACCTGACGATGAACTTCCGCAACGAAGCGGATGAGGTACGTGCGCTGGGCAAGATCCTGGAGAAGGGTTACGTCTTCCGCGGCCTGAAGCCGGTCAACTGGTGCTTTGATTGCGGCTCGGCGCTGGCGGAAGCCGAAGTTGAATACGCAGACCGTACCGACCTGTCGATCGACGTCGGCTTCCCGTTTGCGGACATCGACGCGCTGGCCAGCGCCTTCCACGTGGGCGCGGATGTGCTCAAAGCCAAGCAAGGCTGGATCGTGATCTGGACCACCACGCCGTGGACGATCCCCTCCAACCAGGCGCTGAACCTGCACCCGGAAATCGAATACGCACTGGTCGACACGCCGCGCGGGCTGCTGATCGTCGCCAAGGAGCGCGTCGAGGCCTGCCTGCAGAGCTGGAAGCTCGAAGGCACTGTGCTGGCCACGTGCGAAGGTGCCGCGCTCTCGGGCGTGCGCTTCCACCACCCGCTGGCCAAGATGGACGCCGGCTACGACCGCACCTCGCCCGTCTACCTGGGCGACTACGTGACCATCGACACCGGCACCGGCATCGTCCACTCCGCGCCCGCCTACGGCGTGGAAGACTTCCAGTCGTGCAAGTCGCACGGCATGCCTGATTCGGAAATCATCAACCCGGTGATGGGCAACGGCGTGTACGCATCGACGCTACCGCTGTTCGGCGGCCAACTGATCTGGGATGCCAACCCGAAGATCGTGGAAGTGCTGCGTGACTCGGGCAACCTGTTCGACGCGCACAAGCACCCGCACAGCTACATGCACTGCTGGCGCCACAAGACGCCGATCATCTACCGCGCCACGTCGCAGTGGTTTGCGGGGATGGACGTGCAGCCCAACGACGGCAACGCCACGCTGCGTGAGACTGCTTTGGCCGGCATCGACGCCACCGCGTTCTATCCGTCGTGGGGCAAGCAGCGCCTGCACAACATGATCGCCAACCGCCCGGACTGGACGCTCTCGCGCCAGCGCCAATGGGGCGTGCCGATGGCCTTCTTTGTGCACAAGGAAACCGGTGCACTGCATCCGCGCACGCCCGAGCTGCTGGAGCAGGTTGCCCAGCGCATCGAAAAGGCCGGCGTGGAAGCGTGGCAAACGCTCGACCCGCGCGAACTGCTCGGCGATGAGGCCAACATGTACGAAAAGAACCGCGACACGCTCGACGTGTGGTTCGACTCGGGCACGACGCACTGGCACGTCATCCGCGGCTCGCATGCGGCGGACCTGTACGACGCCTCGGCTGATCTGCCGGACGGCCGCCTGGCTGACCTGTACCTGGAAGGCTCGGACCAGCACCGCGGCTGGTTCCACTCGTCGCTGCTGACCGCCTCGATGCTGTACGGCAAGCCGCCGTACAAGGGCCTGCTGACGCACGGCTTCACGGTCGACGGCGAAGGCCGCAAGATGTCCAAGTCGATCGGCAACACGATCGCGCCGCAGGAAATCGCCAACAAGATGGGCGCCGAGATCATCCGCCTGTGGGTGGCCTCGACCGACTACTCGGGCGAACTCGCCATCTCGGACGAGATCCTGAAGCGCGTGGTGGAAGGCTATCGCCGCATCCGCAACACGCTGCGCTTCCTGCTCGCCAACCTGACCGACTACGACCACGCCAAGCACGCGCTGCCGACCGAGCAATGGCTCGAAATCGACCGCTACGCCGTAGCGCTGACGGATGCTCTGCAGAAGGAAGTGCTGTCGCACTACGACGTCTATGAATTCCACCCGGTGGTTTCCAAGCTACAGACGTTCTGCTCGGAAGACCTGGGCGGCTTCTACCTCGACGTGCTGAAGGATCGCCTGTACACCACGGCGCCCGATTCCGTGGCGCGCCGCTCGGCACAGAATGCGCTGTACCACATCACCCTGTCGATGCTGCACTGGATGGCACCGTTCCTGTCGTTCACGGCTGAAGAAGCGTGGCAAGTCTTCGCGCACGGCACGGAGCACACCGACACCATTTTCACCAGCACCTACTACGACGCCCCGGTGCCGCAAGGCGCCAGCGCCCTGCTGGAGAAGTGGGCGGCCATCCGCAACGTGCGTGGCGAAGTGACCAAGCAACTGGAAACGCTGCGCACCGATGGCAAGATCGGTTCGTCGCTGCAAGCGGAAGTGACGGTCGCGGCCGGTGACACGGTGTACGACGCACTGAACAGCCTCGGCGACGATCTGCGCTTCGTGCTGATCACGTCGGCGGCCAAGCTCGAGCGCGCGCCCGAAGGCGGCGATCTGCTCATCAGCGTGGTGCCGTCAACGCACGCTAAGTGCGAACGCTGCTGGCACTACCGCGCTGACGTCGGCCACGACCACGCCCACCCGACCCTTTGCAAGCGTTGCACCGACAACCTGTTCGGCGCCGGTGAACAACGGAGCGCTGCCTGATGGCCACTCGTAACAACGGTAAGAGCAAGTCGGTTGGGTTAAAGAAAAGCGGTAGCGGCCATGGCGTGGGCCCGTGGCTGGGCCTCGCTGTCATCTGGATCCTGCTGGACCAGTTGACCAAGGTTGCCATCAGCAAGACCTTTGTCTGGGGAGAGTCGCGCCCCATCACCGGGTTCTTTAACCTGGTGCTGGCCTATAACAAGGGCGCGGCGTTCTCGTTCCTGGCGGCCGCCGGTGGATGGCAGCGCTGGTTCTTCACGGGCCTGGGCGTGGCGGCGGCGGTGTTCATCATCTGGCTGCTCAAGCGGCACAGTGGGCAGAAGATGTTCTGCTTCGCGCTGGCGCTGATCCTGGGCGGCGCGCTGGGCAACGTGATTGACCGCGTCGTCTACGGCCATGTGGTGGATTTTCTCGATTTCCACCTGAACGGTTACCACTGGCCCGCCTTCAACGTGGCGGACTGCGGTATCTGCATTGGCGCGGTGCTGCTGATCATCGACGAACTGCGGCGCGTGCGTCGCTAGCGTCAAGGCTGTCCTGGCCAAGGTTCCATCGGGCGTGCTGCGCCCCGGCGAGGACAGCACGTGCTGGACCACTTGATTGGCAAGGCGCCGGGCCGCGAAACATCCATCGTCACCCTCAATAGCGCACGACGTACCACGCCCGCTTGATGTACTCCGCCACGATCGTCCCGGCTTCATAGATGGGGAAGGACTTGGTGAGTGTGTCACCTGGGAATACGCCGCGCACACCCCACGTCACTTCCGGCCAGACCTGGCGGAACACGTTCAATGCGCGGCCGGTGTGGTACCAGCTCGTGACCAGTACGGCGCTGTGCACGGGCTGATCAGCCAGCGTCTGCCGCGTCATCTGCGCGTTTTCCATTGTGCTGCCGGACTGGCATTCGTGGCCGATACGGTCGGCCGGCACTCCGGCCATCACCAGGCGGCGCTCGATCAGCAGGCAGTCGCCCTCGCCGCTCACAAACACACGCGGCGCCACGCCCGCATGGAACAGCTCCGCTGCGCCAATCACACGCTGGCCCGATTCCCCACCCAGCACGACGATCACGTCTGCGCGGGCGGGTACCGATTCCTCCCGTAACCAAGCCTTGGACTCGCGCACGAGCACGGCACCAATCACCACGGCGACGATAGCGCCAGCGCCAATCACAGCCAATACATTGCGAACTGCCGGGCGACGAAAAACCAGACCAAAAACCATATCGAGAATGCGCATTTGAGGACAAATCCAGGCGCCGGACGCGCCTGAAGCCAAGCCGGTATCATCGCCACTGTTCAGCGGGCAATGCAAACACTGGGGCACCGGGTTGTATCCTGCCCACGCACATTGCGTCAATCGGATTCAAAAGCAGGTGTTTATGGAACTGCAAGGCAAACATTTCGTGCTCGGCCTGACGGGCGGCATCGCGTGCTACAAGTCGGCCGAACTGGTACGGCTGCTGACCAAGGCCGGCGCTACGGTGCAGGTCGTGATGACCGACGCCGCCACGCACTTCATCACGCCGGTGACGATGCAAGCGCTTTCCGGCCGCCCGGTCTTCACGTCGGAATGGGACAACCGCATCGGCAATAACATGGCGCATATCGACCTCTCGCGCGAGGCAGATGCCATCGTCATCGCCCCGGCCTCCACCGATTTCCTCGCCAAGCTCGCGCACGGCATGGCGGACGATCTGCTCTCCACGCTGTGCATCGCGCGCGATTGCCCGCTGCTCGTCGCGCCCGCCATGAACCGGCAGATGTGGGCCGCACCCGCCACGCAGCGCAATGCCGCCCAACTGCGCGCCGATGACGTCACCCTGCTCGGCCCCGATGCCGGCGACCAAGCCTGCGGCGAGGTGGGCGACGGCCGCATGCTAGAGCCGGAAGATATCGTCGAGCGGCTCGTCGGCTTCTTCCAGCCCAAGCTGCTGCGCGGGCACCGCGTGTTGCTGACAGCCGGGCCGACATTCGAGCCGATCGACCCGGTGCGCGGCATCACGAATCTGTCCAGCGGCAAGATGGGCTTTGCGTTGGCGCGTGCCGCGTCGCAGGCCGGAGCGGAAGTCACGCTGGTTGCGGGGCCTTGTCACCAGGACACGCCCGCTGGCGTGCTGCGCATCGACGTGCAGACCGCCCAGCAAATGCACGACGCCGTGATGCGCGAGCTGGATACAAGCAAGAACGACATCTTCATCGCCGTAGCTGCCGTGGCCGACTGGCGCGTGGCGCAGGCTGCCGACCAGAAGCTCAAGAAGCAGAACGACTCGGACGTGCCCACACTGGCGTTCACGCAGAACCCGGACATCCTGGCGGGTGTTGCTCGCCGCCCGAACGCGCCGTTCTGCGTCGGCTTCGCGGCTGAGACAGAGCGCCTGGAAGAGTTCGGTGAGGCCAAGCGCCAGAAAAAAGGCATTCCGCTGCTGGTCGGCAACCTCGGCCACCAGACCTTCGGCCGCGACGACAATGAAGTCGCGCTGTTCGACGCCAAGGGCATCACGCGCCTGCCGCGCGCCGACAAGCTGACGCTGGCGCGCCAGATCGTTGCCGCCATCGCGGACCGTGTGCATGGGGCAAAGCCATGAGCACACCGATCCGCCTGTCCGTCCTCGACCAGAGTCCGGTCATCTACGGCCACAGCGCACGCGACGCGATTGCCGCGACGGTCGACCTGGCACAACTCACGGATTCCCTCGGCTACACGCGCTACTGGTGCGCCGAGCACCACGGCCTGCGCGGCGTCAGCAACCCTGCGCCCGAGGTGATGATCGCCCGCGTGGCGAGCGCCACGAAGCACCTGCGCGTTGGTTCCGGCGGCGTGATGCTGCCCTACTACAGCCCGTTCAAGCTGGCCGAGCAGTTCCGCCTGCTGGAAGCGCTGTTTCCGAACCGCATCGACCTGGGCGTCGGCCGCGCACCCGGCGGAGACATGCGCACCGCGGCAGCCGTGGCCATGGGTGACTACAACCGCGGCGACATCTTCCCGCAGCAGGTGCAGGAACTGATCTGGCACCTGACCGGCACGCTGCCGTCCGATCACCCCGCTTACGGCGTGCTCCTGCAGCCCGAGATCGACACCAAACCCGAGCTGTGGGTGCTCGGCTCCAGCGATTTCGGTGGCGCACTGGCGGCCCGTCTGGGCATCCGTTTCGCGTTTGCGCACTTCATCAACCCGCACGTCGGCCACATCGTCACGCAGCAGTACCGCACGGACTTCGAACCGAACTACGACGCGCGCCCCTACAGCGCCGCCGCTGTCTTCGTGATTGCCGCAGACACGGAGGCCGAAGCACGTCGCTATGAAGCCGCCGTCGACCTGCGCCGCCTACAAATGGCGCTCGGCGCCAACGGCCCGATCCCGACAGTCGAGCAAGGCGAGGCCCATGTCTACACCGAGCGTGACCAAGCCATCGTCATGCGCGAGCGGCCGCGCAGCATCATCGGTACGCCGGAATCGGTGGCCGAGCAGATGCTCGCGCTCAAGGACCGCTTCGTCGCCGACGAACTGATCGTGCTGACCGTCGCGCCGAGCTACAAGGCCCGGCTGCGCTCGTACGAGTTGCTGGCCGAGGCATTTGCGCTACCATCCCCGGCTTCCGCCACCTCTTCTGCCCCATCCGCATGAAACTCGACGTCAAGATCCTCGACGCCCGCCTGCACGAACAGCTCCCGCAGTACGCCACCACCGGCAGCGCCGGGCTGGACCTGCGCGCCTGCATCGACGCCCCGCTCACCATCGAGCCCGGCACCACGCACCTGATCCCGACCGGCATGGCCATCCACCTGGCCGACCCCGGCTATGCTGCGCTGATCCTGCCGCGCTCGGGCATGGGCCACAAGCACGGCATCGTGCTCGGCAACCTGGTCGGCCTGATCGATTCGGACTACCAGGGCCAGCTCATGGTCAGCACGTGGAACCGTGGCAGCACGGCGTTCGTGCTGAACCCGATGGAGCGCCTCGCACAGCTGGTCATCGTGCCCGTCGTGCAGGCCGAGCTGAACATCGTCGATGACTTTGCCGAGAGCGACCGTGGCGCTGGTGGTTTCGGCAGCACCGGGCGTCACTGAACAGCGTCCACGCAATAAAAAACGGCCCGGGATTTCCGGGCCGTTTTTCTTTGGAGCGACAGTTTCGTCAAGCTTCCGCTTCTTCCTGCGCGGGTGCCGGCGGCGCTTCGTTCTCGGAGAACTCCAGCTTCACCGCATCGGCATCGTCCAGGTCCACGACCACCTTGCCGCCGTTGGTCAGCTTGCCGAACAGCAGCTCGTCGGCCAGCGCCTTGCGGATCATGTCCTGGATCAGGCGCTGCATCGGGCGGGCGCCCATCAGCGGGTCGAAGCCTTTCTTCGCCAGGAAGCGACGCAGCTTCTCGGTGAAGATGGCGTCCACCTTCTTCTCGTGCAGTTGCTCTTCCAGCTGCATGAGGAACTTGTCGACCACGCGCATGATGATTTCCTCATCCAGCGAGCGGAAGCTGATGGTCGCATCCAGACGGTTGCGGAACTCCGGCGTGAACATGCGCTTGATGTCGGCCATCTCGTCGCCCTGTTCGCGCGTCGTGGTGAAGCCGATGGTCGCCTTGTTCATCGTCTCGGCGCCCGCATTGGTCGTCATGACAATGATCACGTTGCGGAAATCCGCCTTGCGCCCGTTGTTGTCGGTCAGCGCACCGTGGTCCATCACCTGCAGCAGGATGTTGAAGATGTCCGGATGCGCCTTCTCGATTTCGTCCAGCAGCAACACGCAGTGCGGCTTCTTGGTCACGGCTTCCGTCAGCAAGCCGCCCTGGTCGAAGCCCACGTACCCCGGAGGCGCGCCGATCAGACGGCTCACCGCGTGGCGTTCCATGTACTCCGACATATCGAAGCGGATCAGCTCGATGCCCAGGATGAACGCGAGCTGCTTGGCGACTTCCGTCTTACCCACGCCCGTCGGGCCGCTGAACAGGAACGAGCCGATCGGCTT
>RepKanNP_Acetate_BrdU_F21BDRAFT_1000012_pt1 | contig 94984 bp, 79 predicted proteins | sample RepKananBrdUF21B_FD_10624 | JGI IMG/M metagenome (IMG submission 10624)
CTCGCGGCGGGTGACCCGTTCGGGGCGCTGAACCGCGTAGCCTTGCGCGACGACCCGCCGGCACTCGCGCTGCGCGGCATCGCCATGGCACAGCTTGGCGATCTAACGCGCGCACGGGCCCTGCTGCGCAATGCAGCGCGCGCCTTCGGATCGAGAGAGGCGCTGGCCCGCGCGCGCTGCGTCGTTGCAGAAGCCGAAATTGCGCTCGCCTCACGCGACCTGGGCTGGCCCGAGAAGACCCTCGATGCGGCACGTATCACGCTTGAAGCGCATGGCGACCATGTCAACGCCGCACATGCGCGGTATCTCGACATCCGACGCTTTCTCCTGATCGGCCGACTGGACGATGCGGAGCGCATGTTGGCCGGGCAAAACCCCACCGCTCTGCCACCCGTGCTACGCGCAGCACACGAGTTGGTTATTGCAGGCATTGCGCTGCGCCGTCTGCAAACACAGCCCGCACGTATGGCGCTTGCGCATGCCGAATGCGCTGCGCGCCAAGCCGGCATCCCCGCATTGACGGCAGAGGTGGAAAGCGCAGCCCTCGCACTGCATGCACCTGCCGCGCGCCTGCTCTCGCGAGGCGATGCACGCCTTCTCCGGCTCGAAGAGGTGGAAGCGCTGTTCGCGTCAAAAACGCTCGTTGTGGATGCATGCCGCCTTGCCGTGCGCGAGACCGACACCGTTGTCTCGCTCGCCACACGCCCGGTGCTGTTCACCTTGGCCCGCGCGCTGGCCGAAGCCTGGCCGGCAGACGTGCCAAGAGACACGCTCATCGCCCAGGCATTCCGCACCAAGCACGCCGATGAATCGCACCGCGTGCGCCTGCGTGTCGAGATCGGGCGGCTGCGCGCCGCACTCGGCGATCTGGCATCGGTGAGCGCAACCAAACACGGGTTCGCACTGCAGCCACGGCGCGCGCACGAGATCGTCGTGCTGGCACAACCCGTTGAGGCGCCGCATGCTGCCGTGCTCGCCTGTCTGGCAGATGGGGAGTCGTGGTCCAGCTCGGCATTGGCGCTCGCGCTGGGCAGCAGCCAACGCACCGTACAGCGCGCGCTCGATGCCCTGGCAACGGCAGGCAAGGTGCAGTGCTTCGGACATGGGCGCGCACGCCGCTGGATGACGCCACCCGTGCCCGGATTCGCGACCACCTTGTTACTCCCGGCGCCGCTGCCGAGTGACTAGGATGAAGACTCCGCAACCAAATCCACAGGACACGAACATGAAACGATCCGCCGCCGAAATCGTGCGCGAATATGGCCCGTTCCCGGGTGCCGACAACGTAGGCGGCGTGACGTACGACGGCCAGCACGTCTGGTTTGCGGCCGGGGGCCATGTGCAGGAAGTCGACCCCACCAGCGGCCAAGCGCTGCGCACGATTGATGTGCCTGCCCACGCCGGCACGGCCTTCGACGGACGGCACCTGTTCCAGATCGCGGAAGACCATATTCACAAGATCGACCCGCAAACCGGAAAAGTGCTCGCCACCATTCCTGCGCCCGGCGCCGGTGGAGACTCCGGGCTCGCCTGGGCGGAAGGCACGCTCTGGGTGGGGCACTATCGGGACAAGAAGATCCGCCAGATCGACCCCGAAACCGGCGCCGTGCTGCGCACCATCGAGTCGAACCGCTTCGTGACCGGCGTCACCTGGGTTGACGGCCAACTCTGGCACGCCACCTGGGAAGGCGACGACAGCGACATCCGGCACATCGACCCCCACACGGGCGAAGTGCTGGAGCAGATCGACATGCCAACGGGTGTGGGCGTGTCAGGACTTGAATCGGACGGCGCCGACCAGTTCTTCTGCGGCGGCGGCACCAGCGGGAAGATTCGAGCCGTGCGCCGCCCCGGAAAAGCGGCGAAAACGCCGGCCGACAGCGCCGCCGAATAGCCAAACCGGCGCCCCAGCATCAAGCCCGCCATCGCGCGGGCATTTTCTTTGTTGCGCGCCTGCGTATTTGAAAGCCCCATAACATTCCGCCGAAGCACTCCTTGTACGATGGCCGCGCCCACACTCGTATTTCAGGAGAGACACGATGCCCTACGATGGAAACCGCGCCGCCAACTACGCCGACATCCACGTGCAGCCGAACAGCACCGGAAACTGCGCAAAGTACGTGCGCAAGGCGATTGAATGGGGTGGCGCGACACTTGGACGAACCCACTTTGCCAAAGACTACGGCCCCGTCCTTGAAGAAGCCGGCTTTCACACCGTGCTGACCGCCCCGCGCAAGGGCGACATTGTCGTCATCCAACCGGCACCGGGTCATCCGTCCGGGCACATGGCGATCTATAACGGCACGGTATGGGTATCCGATTTCACGCAGAACGACGGGCCGCAAGGTTTTTATCCCGGACAGGCCTATCGGACCGCGCAGCCCGCCTACAAGATCTATCGCCACGACGACTGAGGCCACCATGAAGACACGACTTTCCAGAGCGCTGGCATGGCTGGTTCTCGCCGTCGGCCTGCTCGGTATGCAAGCCGTCATGGCACAGGGCAAGGCGGCCACGCCGGAAGCCAATACGAAGGCGTTCTACGCGTGGTACATCAAGCTGCAAACCAAATCGGTCTACCCGCTCACAGACAACGGCATCTACACCTACGTTGCGAAAGACACGGTAGACCGCCTGCGCGACGCCTACCGCCGCAATGAGATGCCGGGCGACGCCGATTACTTCACCAAGGTCCAGGACTACGACGAGAAGGACTGGGCGGAACACACCGTGGCCCGCGCTCCGATCCTGCTGGAGGGCGTTGCCGTGGTGCCGGTCACGTTCGGCTCGAAGGACAAGGTGAGCGTGCTCGTCTTCCTGCGCAAGCTGGACGATGGGTGGAAGATCACCAAGGTGGAGGACACGCTGGACTTCCAGTAACACCTGCACCTGCCGCGCCCATGAAGAAGCCCGCATTGCTACGGGCTTTTCGTTTTGTGCGCGCTGCCAAACATTACAGTCAAACTGCACAGTTAAACTGTATTAATGTTATGCTTGGCGCATGGCTAAATCACCACTCCCGAACGATCCCACCCCGCCGGCCACGCTGGCGGGTGATCTGCGCATTGCTCTGGGCAAGCTGTCCCGGCGGCTGCGCGAACAAGTGCATCCGAACGATCTCACCCACGCACAAAAGTCGGTGCTCCTGCGCCTGGACCGTAACGGCCCCGCCACGGTTTCTGCACTTGCCCGTGCGGAGAGCGTGAAGCCGCAGTCGATGCGCGTCACCGTTGCAGGGCTGGAAGGGATGGGGGCGGTTGTCGGCACGCCAGACCCGACCGATGGCCGGCAGACGCTCATCGAGCTGACGCCCGGTTTCCGCAACGTGCTCAAGGAAAGCCGCGCCGCCAAGGACGATTGGCTCTTCCGTGCACTGCAAGCCCAACTGTCTTCCCAGGAACAAGCCGAGCTGGCCAGCGCCGTCAAGCTGCTGCAACGGCTTGCCGAATTCTGAACAAGGAGCGCCTGACATGGCATCACTGCATCTCGTATCGTGGTTCTTCGGCGGCGCATTTCTTGCCAACGCCGTACCGCATTTCGTGTTCGGTATCGCAGGCAGACCGTTTCAAAGTCCGTTTGCAACGCCGCGTGGCGAAGGCCTTTCGTCCTCGACCGTGAACGTGCTCTGGAGCCTGTTCAACCTGGTGGTCGGCTACGTGCTCGTTCTCCGCGTGGGGGATTTCAACTTGCGAGACACCGCCGATGCCGCAGCACTCAGCCTGGGCATCCTGGCCCTCAGCGTGCCGTTGGCGCGGCGCTTTGGCCGCTTCAATGGCGGTAACCTGCCACAACGCCAATGAGCGCATCGTCAACGGGCGTCTTCCGTTCACTGCGCGTCTACAACTACCGCCTCTGGGCAGCGGGGTCGCTGGTCTCCAACGTGGGGACGTGGATGCAGCGCACCGCTCAGGACTGGCTGGTCCTGACGCAGCTCACCCATCACAACGCTTCTGCAGTGGGCACGGTGATGGCGCTGCAGTTCGGGCCGCAGCTTCTGCTGCTGCCCTGGACGGGCGTTGCCGCCGACCGCTACAACCAGCGCAAGCTGCTGATGGCCACCCAGGCAACGTCAGGCGTGTTGGCGCTGATACTCGGGTTGCTGACGGTGACCGGTGCGGTTCAGCTATGGCATGTCTATCTGCTGGCGTTTCTGTCCGGCTGTGCGTCAGCGTTTGATGCGCCGGTGCGCCAGACATTCGTGGCGGAACTGGTGGGCGATGGCGATTTGCCCAATGCGGTGGCGCTCAACTCGACGTCATTCAACGCGGGGCGCATGGTGGGGCCCGCAGCGGCCGGCATCGCCATTGCCACCCTCGGCACAGGCTGGGCGTTCCTGGCCAACGGGCTGTCGTTCATCGCGGTGCTGACTTCGCTCTTCTTCCTGCGCAAGTCCGAGCTGCGCCCCAATGCGCGTGCACACCGCTCGCAAGGCGGCTTTGCAGAGGCCATCCGCTACGTGTGGGCCCGCCCCGACCTCAAGGCCATGCTGGTCATGCTGTTCCTGATCGGCACGTTCGGGCTGAACTTCCCGATCTTCATCTCGACGATGGCCGCAAGCGTCTTTCATTCGGATGCGCGTGGCTACGGTGTGCTGTCGTCGATGATGGCGGTGGGCACGATATCCGGTGCGTTGTTCGCCGCGGGGCGCGAGCGCCCGGAGTTCAAGTCCCTGCTGATTGGTGCGGCGATGTTCGGCCTGGGTTGCACGCTGGCGGCCATTGCACCGAGCTATTGGTTGTTTGCGGCGGCGCTGGTCATCACCGGCATTGCGGCACTCACCTTCACCAATACGAGCAACAGCCTGATGCAGCTGTCTACCGAGCCAGCCATGCGCGGCCGCGTCATGGCACTGCGCGTGGCCATCGCGCTGGGCGGCACCCCCATTGGTGCGCCGATCGTGGGCTGGGTGGCAGACCACCTCGGGCCGCGCTGGTCGCTTGGGGTGGGCGCGCTTTCAGGTTTGCTCTCGGCCGCCGTTGCCATTTACGTCATGCGGCAGCAGATTCACCTGCCTCAGCAAACGCCGTCGACGCTGGGGCAAGGCACGCCCTGAGATCACGTCTCTCGATGCACCGTGATATCGCGGTGCATCGGGCCAGCAGGCGAGTCGCCATGGCGCTGCGCGCCCTTCATGCGAGGCCCAGCCCCCTACTCCTCCTAGTCCTTTCTTGCCGTCACCCCTCATACGAATGCGCTATGCAGAATGCGGCGAATTGTCCGCTTCTTTTGCATAGGCCATGTCAAACGCTGGCCGCCCTGTCACACCCGAAGGAAATGCCATGCAGCCGGCCAACCAACCCTGTCGCCCACCGGCTCTGGAATAGTGCTGTTCATGGTCGTCATGCAAACCCTCGCTGCAACTGCCGCATATGCCCAGGGCCCTGCGCCGACCTAGTGTTCTGTTGTTGCCTACCGTGTCGGATACCTGCTCGCACCCCGACCGTTCCGAACCCTGGAGCGTTCCATGAACATCAGAACGTTTGCGAGCACCGTGATGCACTTCATGGGGGTGTCCTCCGACAACCCCGAACTGCTCAAAGCGCAGTACCGCGCGTTCTCGCGCCAGTTGCCGATGATGTATTTCATCCTCATCACCAGCACCTGGGCCGTCGCGCTGACCTTCCGCGCCGTCACCCCTGCCTGGCTGTCGATCGGCGTCCCGCTGCTGCTCAGCGCGGCCTGCGCCGTGCGCGTGCTGCACTGGTGGCGCTCCAGGCGCATCGACCCGACGCCTGAGCTTGCGCTCAGCGCCCTCAAGCGCACCAATCGGCTGGCGGGTGTCATCGCCGTATCGTTCACGACCTGGTCGCTGGCGCTGTTTCAGTATGGCGACCCCTACACACGTTCTTACCTGGCCTTCTACATGGCCATCACCGTGATCGCATGCATCTTCTGCCTGATGCATCTGCGCCCGGCCGCCGTGACGGTTACGGTGATCGTCAATGGCGCATTCATCGCGTTCTTCGCATCGACCGAGCAACCGACGTTCGTGGCCATCGCCATCAACATGGCCCTGGTGTCGTTCGGTCTGCTGGTCATCCTGATGATCAACTATCGGGACTTCACCCTCATGGTGAACGCACAGACCGAAGCCCGCCGGCGGGAGGCCGAACAGGGCCGCCTACTGCAGATGATCGACGACATGCCGATCGCGGTCATGACGGTCAAACCAGACACGCTCACCATCAACTACGCCAACAACACTTCCAAGCGCCTGGTCGATCGGATCGCGCATCTGCTGCCGGTCAGGCCAGACGCCTTGTTTGGCACCTCGATTGACATCTTCCATGCGCACCCGGAGGTACAGCGCCGGCTGCTCGCCGACCCGGCCAACCTGCCCTACAACACGCGCGTGCAGCTTGGGCCGGAAGTCCTGGACCTCAAGATTTCAGCCGTGCATGCCAATGACGGCAGCTACATCGGCCCCATGCTCACCTGGGGGTTGGTGACCAAAGAGGTGGAAGCCGAGAACCGCATCCGCCAGCTTGCCCACTACGACATGCTCACCGGGTTGGCCAATCGCACCAACTTCCGTGAAGAGCTGGATGCCCGCCTGGCAACGCCAGGGACCCGCGCCGGGCTGCTGTATATCGACCTTGATGGCTTCAAGCTCGTCAACGACACCAAGGGCCACCGCGCGGGCGATGCGTTGCTGGAGCAGGTCGCAGCGCGGTTGTGCGCGGTCTGCAACCACGCCAGTTCGACCATCGCGCGATTGGGCGGCGATGAATTTGCCGTGCTCGTGTCGCATGACGACGCGGACCATGCCAACGCACTCGCTTGCGCCATCATTACGGTGCTCAGTGCGCCATACCCGCTCGGCACGAATCAGAGCGTGCGGATCGGGGCATCCGTGGGCATTGCGCTGGCCCCTGCCCACGGTCAGGACGCCGAGAACCTGCTCTCACGCGCCGACATGGCGCTCTATGCCGCCAAGGCGGCCGGCAAGGGCACAGCACGCCTGTTCAGCTCAACCATGGAAACCCGCATCCAGGAACGCGCTCGGCTGGAAGCCCAGTTGCGCGCCGCGCTGGAGCGCCAGGACCGGTTGTTCGTCTTCTATCAACCGATCATCAATCTCCAGACCGGCAAAGTGACCGCGCGCGAGGCATTGGTGCGCTGGCACCATGCACAGCGCGGCTGGGTCCCGCCGGCGGAGTTCGTGCCCATTGCGGAGCAAAGCGGCCTCATCGACCAGCTTGGCCGCTTCGTGCTCCACCAGGCCTGCCGCGAAGCGACGCGCTGGGAAGACGGTGCCCGCGTCGCCGTCAACATCTCGCCCATGCAGCTGGGCAAGGCAACGCTGGCACAGACGGTGCGCGCCGCCCTGCTGGACTCGGGCCTCGCGGCGGACCGCCTGGAGATCGAGGTCACGGAAACCGCCCTGATCCAGAACGAGGCGGAGAGCTTTGAAGACCTGCGCCAGCTCTACAGCATGGGGGTACATGTCGCGCTTGATGACTTCGGCACCGGCTATTCGTCGCTGGCGCACCTGCGCGCGTTCCCATTCGACAAGATCAAGATCGACCGCTCCTTCGTCTGCGATCTGCCCGAGCGATCAGACAGCGCGGTGCTGGTCAAGGCCATTGCCGATCTGGGCCGCCAGTTGGGTGTGACCACCGTGGCCGAAGGCGTGGAGACGCAGGCGCACGTCAGAATGATCTGCCAGGCAGGCTGCACCGAGGCGCAGGGGTATTTCTACGCCCGGCCCGCGCCGTCCGATGAAGACAAGGCCACGGTGGAGGCGTGTTATGTGGAGGGACCGGACACCTCGGCACTTCGGGCGTGCGTCGGTTGATCGGGTTGCGCTGCCGGCTTTCTTGCTCTTGCTGATGCGGATCACGCGTGCTGCTTCAACGGCTACTCAACAAGTTGCACCTGCAGCCGCCGCTGATCATTCCGTCCGTGATCATCCACCACACGCACGTTGTACTCACCCGCAGTCGGCGGTTGCCAGAACATGGCCTCGCCGGCCGCCGTCTTTCCGGCATAGGCATCGTTGACGAACCAGTACAACGCATGCGCGCTTGCATCTGCGGTGGCATTGAATGCGATGCGCGTATCAGCCGACTGCTTGATACGCACCGCATACACGCTGCCGCGCACCGGTGAGGTGATCTGCGGCGGATCACCCTCCACCGCGCCTGCGCTGCGGCACGCCGGGTTCTGCGGCGGCTTGCGGCGCGGGATGCCTGCCTGCGCAAACACCTGCTGCAGATCGGTCGGCCAGAACTCGTAGATTTCCTGGTGCGTGCGCTTGTCGGTATAGGGCGGACAGGCTGCGAGCCCGGTGGCGTCATCAATCATGACAGGGCGATGCACGCTGCTCACGCGAATCGGCGAAACACCCGGAATGAACCATGTCGAGCCCATTTGCGGACACCACTGGTTTGGCAGATCACCGCTGGCCAGGCAGATCTGTACACGTTTGATGTTTGCCGGAATGCGCCGCAGTGGCTCCACCAACTGAGGCTGCTCGGCCTGCAACGCATCGACCGTCTGAAAGAACAGCGGCGCCGCCGCATCCACGCCAACAAACGACGCATTGCCGGTGTTGTCGAAATTGCCCACCCACACCACCAGCACATAGGGGCCGAAACCGCCCGCCGTCCACGCATCACGAAATGCCCACGACGTACCGGTCTTCCAGTACACCGGCAGGCGCGAAGGCTGGGCGCCGCTGGTTTCATCCGGGCGCAGGTGCTGGCGCAGCATATCCGTCACCATAAAGCTGGCTTCGGCGCTTAACAGGCGCTTGCCCGGCACCGTGGGGGCATCTGCACGCAGGCGAAGCGGCTTGAACAGACCGCCATTTGCCAGCATGGCGTACAGGCCCGCCAGATCCTGCATGGTGACCTCGCCACCGCCCAGCACCAGTGCGAGGCCATAGTGCTGCGGGCTCGCCAGCCGGCTCACACCGGCCTGCTGCAGCAACTGGTAAAGATCGGGCTCGTGGAGTTTCGATGCTACCCACAAGGCCGGAATGTTGCGGCTACGGTTCAGCGCATCGGTTGCCGTGATCGGGCCGAGAAAGTGGCCATCGAAGTTCTCCGGCGAGTACGGCCCGAATGATGTCGGCACATCGCGCAGCACCGTCTGCGGATGCAGCACCCCCTGGTCAAAACCCAGCCCATAGATGAATGGCTTGAGCGTCGACCCCGGCGATCGCCGCGCCAGCGTACCGTTGACCTGCCCCTGGATCGTCCGGTCGAAAAAATTGGCCGATCCCACCAGCGCCTTCACGCCCATGTCGCGCGTATCCACCAGCAGCGCCGCGGCGTTGCGGATGCCGCGCCCGCCGTTGCGCGCCACATAGCGGTTGATCTGGCGCTCCAGCACATGCTGAAGATCCAGGTCGATCGTCGTTACGACACGGGCATCGCGGTCGTCGGTGCCGTTCCAGTCGCCTTGTGCACGGCGTGCAGCCAGGACCTGGTCAGCAGCGTGCGGAGCCTCGAACGGCAGGGCCACGAGCGGCCGCAATGCAAACGGCAGCGCAAACAGCGGCTGCGATGCAGCATCTTGCGGATGCAGTTGAAGCCAGCGCGCGTACAGCCGGTTGCGCGCCACGGTGAGCTGCCGGTTGATCTGATCCTGCTCGGGCAGGCCACGCAACCGACGCACCGGATCCTGTGGAATCACGGCAAGCGCGAGCGCTTCGGGCAAGGTCAGGCTGGCGACGGGCTTGTCGAAATAGACAAGGCTGGCCGTTCCCGCGCCTTCAACGTTGCGACCGTATGGCGCGTCATTCAGGTACGCCTCGAGAATCTGCCGCTTTGAATAGAACAACTCCAGCTGCACCGCCCGCGCCACCTGTTTGAGCTTGCCCAACGGGGTGCGCGTGTTGAGCTGCCACAGCGAGCGTGCAAGCTGCATGGTGATGGTGGAGCCGCCCTGCGGGCTGCCGCCGCGCACGTAGGTCACCCATGCGCCGCGTGCGAGCCCGTACGGATTGAAGCCCGTGTGCCAGTGGAACCAGCGGTCTTCGTGCAACAGCACCGCCTCAACCAGCTGCGGAGACATCTGATCGAGCGGCACCCACAGCCGGTAGCGATCGTCCTTGGCCAGCGCGAGCCGCAGCAGCCGTCCCTGATCGTCCAGCACCGCAATCGACGACGGCTTCCAGCCACGCAGCGGGGGATGCGGCCACAGCCTGCATCCCGCCAGCACGATTCCAACCAGCAGGGCTCCCATGAGCCAGTTCTGCCACCGCACCAGCCAGCCACCCAAGGCACGCAACACGTTACGGCGCCCTCACCACGTTGAGCACCGCACCGCCTGCGGCCTGTGCCTGCACGCGGCGGTCGTACATCGACTCGCCATAGGCCGGCGGCACGACAAAACGCCCGGCGTTGGTCGCCTTGATCCGGTAGACGAACTCACGCACGTCGCCGTTGGCCGTACCGTAGATGACCACGCGGTCTTCGCGCACATCCGCGTACTGCGGCTGCCAGCTTGAGCCCGGCAACCCGACGGGCGAACGCCACGGCGCAGACGCAGCATTGGCTGCGGCGCCCTGGTCGCCCTGCGCCACTCCATCCGCCGCATCCGCTGCATCCGGCGCGGGCGGCGGGGTGATCACCGGATCGAACCCGCCCGGCAGCAGATCGACGATCGCTACGTTGCCAATGCTCTTGTTGTCCGTCGCGCGGATCTTCAGATGCACATCGATCTCCTGGCCGAGCGTGACCTTGTCCAGCGGCTTGCCGCTCGCATCGGTGTACTCGCGGATGATCTCCAGGCCGTTCTTGATCGCCTGCGTAGATGCTGTGCGGTCGTAACCCGACTGGCTCGTGATCTGCCACGCAGGCAGGCTGCTACCGTTGACAAAGCGCAGTTGCGACGCCGCCGCGCTCCACGAACCCGAGCGCATCACACTGCCCTGAACCGCGGAGATGTCCTTCGCGCTGCCATCCGCGCGCACCTCCTCGATCGCGAGCTTGTCTAGCCCGCTGGCGTTTTGCGAGGCATAGGCATCGAGCGCCAGGATGGTCATGGCGGACGACAGCGTGTTGAAACGGTTGTGCTGAACCGGCCCTGCAAGGTTGTCCAGCACACGCGGCGGCAATGCCTTCGCACGCTCCGGGAAGTGCTTCGCCAGCAGGTACAGCATGCTGGCATCGCGCGTCAGCGGATCGAAGTAGTAGCCGTAGACATAGGGCTCGTCGCGTGAGGGCTTGCGCTCCAGCACCTCCTGCGGCCCTGCAACCAACCGGCTGGCCTCTTTCTCCTGCTTGAGCAACTGATACGACGCGGCCAACCAGCCCGCGGCAAGATCGCTCTTCCAGTCGTTCGGGAAGGCATCCTGCAGGCGTTTCTGCACCGCGGCCAGGTTGTTGGTGGTGACGTTGCCCAGGCGCGTGAGCAGATAGACGGCATAGGCGCGCTGCCGCAACTGATCGAGCGAGCCAAGACGTTCGTTGGCGGCAAGCTGCTGCAGGTACGCGGTGCCGGCATCGAGCATCTCCTTCGGCACGGTAACGCCATGCTCGCGCGCGTCGATCAGCACGTGCATCGTGTACACCGACACGAACGGATCGGCATCCGGCGTTGCTGTCCACACGCCAAAGCCACCCTGCCCGTTCTGCCGGGCACGCAGAACATCCAGAAACTGATCGATCGCCGCGGCGTTCGCCCCCTTGTCATCCGCAGGCTGCGGTGCCAGCGCGTTGCGCAGCGACGGCGTCGACATCCACTTCGATGCAAACAGTCGCGGCACCGCGGCGCTCACCACCTGTTCGCTGCAGTAGTGCTGATAGTTGACGAGATAAGACGCCAGCCCCTGCGACAGCACCAGCGGCCCGGTGGACACGCTCGCCTCGCGCGCCACGTAGGCGTCGTACATCTTGCGCAGGTTCGGAAGGCTTACCTTCTTGTCGGCATCGATGCGCGCCACGTCCAGTTGCGTGCGGAAAGCCGCTGCTGGCCGGATCGATACATCCACGCCCTGCTGTGCAGATTTGCTCCCTGCACGCGCACTGAAGCTCAGGTTGCCCGAGCCCAACGTGTCGGTCGCCTTCACGCGGAACAGCGCCACGCCCTCGTGCATGGGCGCAAGCGTCACGGTCTGCGTGGCCGGACCGACCACCTGCAGCTGCGGGCCCACCTTCAGTGCGACGGCAATCGGCATGGGCTTGTCGCCGGCGCCAGTCACGTTGTTGGCCACGCCAACGCTCACCTCGGCCTCATCACCGGGGGCCAGCGTGGTTGGCACGTTGGGCGACAGCACGAAATCGCCCCGCACGGTGGTCGCCCCCTCATAGGTTCCCACCAGATCCGGCGACACCGACACTGCCATCACGCGCAGCTTGCCGTTGAAATAATCCGGCACGGTGTAGCTCAGGCGCTTGTCGCCGTTCACCTCGACGATGCCGGACCAGTAGACCACCGGCTTGTCTCGCTTGCGCTTGAACGGATTGAGCTGCCGACCAATCGCGTCGTCGGCATCGCCACCCGGCGCGGCCATCGACATCAGCGTCTCGAAGTCCGGCAGGATCAGGTCGAGAATCTGCGACGTACCGACCTCGAGCATGCGCTTGCGGAAGAAGTACTTAAGCGGGTCGCCCAGCTTGTAGTGCGCGACCTGCAGGATGCCCTCGTCCACCGCAAACACCACCACCTTGCCCGGCCGGGCGGAGTGCACATTGAAGGTGACGGTCTCGCCCGGTTTGACCATCGCCGGCGCATCGACCTTCAGCCCATTGCGCCGTGCATCCATGTTCACCGAGAACGGCACCACGCCGTAGCTCAGCGGGCTCATGAAGATCTCGTCAGACGACGGGTCTCGGATGTACTGCACGTTGATGTAGCCGTTACCCTCAAAGCCGGCCGGCACCGTGATGCGTTGCACGGAGCTGGTCGTATCGGCATGGAACCACGCATGTGCGTAGACCTTGTCGCGTTCGATGGTGATCAGCCCGCTGCCGGCGTACGGCGCACGGATGGCCACCTCCACCGACTCGCCAGGTTTGTAGTCGTGCTTGCTCAGGCTGATCTGCAGTTCGGTATTACGATCCAGCGAGCGCGATACGTTCGCCTCCCCGGTCACCAGGTACTGGATGCGGTTCACCTCCGTACGGTCCGCACTGCGGATCACCAGCGCGTAATTGCCCGGCTTGTCGGTGCGTAGTGCGTAATCGAGCCCGGCGGCAGGAATCGCCAGCGGCTTCTCGTCGACGGGCACCTCCTTGAGCCGCGAGTCGTACTTGTAGGCGCCGGAATCCTGTTTGGTCAGCACCGACACATAGCGCAGCTCGACCAGTTGCGCGCGCAGGTCCTTCAGGTCGATCGCCTTCGCACGCGGGTCAATGGCGACGAGCTTGACGGAGCGCGGGCTGCCGCGCTTCACATAGCCCAGGTCGTCGACCGACTTGTAGCCGACCAGCCATTCGTTGTTCGACACCATCCCCTGCGCGTTCGCCGCCACGCTGCGTCCGCCCTCGGCTTCGAATGCCTTGGACTGGAAATACAGCTGATACGTGGCATCCGCGTATTTCTTCAGATCGAGGTCGAATTCGGCGTGGCCCTTTTCGTCGGTCTTGCCGTCCTGAAGCTGGGTGGTATAGCCCTCCTTGGCGCGCCGTGCATCGAAGAACTGATAGCCGGGCCAACTGCGGAACGCCGGCCATGCCGGGCGCAGCGTGAGCGATGCCGTCACACGGCGGTTTGCCGCCGGCGTACCGAACAGGTTCTGTGCATCGACGATGCCCTTGAGCTGATCTGGCTTGACCCAGCCCTCGGCCACCTGTTGCGACAGCTTGGCTTCAACCTTCATGCGGTCGGGCAGGAACTCTTTGATCTGCACCGTGGTGCTGCCGATCGGCGCATCGACGGCCTGGCCGTTCTTGACGATGTAGAGGTTGACTGCCCAGGTGCCGGTCGGCGCCGTCTCGGCCGGGGTGTAGTCCAGTTCCGTAAAGCCCGAGGCATCGACAGTCACGGGCTGGCGCTTCACCGTCATACCGCGCGGGTCGACGATTTCCGCTTGCAACGGAATGCCCGCAGGGCTGCGCGCCCAGCTGGCGGCACGCACGATCAGGCCGATGTGGAACTGGTCACCCGGCCGGTAGATCCCCCGGTCAGAGAACAGGTACGCCGACAGTTGCCCCTGGTTGGTCGCATTGCGCTCGCCACCGACGTCGAAGCGCGAGAAATCGAGCTGCCGGTCAGAGCTCGAAATCGGCAGGAACGACAGGTCTTCGCCCTTCTTGACGATGTACAGCTTGGGACGCTTCTCGCGCTCCAGCCCCTTGAAGGTCGGGAAGTGGACAACGCCATCCGCACTGGTTGTCTGGGTGTAAAGCACCTGGCCGTTGACGGCCATCACCGACACAGATGCACCTGCCACCGGGCGACCTGTGCGGATCGACTGCACGAACACGTCCTGGCTGCCATCCAGCGCGCGCTTGACCAGCATGCCGAGGTCGGTGACGACAATCAGGCGGGTGTCAGTCGGCACCTGGCCGTTGTCGCCGTCGCTATCGCCATTACCGGCTTCGCTGTCGCCGCCGCCGTCGGTGTCACCGTTCGTCTGGGTATCGCCATCCGACTGGGCGGCGTCGGCCTTCTTCCTGTCCGCTGCAGGGTCATAGCCTGACAGGTGCAGCAGGAAGACGCCGCGCTTGCCATTCTTCAGGTATTGCCCAAGGTCGACACCCTCGTAGTGTGCTTTGCCCGGATCCGTCTCTGGGAACGCCAATTTCTGCTCGAAGCGCTCAACGATGTGGTCTTCGCCAAAGCTGTAGCTCAGTTGGGGGCGTGCGTACGTCCCTTGGTTGAAACTCACCAGATGCTGAAGCTGATCGGGCCTGACGCGACCGATCTCCAGTTTCATCCCCGGCAGATTGCGCGACACCACCGAGATGCGCTTGCTGCCGCTCATGGAGAGCAGCGAGCCGTCGGCCATGAAACGCAGCAACTTCGGATAGTCCGGCACGCTCAGGACCTGCTGCACCGCCTTGCCAAGCTCGTAGCCACCGAACGACTTCAGGCCAGCATCCACCCGCACGTAGACGCGCTGCCCGGGTTGCGCACGGTACTTGAAACTCTGCAGCGGTGCATATTCGCCTTCCGTCGGCGTCAGCTCGATATCGAGCGGCTGTGATTGGCGTAACACGTCTTCGCCCACCTCCGTTGTGTTCCACGGATACGGCGGCTCGTCGTCTCCCTGGCTGACGCCGGGCTTGCGCTTGGGCAACACCCATGCTTTCACAAGACCAGCAAGATCGCTGCCGCGCACGGCACCGCTCATTTCCGCCAGCAGCACCTGCTCAGGCTCGTAGCGATCGTTGTCGACCAGCGTCGGGGCAATCTGGTTGACTGCCAGGCTGTAGAGCCCCGGCACCCGAACAGACGTCTTCTGAGGTGCCTTGGTGCCGTCGCCACCGCGAATGCTGCGCACGCCACTGTCCAGCGTGAGACGCGCTGTCAGATCGTCGCGTGGAATATCGAGCTGCTGAGAATGCACCCAGGCATTGAGCTTGGCCGCATCGTAGGTCACGCTGAAGCGCAGCGGCGTGGTGGTTTTTCCATCGCGGCCGACCATCTCCAGCGCAATGCGTTTCTCAAACTGAGCCGCGTCGACGGGGTAGTTGAAACGAATCGGAAAAATCGTCTTCTTGCCCGCCGCATTCTGCGGGTCCTGATAGAACTCGCTTGCGCCGAATTGCATGTCGAATGCGGGCACATTGAAGTCGAGATGATCGTCAGCCAGCAGCACATGCTTCGCAAAAACCTGGGCAACGTCGAAATTCACCTCGACGTGCGCACCGATCGGCCAATCGGCAGCCGGCATGAAGCGCAGCGTGCGGTCATTGAGCCAAGTCCACTCCCCCTTCAGGGCCGGTTGCATTGCAATGCCGTTGCCGGCGGGCTTTCCAACCAGCTCGATTGGCGCTGCCGAGTGCGAGAAATCGATGTCGAGCGGATGGATGGTGACCTTGGGCTTACCCTCCTCATCCATGTAGCTCGTCAAGGCGGGGGCCCTGACCTTGAACGTGATGCGCTCTGGCTCGACCGGCTTGGGGCGATGCTGATACCACTGCCAGCCAAACGCGCCGGCAACCGCCAAAGCAATGGCGGCTACAACACCACCACCGAAGTGCCACGGACGACGCCGGGCTGCTGCCACCGTGGCCGGCACCCATGCCGGCGCAGACCAGGCAACGCTGCCGAATATCGGTCGCAATATGCGCGCGATCAGTGACAACAGAAACCCGATGACCCGGACGGGCAATCGCAGCAAAAAGCGCAGCAAGTCCATTGTTATTATTCCTTAGCAGAATGCCGCCACTCTCTGGCACGCCCCTCTGGCATTAGTTTGTTGCACGCTGGCAGCTCATACTTTCAAAGCCCCAAGTGCGCACCAAATTATCCGACAACTACCCGAGAAAAAAGCGACAGTCGATGCCTGTAACAAGAAAAACAACGCTTGTGTGAAACCCGCCGTTTCCCTGTCCGGCCTCTGCAGATTGCACATGGTCCGGTGTGTCCAAAGCGGATATATCTCCGGTGCGAACGCACCCCATTTTTTGCGCTAATCACCTACCGCCCCTCTGTGTTACGGATTTAAAACACGCCCCGCCTCCTAATCGGGTAAATTCGCTAAACACAAAAAAGCCCGCTTTACGCGGGCTTTTTTACTAAACCGTGGAGGTGAAAATCACTCCCACTCAATCGTCGCAGGCGGCTTGCCCGACACGTCATACACCACCCGGCTCAAACCACGCACTTCATTGATGACGCGGTTCGACACACGGCCCAGCAGCGTGTAGGGCAGGTGCGCCCAGTGTGCGGTCATGAAGTCCGTCGTCTGCACCGCGCGCAGTGCCGTCACGTAGTCGTACGTGCGGCCATCGCCCATCACACCAACGGACTTAACCGGTAGGAACACCGCAAACGCCTGGCTGGTCAGGTCGTACCAGCTCTTGCCGACATCGGCTTCCGTGCACAGGCCAGCAGCAGCGTCTTGCGCCGTTGCCTTGGTGCCGCGCAGTTCTTCGATGAAGATCGCATCGGCGCGGCGCAGCAGGTCGGCGTATTCACGCTTGACCTCGCCCAGAATCCGCACGCCCAGGCCCGGGCCCGGGAACGGATGGCGATACACCATCTCGTGCGGCAGGCCCAGGGCCACACCCAGTTCGCGCACTTCGTCCTTGAACAGGTCGCGCAGCGGTTCGAGCAGCTTCAAGCCCAGCGTTTCCGGCAGGCCGCCCACGTTGTGGTGGCTCTTGATGGTCGTGGCCTTCTTGGTCTTGGTGCCGCCCGACTCCACCACGTCCGGATAGATCGTGCCCTGTGCCAGCCACTTGGCGTTGGAGAGCTTCTTGGCTTCCGCCTGGAACACCTCGACGAACTCGCGGCCGATGATCTTGCGTTTGGCTTCCGGGTCGGTCACACCGGCCAAGTGGCCGAGGAACTGCTCGGACGCATCCACGTGCACGACCTTGGCGTGCAGGCGGCCGGCGAACATGTCCATCACCATCTTGCCTTCGTCCAGGCGCAGCAGGCCGTGGTCGACAAACACGCAGGTGAGTTGGTCGCCAATCGCACGGTGGATCAGCGCTGCAGCCACTGACGAATCCACGCCGCCCGACAGACCCAGGATCACCTCTTCATCGCCCACCTGTTCGCGGATACGCTGAACGGCTTCTTCGATGTGGTCGCGCATGACCCAGTCCGGCTTGGCCCCTGCAATTTCCAGCACGAAGCGCTCCAGCATCGCGCGGCCCTGCACGGTGTGCGTGACTTCCGGGTGGAACTGCACGGCGTAGTAGCCGCGCGCCTCGTCGGCCATGCCGGCGATCGGGCAGCTCGGCGTGGAGGCCAGCAGCTTGAAGCCCGGCGGCAGCTCGGCAACCTTGTCGCCGTGGCTCATCCACACCTTGAGCATGCCGTGGCCTTCCGGCGTGGCGAAGTCTTGGATGCCGTTGAGCAGACGGGTATGGCCGTGGGCGCGCACCTCGGCGTAACCGAATTCGCGGTGGTCGCTCCACTCGACTTTGCCGCCCAGTTGCACGGCCATGGTCTGCATGCCGTAGCAGATGCCGAGCACCGGCACGCCCAGGTCCCACACAGCTTGCGGCGCACGCAGCTGGTGGTCTTCGTAGGTGCTGGCGTGGCTGCCGGACAGGATGATGGCCTTGGGCGCGAATTCGCGCACGAAGGCATCAGACACATCGTTCGGGTGGATTTCGCAGTAGACGTGCGCCTCGCGCACGCGACGCGCGATCAGTTGCGTGACCTGCGAGCCGAAATCAAGGATGAGGACTTTGTCGTGCATGTTGTGGAGGAATGGAATCGGCAATCGTGTCGACTTCAGTGCCGGGGCCGTACCCAGGCGGCGGCATGTAGGCGGGTTCTTGGCGAGCGGTGGTTTCCGTGCGTTGACGCTCGCGCTCGGCAGCGGCGTCTTCTCGGGCCTTCTGCGCGCGCTCGCGCTCATTGGTGCGCACGCGGCGCGATGCGGGAATCTGCACGGCAGAGAACGCCGCCAGCACTGCAGCAAACGTCGGCAGCCAGATGCGGCCTGCGCCTTCCACCGGCAGATGGAAGAACAGCAGCCAGGCAATCACCAGCACGGCAACAGCCAGGTTCACATGGCCGACCACCTGCGCCACGGCGGTGGTCAGTTGCCCGTTGATGGTGGCTTGCCAAAGCAGCCATGCCAACCCGATCAGCGTGACGCCGAGCAGTTGGCCGTACATCGCCGGTTCCGGCTGCGGCAGTTGCAGTGCGCCGAAGACGGACGTCATCGGCGAGACCAGGAGGACGAGACCGACGCACAGTGCGACAGCCGCATCCAGAAACAGAACGAGTCGCAAAAGCGCTTTCATCAGTGTCTCCAGTTGCGGGTGGCCGCCCGTGCTCCGGCCACCGGTTGAATCAGCCGGAGCGCCCGCGCGCCCCGGCGGCAGTACTGCGTTGCCTTCTATCTTGTGTGCGGTGATCGCGTTGCCGATCAGTCGCGGTGATAGTTCGGCGCTTCCTTCGTGATCTGCACGTCGTGCACGTGCGATTCGTTCATGCCTGCGGCCGTGATCTCGACGAACTGGCTCTTTTCGTGCCATTCGGCAATCGATGCGCAACCGCAGTAGCCCATCGACGAACGAACACCGCCCGTGAGCTGATGCACGATCGGCAACGCAGAGCCCTTGTAAGGCACGCGACCCTCGATGCCTTCCGGCACGAGCTTGTCGACGTTGGCGGTGTTGTCTTCCTGGAAGTAACGGTCGGCAGCGCCATCCTTCATCGCGCCCACCGAGCCCATGCCGCGGTAGCTCTTGTATGAGCGACCCTGGAACAGGAACACCTCACCCGGAGATTCATCCGTGCCGGCAAACATGCCACCCATCATCACGGTGTGTGCACCGGCAGCCAGTGCCTTGGCAACGTCGCCCGAGTAACGGATACCACCGTCGGCGATGAGCGGCACACCGGTGCCCTTGAGCGCTTCGGCCACGTTGGATACCGCAAAGATTTGCGGCACACCCACGCCGGCAACGATCCGCGTCGTGCAGATCGAGCCCGGGCCGATACCCACCTTGACGCCATCCGCGCCATGGTCAACCAGCGCCTTGGCCGCATCGCCGGTAGCGATATTGCCGCCAATCACCTGCACTTGCGGGTAGTTATCTTTGATCCAACGCACGCGGCTGAGCACGCCCTGGCTGTGGCCGTGCGCGGTGTCGACCACGATCACGTCCACGCCGGCCTTGACCAGCAGGTCGATGCGCAGGTCGTTGTCCGGGCCCACGCCCACGGCCGCGCCCACGCGCAGCGAGCCGCGCTCATCCTTCGAGGCCAGCGGGTATTCCGTTGCCTTCTGGATATCCTTGACGGTAATCAGGCCACGCAGCTCAAAATCGTCGCCCACCACCAGCACGCGCTCCAGGCGGTGCTTGTTCATCAGGCGCTTGGCCTCTTCCAGCGAGGCGCCTTCCTTGACGGTGACGAGTTTCTCGCCCGGCGTCATCTTGGCGCGCACCGGGGCGTCCAACTCTTCCTCGAAACGCAGGTCGCGGTTGGTGATGATGCCCACCACCTTCTTGCCTTCCAGCACCGGGAAGCCAGAGATGCCGTGCTGTGCCGACAGCGCCATCACATCGCGGACCTTCATGTCCGGACCGATGGTGATCGGATCGCGCAGCACGCCCGATTCGAAGCGCTTGACCTTGGCGACTTCGCGCGCCTGTTCTTCCGGCTTCAGGTTCTTGTGGACGATACCGATGCCACCCTGCTGCGCCATGGCGATGGCGAGCCGCGCTTCCGTAACCGTATCCATGGCAGCGGAGACGAGCGGAATGGCGAGTTCAATCGAACGGGTGAGCTTGGTGCGAAGGGACGTATCGCGGGGCAGGACGGCCGAGTAAGCCGGGACAAGCAGCACATCATCGAACGTGAGTGCTTTCTGGACAAGACGCATAGCAATTTCCTCTAGGCGCAAAATCGGATTATACGGGAATTCGCCCCACGGTTGTAGACAGCCATGCTATGCTCGATAAATTTTTCTTCGCGCACGCATCTAAAGCGCGCTGCGCCGCCAGCGGCCGCCGCTGGTGGTCATACCGTGCCAGCCTCGCGAGTGTTCGAATGGGAATTGGCGTATTGTGCGCCCTGCTGGCCGGGGCGATGTGGGGCATGGTCTTCATCGCGCCCCGCGCACTGCCAGCGTTCTCGCCCTGGGAGCTGGCCCTCGGCCGCTACCTTGCCTACGGCGCCATCGCGGCCATTGCCGCCGCCCCGATCCTTCCCCGCATTGCCCGCAAGATCACCCGCACCGATTGCCTGGAGCTCATCAAGCAATCCTGCAGCGGCAACCTTGTCTATTACGTCCTGGTGGCATTTGGCGTGCAACTGGCCGGGGTTGCCCCCACTTCACTCATCATCGGCATCCTGCCCATCACCGTGACAGTGCTGGGGCGGCGCGACCACGGTGCCGTGCCGCTTTACCGGCTGATCTGGCCGTTGCTGGTGGTGGCTATCGGCATCGTGTGCGTCAACATCGACCTGTTCGGCCATGAGAGTGCTGCGGCTGCAGCCAACGCTCGCCCCATCTGGCAACGCATTGCCGGCATCGCCTGCGCCGCCGGCGCGCTGTGCAGCTGGACGTGGTATGCCGTGGACAACGCGCGCTACCTGCAGCGCAATCCGCATTTCTCGAGCAACGAGTGGTCAGCGCTATATGGCATCTCGAGCGGCGTTCTGTCGACCGCACTGACCGTAGCCGCCCTGCTCGTTGCCGGCACAAGCTGGGCCAGCGGCGGCGGACGCGTCTGGGGTACCTTCTGGGCAGTGAATGCTGCCGTGGCACTCGGCGCGTCGCTGATCGGCAACAACCTGTGGAACATGGCTTCCCGCCGCCTACCGCTCACGCTATCCGGCCAGTTGATCGTGTTCGAGACGCTGTTCGCGCTGGCATATGGCTTTGTGTACGACGGGCGTTGGCCGCGTCCGCTTGAAATCGCCGCAATCGCCTTGCTGATCGGGGGTGTCGGCTGGTCCGTACGCTTGCACGCGGAAGACAAGTCTGCATAAACTGGGCGCCTTGCCGGGGGGCGAGTCGATAGGCGGGTCAAGCCATCGTTCTCGATTTGCGAGTGGCGATCACGCCACCGGGCTCCCGTGCGCGTCGTGGGGCCGTCGTCGGGTCGGCCAGCGCGCCTCGGCAGGCCATCGAACGAGAACTCCATGAAACGACTGCACGTCCTGCTGCCAGCCACCGCCACCCTGATCGCCCTCGCCTGTCCGGCAGCCCTTGCACAATGGGCTTGGCAATGGCGCGATGAGAAAGGCCTGATGGTCTACAGCGACGCGGCACCGCCGCCGTCGGTACCGCCCAGCCGCATCATCCGCAACCCGAACAGCCGCACTGCCACCGCGTACGAAGCAGTGCCGGCACCGGCTTCCGCAGTTCAGGCCGCCTCGGCACCCAAAGCCGCCCAACCCGCCTCCAGCGTGGCCGTCGATCCGGACGAAGCCCTGCGCAAGCGCATGGCCGATCGCGCGAAGAAAGAACAGGACGAAGCCAAACAGGCAGAAGCCGCCCAGCGCAAGCAGGCGGAATGCGCACGCCTGCGCAACGAAACCACGTATATGCAGGAAGGCCGTCGCATTGGTACCGCGCAGGCCGACGGCTCGATTGCCTTTATGGATGACAATCAGCGCGCCGCCGCCGTTGCGCGCAATCAGGCAGCCCTGAGCGCCAACTGCAACTGAGCGAGCGTTATTCGAGGACGTCGCCTTTGGGCGGCGCCTCGGGTGGTGCCCCCTCGGGTGGCGCCCCATTACGCAGCCACTTCAGGCCTTCGCGCGTACCGGTTGCCCGTACCTTCTGCACCCGGCGCCGGCGCGCCGTCTTTGGATCGGCGATCAGCGGACCCAAGATTTCCACACGGTCACGCGCATGCAGCGGCGCATCCGGCGTCTTGCGCTTGCCATAGATGCCCAGGCGGCATGTATCGATCGTCAGATCCGATCCATCCAGAACCCCTGACATCCGTACCGCATCAGCCACTGTCGACTGCGCCGGCACCTGTACATTGACCAGCCGCGGCGGCGTAACCGTCGCCAGGCAAACCATCACCTCAAGCTGCTCAGGATTCGCCATAGACAGTCTCAGCGCGCTTGACGAAGGAATCGACGAAGGTATTGGCGATCATGCTGAACACCGGGCCGATGATCTTTTCCAGCAGGTGACTGGAAAACTCGTAGTGCAGGTGGAAATTGATCTTGCAGGCGTCGGCCCGCAACGGCGTGAACACCCAAAAACCGGTGAAAGCCTTGAAAGGACCGTCGGCAAACTGCATATCGATCCGGGTGGGTCGCGTTTGCGTGTTGCGTGTCCGGAAATGCTGACGGATACCCTTGAAGGCAATATCGACGCGCGCATCGAGTGACGTTTCCGTCTGCTCGAAGATTTCTACGCCGCCGCACCACGGTAGGAAGTTCGGATAGTCCTTGACGTCGGTGACCAGGTCGAACATCTGTTCGGCCGAGTAGCCAATCAACACGGTTTTTTCAACGTCTGCCATGCGCCATCCGAGAGCTTTGCGCGCCGCACCTCCGGGCGTAAGCCTCGGGCTGCAGCGGATTTGTTAAACTCGCCATTTTATCGCAGCGCATGCCGGGATCGTCACCCCGATGCGCTCACCGCACATTCCAACGTATGACCATCGCCGACAACAAGAAAGCCTTTTTCGATTACTTCATCGAAGAGCGCTACGAGGCAGGCATGGCACTCGAGGGCTGGGAGGTGAAGGCCATCCGCGCCAACCGTGCGCAGATCAAAGAAGGCTACGTCGTGATCCGTAACGCCGAGCTGTTCCTGATCGGGGCGCACATCAGCCCACTGCAATCGGCCTCCACCCACGTCAACCCCGACCCCGTGCGCACCCGCAAGCTGCTGCTGCACGCTGAAGAGATCAAGAAGCTCATCGGCAAGGTCGAGCAGCGCGGCTACACGCTCGTGCCGCTCAACCTGCACTACACGCGCGGCCGCGTGAAATGCGAAATCGGCCTCGCCAAGGGCAAGAAGCAATTCGATAAGCGCGAAACCGAAAAGGACCGCGACTGGCAGCGCGAGAAAGCGCGCCTCATGCGCGAGAAGGCCTGACCGGGGCCTTCCCGCTCCCGCGCTTTTAAACGTTCGGCCGTTGTTGCTTCACAATCGTCAACGCTGACGCAATCATCGTGCTCAGGTCACCCATGTTGCCTGGCACGATCAGCGTGTTGCCCTGCTTGGCCAGGTTACCGAACGCGCTCACATATTCCTCCGCCACCTTCAGGTTGACCGCATCGATTCCGCCATCGGTGCGGATCGCCAGACCGATCTTCTGGATCGCCTGCGCATTGGCTTCGGCCACTGCCAGAATCGCCGCCGCCTCGCCCTGGGCCTTGTTGATGGCGGCTTGCCTTTCACCTTCAGACTTTTGGATTGCCGCCTCGCGCGCGCCCGACGCCAGATTGATCTGCTCCTGACGCTTACCTTCCGATGCAGCGATCAGCGCACGCTTTTCGCGTTCGGCAGTGATCTGCGCCTGCATGGCGTGCAGGATTTCCTTCGGCGGCGTCAGATCCTTGATCTCATAGCGCAGCACCTTCACGCCCCAGTTCGATGCAGCCTCATCCAGCGCATTGACCACGCTGTGGTTGATGAAGTCGCGCTCCTCAAACGTCTTGTCCAGCTCAAGCTTGCCCACCACGGAACGCAGCGTCGTCTGCGCGAGTTGCGTGATCGCAACCACAAAGTTGCTTGAACCGTACGACGCCCGCATCGGGTCGGTCACCTGGAAGTACAGGATGCCGTCCACCTGCAGCTGCGTGTTGTCCTTGGTGATACAGATCTGGCTCGGCACGTCGAGCGGGATTTCCTTGAGCACGTGCTTGTAGGCCACGCGGTCGACAAACGGCAGCACGATGTTGAGCCCTGGCGACAGCGTTGCGTGGTACTTGCCCAGCCGCTCCAGAATCCAGGCGTGCTGTTGCGGCACGATCTTGACGCCCTGCGCGATCAGCACAATAGCGGCAAACAGAACGATAAGCGCGAGAGTCCCCAGCTCGAACATAGAACCTCCAGTTGTTGGTATTGGGTGCTAAGGCTTAATGCTTGGGCGCGACAACCAGCACGTTGCCGCGTACCTCGACGATGCGGAATTCGCCGCCCGAAGCCGTGGCGTGCGGTGCCAGCTCGACGTCCCATGCGGCGCCACGATATTGCACGCGCGCGCGGCGCTCGGGCGACCACGCGTCTACGCGCAGCACCTCGCCGATATCCAGATTCACGTTGCGATTGCGAGCGGCATCTTCGCGTGTCACGCGTCCGTAGCGCGAGCGCCGTAGTCCAGCGATGCCGAACACCGCGATGATGGCGGCCACAATGGCCTGCGCCGGAAACGCCAGTCCAACCAGTGCTGCCAAACCGCCGGCCAGCAAGCCGATTGCCACCATCAGCAGGTAGAACGTACCCGTCATCAGTTCACCGATGACGAGCAGCACAGCCAGCGAAAACCAAATGGTCTGAGCCGACATGCTCCCTCTCCCAGAAAAAAACCCCCGCGACGCTGCACGTCTGCGGGGGCATGCCGCTCAGCCCCCGCCAGCGTTAGACGCTGCCGGGCACTTCGCGTTCTTGTTAGCGCGTACCTATCACAATACGCGCTTTGTCTTACAACACGCTAGATCCGGCCCGATTTAGGCCGAACCCAGCTTCTGCCACGTATCGACCACCGAATCCGGATTCAGCGAGATCGACGAGATGCCTTCCTTGGCCAGCCACTCGGCAAAATCCGGGTGGTCGGACGGGCCTTGACCACAGATACCGACGTACTTGTTCATCGACAGCGCCGTGGAAATGGCACGCTGCAGCATGAACTTGACTGCCGGGTCGCGCTCGTCAAAGTCGCGGGCCAGCAGCTCCATGCCGGAGTCGCGGTCCAGGCCCAGCGTGAGCTGCGTCAGATCGTTCGAGCCGATCGAGAAGCCGTCGAAATGCTGCAGGAACTGCTCGGCCAGGATCGCGTTGGACGGCACTTCGCACATCATGATCAGGCGCAGGCCGTTCTCGCCGCGCTTCAGGCCGTACTTGGCCAGCAACTCGACAACCTTCTCAGCCTGGCCGAGCGTACGCACGAACGGCACCATGACCTCAACGTTGGTCAGGCCCATCTCGTCACGCACGCGCTTCATGGCGCGGCACTCCATCTCGAAGGCCTCAGCAAAGTCTTCGGCGATGTAGCGCGAGGCGCCACGGAAGCCCAGCATCGGGTTTTCTTCGTCCGGCTCGTAGCGCGAACCACCAATCAGCTTCTTGTACTCGTTGGACTTGAAGTCCGACAGACGCACGATCACGGGCTTCGGGTAGAACGCCGCCGCGATGGTGGCGATGCCCTCGGCCAGCTTGTCGACGTAGAACGCGCGCGGGCTGGCATGGCCACGGGCCACGCTTTCCACGGCTTTCTTCAGGTCGCTGTCGACTTGCGGGTAGTCGAGGATCGCCTTCGGGTGCACGCCGATGTTGTTGTTGATGATGAATTCCAGACGCGCCAAGCCAACACCGCCGTTGGGAATCTGGCAGAAGTCGAACGCCAGTTGCGGGTTGCCGACGTTCATCATGATCTTCGTGCTGATCACCGGCATTTCGCCGCGCTGGACCTCCGTGATTTCGGTTTCCAGCAGACCATCGTAGATCTTGCCTTCGTCGCCCTCGGCGCACGAGACCGTCACCAGGGTGCCGTCCTTCAGCAGGTCGGTGGCGTCGCCGCAGCCGACCACGGCCGGCACACCCAGCTCACGCGCGATGATGGCCGCGTGGCAGGTACGGCCGCCGCGGTTGGTGACGATGGCCGAAGCACGCTTCATCACCGGTTCCCAGTTCGGGTCGGTCATGTCGGCAACCAGCACGTCGCCGGGCTGCACGCGTTCCATTTCGGCCGGATCGTTGATCACGCGCACCGGACCCGTGCCGATCTTCTGGCCGATGGCGCGGCCGGTGGTCAGCACCGGTGCCGAGCCCTTCAGGCGGAAGCGCTGCTCAGCCTTACCCTGCGACTGGCTCTTCACCGTCTCGGGGCGAGCCTGCAGGATGTAGATCTTGCCGTCCTTGCCGTCGCGGCCCCACTCGATGTCCATCGGGCGGCCGTAGTGCTTCTCGATGATGACAGCGTACTTGGCCAGCTCCGCCACGTCAGCGTCGCTGATGGAGTAGCGGTTGCGCAGTTCGCCCGGCACGTCCACAGTCTTCACGCGGCCTTCTTCACCCGGCGCGGTGAATTCCATCTTGATCAGCTTGGAGCCGATCGAACGGCGGATGATCGGGTACTTGCCGGAGGCCAGCGTCGGTTTGAAGACGTAGAACTCGTCCGGGTTCACGGCGCCCTGCACCACCGTTTCACCCAGGCCGTAGCTGGAGGTGATGAAGACGACTTCCTGGAAGCCCGATTCGGTGTCGATCGTGAACATCACGCCCGAGGCGCCGCAGTCCGAACGCACCATGCGCTGGATACCGGCCGACAGGGCCACCACGTCGTGGGCGAAACCCTTGTGCACGCGGTACGAAATCGCACGGTCGTTGTACAGCGAGGCAAACACGTGCTTGATCTTGTCGAGCACGTCATCAATGCCCAGAACGTTGAGGTAGCTTTCCTGCTGACCGGCGAACGAGGCGTCCGGCAAGTCTTCGGCCGTGGCCGACGAGCGCACCGCGAACGATGCCTCGGCACCTTCACGGGCAGCCACGCGAGCGTACGAGTCACGAATTTCCTGCTCCAGGCGCGGCTGGAACGGTGCGGTGGCAACCCACTCGCGGATCTCCTTGCCGGCCGCGGCCAGTGCCTTGACGTCATCGACGTCCAGGGCGGCCAGACGCTGCGAGATACGCTCGGTCAGGTTGTTGTGTGCGAGGAAGTCACGGAATGCCAGTGCCGTGGTGGCAAAACCGCCCGGAACGCGCACGCCGGCGCCATCCAGCTGGGAGATCATCTCGCCCAGCGAAGCGTTCTTACCGCCAACGACCTCAACATCGGTCATCCGCAGTTGCTCGAACGGCAGCACATAGGCGCCGTCTTGCGACAGGTTAGTCATACAAAAGTCCCTAAACTAAGTAAAAAACCGGTCGGATACGCATGGGGCATGTTCTTGTCGTCTGGCCATGCGAATCGCTTGGCTAAATCATCCGGGGCAGCCGCTGTGACATTGTCTGGCGAGCGGCGAGCCCGAATTGCTTAGCGAAACGATCGCCGCTATTCTACCGTGCCGCAGCACGATTTCTTGCCTGCGTGCTGGAAAAACCCCTTGTTTTCGATGACCGACCTTGCCGCCGCATCTGCCAACCGCGCGGCCGTCCGCACCGTATTTATCGTGTCGGATGGCACCGGGATCACTGCAGAAACCTTCGCCCACTCCATCCTGGCCCAGTTCGAGATGAAATTCCGCCAGGTGCGGATTCCGTTTGTCGACACGGTCGAAAAAGCGCATGTGGCGGTTGGCAAGATCAACGAGGCGTTCAACGCCGAGGGCGTTCGCCCGATCGTCTTCACCACGCTGGTGGATGCCGACGCCAACCAGATCGTCCATCGTGCCAAGGCCACCATCCTGGACATGTTCCAGACCTTCATCGAGCCGCTCGAGAAGGAGCTGAACCTCAAGTCCACCCACGCCATCGGCCGCTTCCATCAGAACGCCGACACCGAGGCATACAAAAACCGCATCGAAGCGATCAACTTTTCACTTGCGCACGATGACGGCCAGTCACACAAGAACCTGGCCGAGGCGGATGTGATCCTGGTGGGGGTATCCCGCAGCGGCAAGACGCCAACCAGCCTCTACCTGGCAATGCAGTACGGCGTGAAATCGGCCAACTATCCGCTCATTCCTGATGATTTCGAGCGCGGCAAGCTGCCCACGGTGCTGTACGACTACAAGAGCAAGATTTTCGGCCTGTCGATCGACCCACAGCGCCTGTCCGAGATCCGCAACGAACGTCGCCCAGGCAGCAAATACGCTGCGATCGAGAACTGCCGCTACGAGGTCAACGAGGCCGAATCGATGATGCGGCGCGAGGGTATCAAGTGGCTGTCGTCCACGCACAAGTCGATCGAAGAGATTGCGACGACGGTCCTGCAGGACATCAAGATGGAGCGCGACAACTACTGAGCGTCGTGCTCACGCAATAAAAAACGGCCGGGTTCGCACCGGCCGTTTTGCTTTTCCGCCGACGCTGGGCTCAAGCGCGATCGCGCACCCAGTTGCCGCCGTGCGCAGCCGCCTGGGCGGCAGGGGATGTCGCCAGATAGGCCAGGGCCTGCTCGGTCGAACCCTCATGGTGTGGCGTGTAGCTGGGTCGGAAATAGCGCAGCGCGGCGCCCAGCATTTTCCAGAACGACGGCAGGCAACCGCGGCGCGACCCGTGCCACCAGCCGCGGATGAACCCCGGAAAGCGCCCCGCCCCGGGATCGCGCTTGTACATGAAGCGAAAGCCCGTCACCAGGAAATACAGCAGCAGCAGGATCGTGCTCAGCATATGGAAGCAACGCTCAAAGTAGTTGCCGCCCATGTGCCGGAAGATGTCGAAGGCCACCGTGCGGTGTTCGACCTCCTCTGCGCCGTGCCAGCGCAGCAAATCGAGCATGACCGGATCGGCGTTGGCGGCATCCAGCCCTTTTGCGTTGAGCACCCAGTTGCCGAGATAGCCGAAGAAGTGTTCCAGCGCGGCGATGATGCCGAGTTGTTGCCGCAGCCAGAAGCGCGTATGGCCAATCTTCAGGCCGAGCGGTTGCTCACCGAGCACCTTGGAAAACAACCAATCCAGCCGCTTGGTGAAGGGCTGCGTGTCGATGCCGTGGTCCTTGTAGTAATGCGTGAGCACGCCGCCATGCGAGCGCGAATGGATCGCCTCCTGGCGCAGGAAGCCCTCCGCATCGGCGCGCAGTTTCGCATCGGTGATCTGCGGCATGGCCTTGTTGTAGACGCGGCAGAACCACAGCTCGCCGGCCGGAAACAGCAGGTTGAGGATGTTGATGATGTGCGTGCTGGACGGATCACCGGGGATCCATTGGATGGGCGTGTCCTTCCAGTCGAAGCGCACGTGCCGGGGCTTGATGGTGTAGTCGAGCGCAGTCATGGTTTGTCTCCTGTCGTTCTTGTTCAGGACCGTGCTCAATGCCCGGCCATGCTCACGCGGGCAATCAGCCGGCTGAGCCACTGCGCGTAGCGTGAGATGAAGCGTGACGAATGCGCCTCGATGCCGATCGTGACGACCGGCTTGTTGCGGAGCACCGCACGGAGCATGGCTTTGGCAACGGTTTCGGGCTTGAGGCCGCGCAACTGGTAGAGCTTGGTTGCACGAGCGCGCAGTTGGGCTTGCTGCACCTCCGTCGTGCCGGCGTAGACGGTGGAGGCCATGATTCCCGTCTCGGCAAAGCCAGGGCAGATGGCCGATACGCCGATGCCCTGCCCGGCCAGTTCGCCACGCATGCATTCGGACAGCATCAGCACGGCGGCCTTGGTGGTCGCGTACGCGGCAAGATCGCGTGAGGGCGCAAAGGCCGCCGCCGACGCGGTATTCAGAACGTGCCCGCCCTGCCCACGCGCCACCATCTGCTTGGCGAACAGCCGCGCGCCGTGGATCACGCCCCACACGTTCACATGCAGGATGCGCTGCCAATCGCGCTCGGAGGTGTCGACAATGCCGCCCGCCATGCCGATGCCCGCGTTGTTGACGACAATGTCAGCGCCACCCAGCGCCTTGCCGACCCAATCGACCAGGGCTTCCATCTGCTCAGCGTTGCCCACATCAACGGTGCACGCCCACGCCTTGCCGCCGGAGAGCCGGATCAGTGTGGCGGTGCGTTCGGCGTCCTCCGCACGAATGTCGACTGCGACGATGGCCGCGCCTTGCTCCGCAAACTCCAGCGCCGCGCAGCGACCGATACCGCTGCCCGCACCGGTGATGACGGCCAGCTTGCCGGTGAACGGCTTGCGTTCGCCGTGCTGGCGAGCGCGCTGCAACGCCTCGGATTCCGGCTTGCCCTCGGCGTGCTCGATCAGCTCGCGCGCCATCGCGGCCATGCGCCCGGCATGTGTCACGGGCAGCCAGTGCCGCGCCACCACTTCGCGCCGCCAATAGTTCGGCACCCAACGCGATAGGTCTTCGGACAATGCGGGGCTCACGTACTTGTCCAGCGTCGGCACGATCACCTGCACGGGCGCATGCGCGTAGCGTTTACGCGGCGTGAACAGGCTGCGGATGAAGTTGGCGCGATACAGCGAGACGCCACGTACCCCATCGGCCGTCTGCGTGGCGCGCGGCACGATGGTGGTCCTCTCCACGCGACGCAGCACGCGCGGCCAGACCCGCCCCAGCCATAGGCGCCAGCTCAACTCCGGCACGATCGGCAGATGGAACAGCAGCACGTACCACGAGCGCACAAGCTGCCCCAGCATCTTGCCCAGCGACGATGGCGACGGGCGCAGCAGACGCTGGCGCATCCAATGCCCGACGTGATCCAGACACGGCCCCGAGCACGACGTGTAAGACGCGATGCGCCCGCGCAGGCGCTCTTCCGTCACGAACTCCCACGACTGGATCGAACCCCAGTCGTGTGCAATCAAGTGGACAGGTTTGCTGGGGCTCAGCGCATCAATCACCGCGATGAAGTCGTCGGTCAGGCGCGCGAAGGTGTAATTGCGCATCCCCTTGGGCGCGCTTGATTGCCCTGCGCCGCGCACGTCGTAGGCGATGACGTAGTAGTCGCGCGCGAGCATCGGCGCCATCTCGTGCCAGACCTCGCTGTTGTCCGGGTAGCCGTGGACGAGTACGACGGTCGGTCGGGCCGGGTCGCCCCAGGTCTTGACGGCGAGCGCGACGTCACCGGATTGCACGGTGCGCTCCGAATGTTCCTTGGGTGGAAAGGCGGCGGCCGGCTCGAACAACGCCAGCGGGGCCTCTTCAAGAAGCGTCTTCATCTGAGCCTCCGCAAGCATCAGGCCGCACGCTGCTGTGCGAGCTGGCGTTGTTGCCACCTGCGCACGTGCGGCAGATCGTCGTCGAGCCAGTAGGCATCGTCTTCGGTGATGACGAGCAGTTCTTCGAACTTGGCACCCACGCCATGGAAACCCAGGTGCGGCTCGACGGCCCACAGGCCTGGCACCGGTGCGTGCTCGGAGCGTCGGTCAATCGACCACAGCGGTGACCACCCCTCCTGCTTGCCGCTGCGCACCTGGTCGAGAATCAGGTTGCGGGTGGCGTTCAACCCGAAGCGCGCCACGAAGTGCGGCTTCGACGTTTTCTCCAGCTTGGCCACGCGATGCGCCAGCACCTTGAACGGATAGGCCTTGTGGCGCGGCTCGACGCCCTGCTTCATGCAGAGCTGATCGACCGCACGGGCGACCTCCGCCATCGGGTGGCGCTCGCGAATCAGGCGCACGATCAGCTCGCGGTGCGCCATCAGATCGTCCAGCAGCTGTTCAAGGATGGCGTTCTCGCCAAGACACGTGGCGTAGCCCACGTCGGCAATCACCCCGTTGCGCACCGGCGCCACGTCCAGGATGACCGGCATGTTCTCCTCCAGCCGCCGCGACGACGGAAAGAACGCCATGTTGAAACCGGCCATGTGCGTCAGACCCGAGAACCCCCGAAACGCCGTGCGATCACCAAACCAGGCGAACGGCTTGTGCAGCCAGTCATGCACACCGCGGTCACCCAGCCACTCGGTGAGCAGCCTGGCCCCATCCTTCTCCGTCATGCCCGGGCGCAACATGCCCCCGACTGCTTCGACGCATTGGTAGGCGAGTTGCTGGATTTCACGAAACTGCGCGAGTTCGTCGACATTGACGCGCGCCAGCGCGGGGTTCGGCATGGCCGGTCTCCTTGAGTCTGGTTATCGAGGGGCGCTCAATGGCACCACGCTCAATGTTCCATTACTCAATGGCAAAGTCAATGCAGGACTTTTCTGGCGTTTGAAAACGCCGTGTGACCGGTAATCAACAGGAAAACGAGATCAGCCAGCGCGACGCTGGCGCACCGCTTCGAACAGGCAGACGGCTGCTGCGGCAGCTACGTTAAGGGATTCCATACCGCCTGGCTGGGGGATCGTCACAGGGGTGGTTACCGCCGACAGCCATGCGTCGGACACGCCCGCCCCCTCGTTGCCGAAGACCCAACCGACGGGTGAATTCAGCGGCACATCGAAGACGGCCTCCTTAGCGTGCGACGACGTTGCCAGCAATGGCACCCGAATACGCGGATGCACGTTCTCGAACGTGCAGTGCTCGACGATGTTCAGGTGGAAATGCGCGCCCATTGCAGCGCGCAAGGTCTTGGCTGACCACGCGAACGCACAACCCGCCGTCATGAACACGTCGCGCACCCCCGCCGCCGCCGCGCAGCGCAGGATCGAGCCGACGTTGCCGGCATCCTGAATGCCATCCAGGATCACGCAATCAGCATCAATGACTTGCGGCAGATGGCCTTCAGGCGTTTCGATCAAGGCGATCAGATCCACGCCATTGACGACCGTGGTGAGCTGGGAAAATAGGTTGTCGGCCAGCAGGATGACAGTCTGCGGATCCATGCGATCCAGCAGCACCGTGACTTCCGGGTGAGCGACATGACGCTCGGAAACCAGGATCTGGTCCGGCGTCTGGCCTGCATCCAGATAGGCAGCAACCAGATGCACGCCGTCGAGCACGGATTGCCCCGCGCGCCGGCGTTGCTGTGTCGAGCCCGACAGCGCTTTCAGGTGCTTGAATACGGCGTTGTCACGAGAAGTGATGTGCTTCATGAAAATCAGTCGTCCCAGGCGGGGCTACCACCCGCAGTCGTTGCAGCCTGCGCTTCCAGCGCGCGGCGCACCGGCGCAAATGAACGGCGATGATGCGGTGTCACGCCATGCGCTTCGATGGCAGCCAAATGCTGGGGCGTGCCATAGCCGGCATGCAAATCGAAGCCGTACGCCGGAAACGCCGCGTGCAAAGCGACCAACTGCCGATCACGTGTGACCTTGGCAAGAATCGACGCCGCCGAAATCTCCTGCACCAGCGCGTCGCCCTTGACGATGGCTTCCACCGCAAACGGCACCTGCGGGCAGCGATTGCCGTCCACCTGTACGAGGTCAGGCAGCGTGCCTTTCGCAGCCACGCCCTGCACAGCGCGCTGCATGGCCAGCATAGTCGCATGCAGGATGTTGATCCGGTCGATCTCCTCGACGGTTGCCTCAGCCACATGCCAAGCAAGCGCCTTTTCGATGATCTCGTCGTACAGCGCCTCGCGCTTTTTTGCGGTGAGAATCTTGGAATCGGCCAGCCCAGCAATCGGCTTGCGTGGGTCGAGGATGACGGCAGCGGCTGTTACCGGCCCGGCCAGCGGCCCACGGCCAGCTTCATCCACGCCACACAGAATGCGGTGCACACGCTTGCCGGCATCGTCCACCGGCTCTTGCGACAGCAGCAGGCCCAGTTGATCCGGATTGGGTTTGCGGGAAGCCATGGCGTTAAAGCTGACCGCGGCTGCGCAGCAAATCGGCCACGACCTTCGCGCCAATCTCCGCCATGTTCTGCTTGAGCGTCAGATGCATCTGCGTGAAATGCTCTCGCAGGAAGGTGGCGTTGCCGTGATCGCTCAACTGCAGCAGCGTCTCACGCGCAAGCGCCTCGGGTGTCGCGTCGTCCTGCAGCAGTTCGGGCACGACAAAGCGGCCGGACAGTATGTTCGGCAGCCCCACATACGGCAGATAGCCCTTGCGCTTCATGATCTGTGCCGTCAACCAGGGCACCTTGTAGGTGATGACCATGGGCTTCTTGTACAGCGCGGCTTCCAGCGTGGCGGTGCCGCTGGCAAGCAGAATCACGTCAGCGGCTTCCATGGCCGCGTGCGACTGGCCGTCAACCACCCACAGATGCAGGCCCGGGTGCTCTGCACGCAGGGCATCAACGCGCTCGCGCAGTGTCGCGCTGGCGGCCGGCAATACGAAGGCGATGTCCGGCTCGACCGCCTGCATGCGCACCATGGCCGCGAACAGCGTCGGCCCGAGGTTCTTGACCTCTGAGTTACGGCTGCCCGGTAGCACCGCCACGATCTTGCGACCCAGTGGTAGACCCAGGCGCGTGCGCGCACCTTCCACGTCTGGCACCAGCGGAATCACGTCCGCCAGCGGATGACCGACGTACGTGGCAGGAATGCCCGCCTTGGCGTAGATTTCGGGCTCGAACGGGAACAGGCAGAGGATGTGGTCAACAGCCTTGGCGATCGTTTTGATGCGCCCGGCACGCCACGCCCAGATCGACGGGCTGACGAAGTGCACCACCGGCACACCCGCCTGCCGCATGGCGATCTCGACGTTGAAATTGAAGTCCGGCGCATCGACGCCGATGAAGGCCAGCGGCGGATTGGTCAGCAGATCCTGCTTGAGCTCCTTGCGGATAGCGAGGATCTCGCGCAGTTGGCCGAGCACTTCCACGTAGCCGTTGACCGACAGCTTGTGCATCGGCCAATTGGACTGAAAACCTTGCTCGGCCATGCGCGCACCGCCGATGCCGTTGTAGGCAATATCGGCGGGCAGTTGTGCGTGCAACCCCTTGAGCAGCAGCGAGGCCAGCAGATCGCCGGACGCCTCGCCTGCCACCATGCCGATGCGGCGCGCCGGCGCGGCCCCCTGGGCCTGATCGGTCAACGCACGATGCCGCGCTTGGTGGCGGCGATGAAATCTGCGAACGCGGTCAGCACTTCACGCGTCGGGGCATCGTCAGCCTGGGCAACCTGCGCGGCAATCTCGGCCTTGGCCTGATCGAAGCTCAGGTCGCTCTTGTAGAGCAGCTTGTACGCTTGGCGCAGGCCGGTGATCTGCTCGGCCGTGAAACCGCGTCGGCGCAGACCTTCGACGTTGATGCCGTGCGGTGCGGCCTTATTGCCACCCTTGTCGCTCGCGGCAATCACGAACGGCGGCACGTCCTGCACCAGCGCCGAGGCACCGCCCAGCATCGCGTGCGCACCGATGCGCACGAACTGGTGCACGCCGGACATACCGCCCAGGATGGCCCAGTCGCCGACTTCCACGTGGCCGGCAATCTGCGCGTTGCTCGAGAACACGGTGTGGTTGCCCACGCGGCAGTCGTGCGCGATGTGCACGTAGGCCATGATCCAGTTGTCGTCGCCAATGGACGTGATACCGGCATCCTGCGAAGTGCCGGTGTGGATCGTGGTGAACTCGCGGATGGTGTTGCGATCGCCAACGATGAGCTGCGTCGGCTCATCGCGATACTTCATGTCCTGCGGGCGGCCGCCCACCGACGCGAAGTGGCCGATGCTGTTGTCGCGACCCAGCGTGGTGTAGCCCTCAACCACCGTGTGATGACCGACACGTGTGCCCGCGCCCATGCGCACATTCGGGCCGACAACGGTAAAGGCGCCAATCTCGACGCTGGAGTCCAGCTCGGCTTTCGGGTCGATCAGCGCGGTCGGATGGATCTTGCTCGTGCTCATGCGGCTCCCTTCGGTTCATCCTTGATGATCGCGCACATGATTTCAGCTTCGGCGGCAATCTCGTTGTCCACCATGCCGAACACCTTGAACTTCCAGAAGCCGCGCTTGCCACGCAGCAGTTCTGCGTGCAGGCAGAGTTGATCGCCAGGCACGACCTGTCGCTTGAATCGGGCGCCATCAATGGCCGTGAACAGATAGAGATCGTTCTCGTTGCGTTGGTGACCAGGCTCACCGAAGGTCAACAGCGCGGCAGTCTGCGCCAGCGCTTCGAGAATCAGCACACCCGGCATGACCGGGTGCCCCGGGAAGTGGCCGTTGAAGAACGGCTCGTTAAACGTGACGTTCTTGATGGCCTTAATGCGCTTGCCCGATTCGAACTCGACCACACGATCGACCAACAGCATCGGGTAGCGATGCGGCAGCAGGTCGAGGATCTTCTTGATGTTGAAATCGCTGACGAGGCTGGTCGTCGCGTTGGTCGTATTCGATGCTTCGGTCATGATTCTTTGCGCAGGTCTTTGACCCGCTGTTCCAGTTGTTGCAACCGTTCGCGCATGCGCGTCAGGCCTCGAACGATGGCCGCGTTACGCTCCCAATCGCCATGCGGCATGAACGGGAAGACGCTGGTGAAATGGCCACCAGGTTTGGTGATGGATTTGGTGATGGACGTACCGCCCGAGACGGTCACGCGGTCCGCAATCGTCAGGTGGCCAGCAAAGTTCGCCGCGCCACCGATGATGCAGTAGCGTCCGATCTTCGTGCTGCCCGAGATGGCCGCGCAGCCTGCAATGACGGTGTAGGCACCCACGTGCACGTTGTGTGCAATCTGCACCTGGTTGTCGATCTTGCAGCCCTGCTCGACCACCGTGTCGGCCATGGCGCCGCGGTCGATGGCGGTATTCGCGCCGATCTCCACATCGTCGCCAATCACCGCGCGGCCGGTCTGCGGAATCTTCACCCACTCGCCGCCTTGCGGGCCAAAGTCCGGCGCAAAGCCGAAACCGTCTGCACCGATCACCACGCCGCTGTGCAAGATGCAACGCGCACCCACCACACAGCCGTGGTAAATCGAGACGTTTGCGTAGAGGAGCGTGTCGTCGCCGATGCGCGCATCTGCACCAACAAAGCCGTTACCAGCAATACGTACGCGCTCACCGAGCACGGCGCCAGCCTCGATGGTCACGTTCGGGCCGATCGAGCATGATGCCGGCACCACGGCCCCCTCGCCCACGCTCGCACTCGGATGGACACCCGGCACCACCGGTCGCGCAGTCAGCGCGACAAAGCGCTGTGCAACGCGAGCAAACGCAGCATACGGATTGGCTGCCACCAGCCAGTTTCGGCCGTCAGCATGACCTTGGGCGGCGAGCGTTTCCAGATCGCGGGGCGATACGATGATCGCTCCCGCATTGGAGTCGACAGCCTGATTGAGGTACAGCGGATTGGAAAGAAAGGCGAGCTGATCGGCGCCGGCCTGATCCAGCGGCGCGATCGACTTGACGATCAGGCCTGCGTCACCCTGGACGGTCGCGCCGAGCGACGCGGCAAGTTCACCAAGCGAAAACGACATGGGAACAACCTCATTTCGCCGATTGCGAAGCCGCGTTCAGCGCCTTGAGCACATCGTCGGTGATGTCGATGCGCGGATTCACATACACCGCTTCCTGCACGATCAGGTCGTACTTGCGCTGCTCGGCGATCGAACGGATCACGCGGTTGGCGCGCTCAAGCACCTGGGCCAGCTCTTCGTTGCGACGCTGGTTCAGGTCTTCACGGAACTCGCGTTGCTTGCGCTGGAAATCGCGGTCCAGATCGGACAGCTCGCGCTGACGACGCGTTCGGTCAGCATCGGCCAGCACGGCCGAGTCCTTGTCCAGCTTGTCGGACATGGCCTTGAGTTTGGCGGCCGTGTCCTGCAGATCGCGGTCGCGCTTGGCAAACTCAGCTTCCAGCTTGGACTGCGCTGCCTTTGCCGGCTGCGAGTCGCGCAGGATGCGCTCGGAATTGACGGCGGCGATACGTGCTTCCTGCGCAGCGGCCGGCAGTGCAAAGCTGGCGGCGGCGAGCGCAGCAAAAGCAACCGACACGCCCAAGCGGGACAATGTGACGCGTGTGGATTTCATGATGAATGCAGTCATTAGAATGCCGTCCCGATCTGGAACTGGAAGCGTTGAGTCTGGTCTTCAGCCTTCCGCTTGATCGGGAAGCCCATGCTGATCTTCAGCGGACCAATCGGCGACAGCCACGACAGGCCGAAACCGGTCGAGTAGCGCATGTCGCTAAGCTTGTACGGCTGGGCGGCTTCCGCGAACACGTTACCGTAGTCGAAGAAGGTGAACAGGCGGACGGTACGGTCCACACCCGAGCCCGGCAGCGGGAAGATGAATTCGACGTTACCGACAATCTTGCTCGCGCCACCAATGGCAATGCCGTTGGCGTCGCGCGGGCCCAGCGTGCTGGTTTCATAGCCGCGCACCGAGCCGATACCACCCGCGTAGTAGTTCTTGAAGATCGGGAAGTCCTTGCCGCCGTAGCCTCGGCCATAGCCGAACTCGTTGTTGAAGGCCAGCGTAAACGACTTCGAGACCGGATAGAACCACTGGTGCTGATAGTACGCGCGATAGTACGTGACACCGCCCGGAACACCAATTTCCAGATTGGCCTGCTGATAGCGGCCGCGGGTCGGAACCAGGGCGCTGTCACGCTGATCCTTCGACCAACCGATCGTGAACGGGAAGTTGTTGGTGATACGACCGTTCTTGGTCACCCAGTTCTGATAGGCCAGCGGCGTATTGGCCGACACGTCGATGCTGGTGCGCTCGTAGCCGATGCCGAAGAACACGGTATCGGTTTCCGAGAACGGCACACCAAACTTCATGTTGCCGCCCTCCTGCACGATCTTGTACGTCGAGTCGCCGGTGTAGTACAGCGGCTGATACGTACGGTAGTACAGCTCGGTCGAACGGCTGATGCCGTCGGTCGTGAAGTACGGATCGAACTGCGTCACTGCAATGGTGCGGTTTGCCTTGGAGGTGTTCACGTCCAGGCCCAGGCTGGTACCGGAACCGAACACGTTGTCCTGGCGGATACCGGCCGAGAGCACCACCTTGTCCGTCGACGAGAAGCCCACACCCAGGTTGATCTGGCCAGTCGGCTTTTCCGTCACGTTGACGTTGACGTCCACCTGGTCAGACGTACCCGGCACGTCTTCGGTGGTGATGTTCGCATCGGTGAAATAGCCCGTGCGGTTGATGCGGTTCTGCGAGAGCTGCAGCTTCTCACCGTCAAACCACGAGGCTTCCATCTGGCGCATTTCTCGGCGCACCACTTCATCACGCGTCTTGCTGTTGCCAAGCACGTTGACGCGGCGCACGTAAACACGGCGGCCCGGATCAACCACCAGCGTGAGCGCAACCGTGCGGTCCTTCTGGTTGATCTGCGGCTGTGGGTTGATCGTAGCGAAAGCGTAGCCGTACGTGCCGAGCAGATCGGTGATCGACTTGGTCGTGGCCGACAGCTTGGCCGAGGAGAACACATCGCCCTGCTTGAGCTTGATGAGCCTCTCCATCTCGGCTTGCTTGGAGAGCAGCTCGCCGGTCAGCTTGATGTCCGACACCTTGTACTGTTCACCCTCGTGGATGTTCAGCGTGAGGTAGATGTCCTTCTTGTCCGGCGTGATGGAAACCTGGGTCGACTCGATCGCGAATTCCAGGTAACCGCGGTCCAGGTAGAACGAGCGCAGCGCTTCCAGATCGGCGGTCAGCTTTTGCTTGGAATACAGATCGTTCTTCGTGTACCACGACAACCAGTTGGGCGTGGACAGTTGCATCTCGTCGCGCAAGTCGCCTTCCTTGAAGGCCTTGTTGCCGACGATATTGATCTGGCGAATCTTGGCCGTCGGACCTTCGTCCACCGTGAAGGTAATCGACACACGGTTGGCATCGACCGGCGTGACGGTAGTCGACACGTCGGCGGCATAGTAGCCGCGCGAAACGTATTGGCGCTTGATTTCCTGCTCAGCGCGGTCGATCAGCGACTTGTCGTAGTAGCGCGCTTCGGCCACGCCCACGCCACGCAGTGTGCGGCGCAGTGCGTCCTTGTCGAACTCCTTGAAGCCGATGAACTCGAGCTGCGAGATGGCCGGACGCTCTTCCACGCGCACCACCAGCACGTTGCCTTCGGCGCGGATCTGTACGTCCTTGAAGAAGCCGGTGTTGTAGAGCGCGCGGATCGATTCGGCGCCCTTCTCGTCGGTGAAGGTCTCACCTACCTTCACGGGCAGATAGCCGAACACGGTACCCGGTTCGACGCGCTGTACCCCCTCCACGCGAATGTCCTTCACGACGAACGGCTCCACTGCATGAGCCTGACCGGCAGTCACGGTCAGAACGGAAGCCGCCAGCACGCTGAGCGGGAAGCGATGTTGTCTGATCAATCTAATCCCCTAAATTGGATCCGGTTGGAATCCACTTCCGAGTGTTTTCAAAATCTTGGGTTGCCCGCTCACGCTTGGGGCAACGATGCGGCTTACCGACAAAAAAACGCGGTTTAGCCTCGAGTCAGAAACAGCCGACTCAAATCGTTGTACAAGGCGAGCGAAGTGAGAAGCAGAATGCAGGCGACGCCGATCTTTTGGAGTACTGCTTGCCAGGATTCCGGCACGGGTCGGCCTGTCAAAAATTCCACGCAATAATACAGCAAATGCCCCCCATCCAATACCGGAACAGGCAACAAGTTCAGGACACCGAGGCTGACGCTGATCAACGCGAGAAAACCTACAAACGTCTGCCAGCCAAGGCTTGCCGCCTTACCGGCAAAGTCCGCCACCGTGATCGGGCCACTCAGGTTCTGCAGCGAAGCCTGCCCCACGATCATCTTGCCAAGCACCTGCAGCGACAGCACCGAGGTCTGCCAGACCTGGCGCAATCCGTGCACCAATGCGGCGCCCGGCGCGTCACGCATCAACGCCGTCTCCACTTTCTGGTTGAGTTGCGCGCCGAGCTTGCCGATCTTCGCCCCATTCGGGCTCTTCGGATCGACATCGGCATCGGGGCGAACCGGCAGCGTCATTGGCTCACCGTTACGCAGAATGTCGATCGAGGCGTTCTGCTCGGGCATCGCGCGAATCTGGCGGATCAGATCCATCGCCTGGTCTGCAGGCTGACCAGCGAAGCGGACGATCTGGTCGCCAGCACGCAACCCGGCACGGGCAGCAGCACTGTTCGGCAGAACACCGACGATGGTGACCGGACCGCCCTGCAGCCGCAAACCAATCTGGTCGATCACGTCGGCCTGGGGCGTACGTGCGGGGCTCGGCAAGCCCTGCAGGCGAACCGTGCGTTCCGAGCCATCGGTACCACGCACCTGCACGAGTGCGTCATGCCCGCCGATGCCGGCCGAATACAGGCGCATGCGCACATCGCTCCAGCTACGCACAGGGCTCGGGGCTTCAACGTCGGTGCCGACGGCAATCACCTGATCTTTCGCGCGCAGATCAGCCTGCGCGGCAATGCTGCCCGGCGGCGGCGCACCGAGAATGGGCAGCGGCTCGACGGCCCCAACCCACGCCAGCGCTGCATACAGAACGATCGCCAGCAGGAAGTTGGCGACGGGGCCTGCGGCCACGATGGCGAAACGCTTGTAGACAGGCTGGTGATCGAAGGTGCGCGGCAGCTCGTCGGGCAGGATAGGCGGATCTTTCTCAGGGTCCCTCGCGCCCTCGCCCAGCATCTTGACGTAACCGCCAAGCGGGATGGCGCAGAGGGTCCATTCGGTGCGGTCCGGGCCGCGGCCGACATGACGAAACAGCACCTTGCCGAAGCCGACCGAAAACCGCAGCACTTTCACGCCGCACAAACGCGCGACGCTGTAGTGGCCCAGCTCATGAATGACGATCAGTACCGCGATCGCAAAAACAAACGCTAAAACGGTCTGCAAGAACCTTCTCCGGAAGCACTGATGGGCGCGCACGGGCGCAACCCGCGCGAGCCTACTATGTTACCCGCTCGCGCTGACGGAGCACTTGTCACGCAGCCGGCAGATGCGCGCACGCCGTCGCAATGTAGCGCTCTGCCTCGCCACGCGCGTACGCATCGGCAGCAAACACGGTGTCGAGCGAGTCCGCCGGTACGATGGAAGCACGCGCCAGCGTGTCGCCCACCACGGCAGCAATATCGGTAAAACGGATGCGGCGCTGCAAAAATGCATCGACCGCCACCTCGTTGGCCGCATTCAGCACAGCAGGTGCCGTGCCACCGGCGCGTAGCGCGTCAAATGCGAGTGCGAGGCACGGGAAGCGGCGCAGGTCCGGCGCCTCGAAAGTCAGCGTGCCGGTGGCGGCCAAGTCCAGCAGCGGCACACCGGCCTCAATCCGCTCCGGGTACGCGAGCCCGTATGCAATCGGCGTACGCATGTCGGGGTTACCGAGCTGCGCCAGCACCGAGCCATCGTCGTAGCCGACCATTGAATGGATCACGCTCTGCGGATGGATCAGCACCTCAAGGCGCTCGACCGGCACGCCAAACAGCCAGTACGCCTCGATCACCTCCAGCCCCTTGTTCATCATGGTGGCGGAGTCGACCGAGATCTTGCGTCCCATGACCCAGTTGGGGTGAGCGCAAGCCTGGTCGGGCGTAACGTCAGCAAGGGTGTCGACGGCGCGCGTGCGGAATGGGCCGCCCGAGGCGGTCAGGACGATACGCGACACGCCTCGGCCAAACGTGGGGGCCTGCTGCGGCAGACACTGAAAAATGGCGTTGTGCTCGCTATCGATCGGCAGCACGGTGGCGCCATGCTGGCGCACGGCGTCCATGAAGAGCGCGCCGGACATCACCAGCGCTTCTTTGTTCGCCAGCAACACGCGCTTGCCTGCACGTACGGCGGCCAACGTCGGACGCAAGCCTGCGGCGCCCACAATGGCAGCCATGACAGCATCGCAATCAGGATGCGCGGCAGCCTCTTCCAGTGCCTCAGTGCCAAAACGGATATCGATGCCGGCCGCATCAGCGCCAAGCTGCTCACGTAGCGCTTGAGCCGCTGCCGCCGAGCCAAGCACAGCCATCCGCGGACGGAACTCGCGGCATAACTTCGCAAGCTTGTCGGCCTGTGCATTGGCGGTGAGTGCGAACACGCGGTACTTGTCGGGGTGACTGCGCACCACGTCGAGCGTGCTGTCACCAATGGAGCCGGTTGCGCCAAGAACGGTCAAACGCATCATGTTCGGAAGACGCCTCAGGAGATCAGCAACGCGGCCAGCGGGAACACCGGTAACAGCGCGTCGATACGGTCGAGCACGCCGCCATGGCCAGGCAGCAGCCGGCTGCTGTCCTTCATGCCAACCTGGCGCTTGAGCAGGGACTCAAACAAATCGCCGCCAATGCTTGCAGCCACCAGCACGATCGTCAGCGCCAAGGCGACGATTGCACCGTTCTGGTCGAACTGGCGCGAGAACCACGTCGGCGCAAACCAATGCGTAACGCCCGCCACTGTCGCGATGATTGCCACGAGCACGGCCCCACCAATCGCACCTTCCCATGACTTGCCGGGACTGATGGTCGGCGCCAGCTTGCGCCGGCCAATGGCCTTGCCAACGAAATAGGCACCCACATCGGCCGCCCATACGAGCACCGCGACGGAGAGCAGGAAAGCAATTCCCTGTGCACGCAGTGCGATGGCTGCATGCACGAACGCCGGCAACATCACCAAGCCCAACAACGTGAAGACGACCTTGCGCGTACCTTGCAGCTCACGCACGCCGCCAGCCAGCAGGCCCCAGGCGACCACCCACGCGATCACCGCGCCATGGAACAGCGGCCGCACATTGCCACGCACAGGGATGTCGTGCCAGGCGATTGTCAGCACAACCACGACCACCGCATACAGCATTGGCCCCCACCAGCCCGGCAAACGCACGAGCCGCCCCCACTCCCAGGCCGCCAACACGGCAAACACTGTCACCAGCCCGGCAAGGCCGGCTGGCGGTGCGAAGAACAGAATGGGCAGGATGACAATCAGCAGGCAGACGGCGGTAATGACGCGAGTCAGCAGCATGTGTCAGGCTCCGGCAGATAGCGCGGGGGGAACGCCGGGCTCAAGCTGCGCACTGGTGCGGCCAAAGCGGCGCTCGCGATTGCGATACCAGGCGAAGGCACGATCCAGTTCTGCGGCATCGAAATCGGGCCAGTAGCGATCCGTGAAATACAGCTCCGAATACGCAAGCTGCCAGAGCAGGAAGTTGCTGATGCGCTGTTCGCCGCCAGTGCGGATAAACAGGTCTGGCTCGGGCGCATAGGCCAGCGCCATGTACGGCGCCAGAACGTCTTCCGTGATGGCCTCGGGCGCGATGCCCGGCTGCGCCACCATCAATGCCCGCATGGCCTGGAGGATGTCCCACCGGCCGCCGTAGTTGGCGAGGATGGTGACCGTCAGGCCTGGATTGGCAGCCGTCTTGGCCTCCGCCTCGCGGATCAGCAATTGAATGCGCGGGCTGAACGCCGACAGGTCACCCACCACGCGCAAGCGGATGCCATTCGCATGCAGCTTGCTCACCTCGCGGCGCAGCGCTGTCATGAACAGCTTCATCAGGAAGGTGACTTCTTCAGCCGGGCGGCGCCAGTTCTCAGAACTGAAGGCGAACAGTGTCAGATAACCGACACCTCGGCGCGCCGCAGCTTCAACCGTTGCGCGCACGGCATCGAGGCCACGGCTGTGCCCCGCCACGCGCGGCAAATGGCGCTCGGTGGCCCAACGGCCGTTGCCATCCATGATGACGGCAACGTGGCGCGGGGTATCAGCGGTGTCCGGCACCGCCTGTGTGGAACTAATATGCATGAATCGGGCTTCCCGCAACCGGCACTCAACGCGCCGGCCTTGGGAGACGGCCTTACACCGTCATGATTTCCTTGTCTTTCTCGGCAACCAGCTTGTCGATCTCGGCGACGAACTTGTCGGTCAGTTTCTGCACGTCGTCGCCACCGCGACGCTCGTCGTCTTCCGAGATGGCCTTGTCCTTGACCAGCTTCTTGAGCTGTTCGTTCGCATCGCGGCGCAGGTTGCGCACGGCGACCTTGGCGTCTTCGCCTTCGCCCTTGACGACCTTGGTCAGTTCCTTGCGGCGCTCTTCGGTCAACGCGGGCGTCGGGACGCGGATGATGTCCCCCATGGTGGCGGGGTTCAGGCCCAGATCCGCCTCACGGATGGCCTTCTCGACGGCTTGCACCATCTTCTTTTCCCACGGTTGCACGCCGATCGTGCGCGCGTCCACCAGCGTCACGTTGGCGACTTGGCTGATCGGCACCATCGAGCCGTAGTAGTCGACTTGCACGTGATCGAGCAGACCGGTGTGGGCACGGCCAGTACGGATCTTGGCCAGATCCGTCCTGAGAGCCTCGATCGACTTCTGCATCTTCTGCTCGGCATTCTTCTTAACATCGGCGACGCTCATACTTCCTCCGAACGATAACGGCGGTCTGCCGGACATACGCCCCGGAATTCGACACAGGGCACCGGCAAGACCAAAAAGACAATAGGCGATTTTACATGGAAGCCGCTCGCCAACGCCATTTACACGGGGTCAGCGAGCGGTAAAAAAGGCGCTGACAAGGCAGCTAGGCTACCTGCCTCAGACGTGCACCAGCGTGCCTTCGTCTTCACCCAGAATCACACGCTTGAGCGCGCCCGGCTTCTGGATCGAGAACACCTTGATCGGCAGCTTCTGGTCGCGGCACAGCGCAAAAGCGGTTGCATCCATCACCTGCAGGTTGCGCGAGATGGCCTCGTCGAACGTGATGGTGGTGTAGCGGGTGGCGCTCGGGTCCTTCTTCGGGTCAGCGGTGTAAACGCCGTCAACCTTGGTGGCCTTGAGAACGATCTCGGCACCGATTTCCGAGCCGCGCAGCGCCGCTGCAGTGTCGGTGGTGAAGAACGGGTTGCCCGTGCCGGCCGCGAAGATCACGATCTTGCCCTCTTCCAGCTGGCGAATCGCACGGGGGCGGATGTACGGCTCAACCACCTGGTCCAGGCGCAGCGCAGATTGCACGCGGCCTTCGAGGTTGGCGTGGCGCATGGCATCCTGCAGGGCCAGTGCGTTCATCATCGTGGCCAGCATGCCCATGTAATCGGCCGTGGCGCGATCCATGCCGGCCGCACCGCCCGCGACACCGCGGAAGATGTTGCCGCCGCCGATCACCACCGCCACCTGCACGCCCAGCTTCACGATTTCGGCGATGTCGTTGACCATCCCCTCGATGGTGCTGCGGTTGATGCCGAAGGCATCATCGCCCATCAGGGCTTCGCCGGAAAGTTTGAGTAGAACGCGCTTGTAGGCAGGCATGGAGATCCTCTTGACGATTCCTGGTACAGGAGACAGGAAAGGGGGAATGACAGCTGCGACAGACGAAGCGGGGCTTCGCTCATCTCGCAACCTTCTTGCGCGGAAGCCGTCTGGGCTCAGTTCAGCCAAACGATGCCCGCGCAAGCAGGCTGCACCTACAAACAGGGCACCTTGCGGTGCCCTGTTTGCTCGGCATTATACGATCGCGCCGATGGAGAAAAGTTGCCCTGCCGGCCTGCGCCGGCGGGCGGATCTCCGTTCCATCGAAAGCAATCGCTGCAGCATTACGCCTGTTGCTTTGCAGCAGCCACTTGGGCGGCCACTTCAGCAGCAAAGTCGTCTTGCTTCTTCTCGATGCCTTCGCCCACCACGAACAGCGTGAATGCCTTCACGGTCGTGTTGGCAGCCTTGAGCATCTGCTCAACGGTCTGCTTGTCGTTCTTCACGAACGGCTGGTTCAGCAGCGAAACTTCCTTCAGGTACTTTTGCACGCTGCCTTCCACCATCTTGGCAACGATTTCAGCCGGCTTGCCCGATTCAGCAGCCTTCTGCTCAGCAACACTGCGCTCCTTTGCGACCAGATCAGCCGGCACGTCATCTGCCGACAGCGACACCGGCTTCATGGCTGCAACTTGCATTGCCGCATCCTTGGCTGCCTCTTCGCTACCCTCGAACGCCACCATCACACCGATACGGGCGCCGTGCAGGTACGACGTCAGCGTGCTGCCTTCGTAGCGCTTGAAGCGGCGGATCGTCATGTTCTCGCCGATCTTGCCGATCAGGCCCACGCGCACGTCTTCAACCGTGGGGCCGAAGCCGTCTTGCGACAGCGGCAGTGCGCCGATAGCGGCGACGTCAGCCGGGTTGCTCTTGGCGATCAGTGCTGCCACCGAGTTGGCGAAGGCCAGGAACGAATCGTTCTTCGAGACGAAGTCGGTTTCGCAGTTGATCTCGACCAGCGCGCCGGTGGTGCCGTCCACGGCAGCCGCCACCACGCCTTCAGCGGTGATGCGCGAGGCAGCCTTGCCGGCCTTGTTGCCCAGCTTCACGCGCAGGATTTCTTCAGCCTTTTCCAGGTTGCCTTCGGCTTCCGTCAGGGCCTTCTTGCACTCCATCATCGGCGCGTCGGTCTTCGCGCGCAGTTCTGCCACCATGCTTGCGGTAATTGCCGCCATTTCATGCTCCTTGTTTCAGATCGTCGTCCGGTCGCGCACTGAAACGGTCTTTGCGTTTTCGCTTCGCGCCGGCCTGTCGTCCGGTTTCCATCCGGCCGCCCCACGAGATACGACGCGCGTGGGACATCCGCATGACAAATTAAAAAAAAGGGGCGTTTGTTACGCGCCCCTGTTTGGCTTTCACCTTTGATGCAGCGCGTTTGCAGTGCATCATCGATATGGCCTGACGCACTTCCCGCTCGGCAATGCGGCGGGCGCGCGCCTTCTTGTGATTTAGCCTTCCTGGACTTCGACGAAGTCGTCGCCACCACGAGCGGCTTCCACGACTTCCTGGACCGCGTTGGCACGGCCTTCCAAGATCGCGTCGGCCACGCCGCGCACGTACAGTGCAACAGCCTTGCTCGAGTCGTCGTTACCCGGGATAACGTAGTCAATGCCTTCCGGCGAGTGGTTCGTGTCAACCACGCCGATCACCGGAATACCCAGCTTGGCAGCTTCGGTCACGGCGATCTTGTGGTAACCAACGTCCACCACGAAGATGGCGTCCGGAATGCCGCCCATGTCCTTGATACCACCGATGGACTTGGTCAGCTTGTCCATTTCACGCTCGAACATCAGCGCTTCCTTCTTGCTCATGGTGTCGGTCGCGCCAGCTTCCTTGGCGGCTTCCATGTCCTTGAGGCGCTTGATCGAGGTCTTGACCGTCTTGAAGTTGGTCAGCATACCGCCGAGCCAGCGGCTGTCGACGAACGGCATGCCTGCACGAGCGGCTTCCTCAGCCAGGATCTCGCGCGACTGACGCTTCGTACCGACGAACATGATGGTGCCCCGGTTGGCTGCCAGTTGGCGCACGTACTTCAGTGCGTCCAGGTACATCGGCAGCGTCTTTTCCAGGTTAATGATGTGAATCTTGTTGCGATGGCCGAAAATGAAGGGGGCCATCTTCGGGTTCCAGAAGCGGGTTTGGTGGCCAAAGTGGACACCGGCTTCCAGCATTTCGCGCATGGTTACGGACATGAAATTCTCCAGTCGGGTTAGGTCTAAAGCCGCCTCAGACATCCCTCGCATGCGATACGACGGACACCCGCGGTGAAGCGGCTCGCGATTTCAAGCAACACCAGCCACATGGCCGGCAATCTGCTCAGCCAGCGATTATAGCCCCAAAAACCCAATCAACTCAAGACCTTCCGAGCATTGACGCAGGACGGACCGAGACCAGCGCCGGATGCCCAAAAACCCCGTCCGGGCCGCTTTGGTGCGATAATTCATGCTTTAGATACATCGTGGCGCCTTGCGCGCCCACATGCAGAAAAAGTCACAGCATGGCCGTTACCATTCACACCGCCGAAGACATTGCGCACATGCGCGTGGCCTGCCGGCTTGCGTCCGAAGTCCTGGATTACATCACCCCGTTCGTCAAACCGGGGGTGACCACGGGCAAGCTGAACGAGTTGTGCCATGCCTACATGCGTGACGTGCAAGGCACTGTGCCGGCGCCCCTCAACTATGCGCCGCCAGGCTACCCCCCCTTCCCCGCCTCGATCTGCACGTCGGTCAACGACGTGATCTGCCACGGTATTCCGACCGACAAGGTGCTCAAGAACGGTGACATCGTCAACCTGGACATCACCGTCATCACCAAGGAAGGCTATTACGGCGACACCAGCCGCACCTTCATCGTCGGTGAGGGCTCGATCCTGGCCAAGCGTCTGACGCAGGTGACGTTCGAGTGCATGTGGAAGGGCATTGCCGCCGTGCGCCCGGGTGCGCGCCTGGGCGACATTGGCCACGTGATCCAGCAGCACGCCGAAGCCGCCGGCTACAGCGTGGTGCGTGAATATTGCGGCCACGGCATCGGCAAGGTGTTCCATGCGGACCCGCAGATCCTGCACTACGGCCGTCCGGGCACTGGCATGGAACTGAAGGCCGGCATGATCTTCACGATCGAACCCATGATCAACGCGGGCAAGCGCGACATCCGTACGATGCCCGACCAGTGGACCGTCAAGACGCGTGACCGCAGTCTGTCGGCCCAATGGGAGCACACCCTGCTGGTGACGGAAACCGGCTATGAAGTGCTGACCGTATCGGCACTGACGCCACCGCCACCGGATTTCGTGCACGAAGGTACGCCGGCTACGGCCTGATTGAACCAAGCGGTGCGCCCACCCACGAGCGCACCGCAGCGGCCGGCCCAGCGTCGGCCCGACTCTTGCAGCGACCGGACATTTCCTCCGGTCGTTGTTTCATTCACGCTCCATTCATGCATACCGCCGCTGCCGTCAACCCCGAGATTTCACCGCGCGACACCCTGAAGGCCGAACGTACGCACTTGTTTGCGCAGTTCGATCAGCACGCCAACGTGCACCAACTGGTGACCAAGTTGGCCCGCGCAGTGGACCACGCTTTAGTGCAGCTCTGGCAGGACGAACAGATGCCTGCCGATTGCGCGCTGATTGCGGTGGGCGGTTACGGGCGCGGCGAGCTGTTCCCGCACTCCGACGTCGACATTCTCCTGCTGCTGCCGCATGCCGCAGACCAGGCGCCCGACGCGTCTCTCCAGGCACACCTGGAGGCATTTATTGGCCGGTGCTGGGACATGGGACTAGATATCGGCTCATCGGTGCGCACTGTGGACGAATGCATCCACGAAGCCACACAGGATGTGACGGTACAGACGTCGCTGCTGGAAGCGCGCCTGCTGACGGGCGACGAGGGCCTGTACCGCACGTTCGAGACGCACTACCAGGGCCACCTGGATGCCACCGACTTCTTCCAGTCCAAGCTGCTGGAAATGCGCCAGCGGCACGCCAAGTACCAAGACACACCCTACTCGCTCGAGCCAAACTGCAAGGAAAGCCCTGGAGGCCTGCGCGATCTGCAGGTGATTCTGTGGATGACGCGGGCGGCGGGCTTCGGGTCGAGCTGGAACGAGCTGCTTGCCAACGGGCTGCTTTCGCGCCGTGAAGCGCAGGAACTGGCAAGTAACGAGCGCCTGCTCAAGACCATCCGTGCGCGCCTGCACATGCTGGCAGGACGCCGCCAGGACGTGCTCGTCTTCGATCTGCAAACACAGCTGGCCGAGGCCTTCGGCTACCGCTCGACCACCGCCAAGCGCGCCAGCGAGCAGATCATGCGCCGCTACTACTGGGCGGCCAAGGCGGTCACGCAGCTCAACACGGTGGTGCTGCAGAACATCGAGGCACGCCTGTTCCCGACCGAGCTTGGCATCACGCGCAAGATCAACGAGCGCTTTGTCGAGCGGCAGGGGATGCTGGAAATTGCCGACCCCGACCTGTATCAGCGCGAGCCGACGGCCATCCTGGAGACCTTCCTGCTGTACGAGCAGGTGCGCGGCATCAAGGGGCTGTCCGCCAATACCCTGCGCGCGCTCTACAACGCCCGCACGCTGATGGATGTGAAGTGGCGCAAGGACCCGGCCAACCGCGCACTGTTCCTGGAGATCCTGCAGCAACCGCAGGGCATCACCCACGCGCTGCGCCTGATGAACCAGACGAGCGTGCTGGGGCGCTACCTGCTCAACTTCCGGCGCATCGTCGGGCAGATGCAGCACGACCTGTTCCACGTCTACACGGTGGATCAGCACATCCTGATGGTGGTACGCAACATCCGCCGCTTCGCCATCGTCGAGCACACGCACGAGTTCCCGTTCTGCAGCCAGTTGATGGCGAACTTCGACAAGCCGTGGGTACTGACCATCGCTGCGCTGTTTCACGACATCGCCAAGGGACGCGGCGGCGACCATTCCGTGCTCGGCATGACCGATGCGCGACGCTTCTGCAAGGACCACGGCCTCGCCAAGGAAGACAGCGACCTGATCGTCTGGCTGGTCGAGCATCACCTGACCATGAGCCAGGTGGCACAGAAGCAGGACGTGGGCGACCCCGATGTGATTCGCCGCTTTGCCGATCTGGTAGGCAATGAGCGGCGCCTGACCGCCCTGTATCTACTGACGGTGGCGGACATTCGCGGCACCAGCCCCAAGGTGTGGAATGCGTGGAAGGGCAAGCTGCTTGAAGACCTGTATCGCATGACGCTGCGTGCGCTGGGCGGTGCAACCACCGACCCGCACGCCGTACTTGAGGGTCGCAAGGAACGCGCGCGCGCCCTCCTGCGCCTGGCCACGGTGGAAGACACCGCGTACGACGCCCTGTGGAAACAGCTCGACGTGGGCGTGTTCCTGCGCCATGGCGCAAGCGACATCGCTTGGTTCACGCGGCATTTCCATCACCGAATCGACACAACCATCCCGATCGTGCGGGCCCGCATCTCACCGGTGGGCGAAGGGTTGCAGGTGGCGGTGTACTCGCCCGACCGGCCCGACCTGTTCGCACGCATCTGCGGCTACTTCGAGCGCAAGAGCCTGACGATTCTCGATGCCAAGATCCACACCACCAAGCACGGCTACGCGCTCGACACCTTCCAGGTGGCCGACACGGGCACCGGCCTGGTGGAGCCCGGCCATTACCGCGACATCATCACGCTGGTCGAGCACGAACTGGCTGAGCAGATCTCGCGCGAAACCGCCCTGCCCGAACCGCCACGCGGACGTATCTCGCGGCAGTCGCGCAGCTTCCCGATCAAGCCGCGCGTCGATCTGCGCCCGGATGAGCGTGGGCAGTACTACCTGCTGTCCATCTCGGCCACAGACCGCACCGGCCTGCTGTATGCCATTGCCCGCGTGCTCGCCCACCATCGCGTATCGGTGCACACCGCGCGCATCAACACGCTGGGCGAACGCGTGGAAGATATTTTCCTGGTCGACGGCGCACGCCTGACCCAGGACACCAAACTGCAGCTCGCGCTGGAAAGCGAGCTGCTTGATGCGCTCGCCATCTGAGCGCCAGCCTTACCGGTCTTGATTCATGACTACCGATTCTGACGATTTCCCGGGCGACGACGACAAGCGCCGCAGCGACCCGACCCAACGTGCCACCCGCCCGGGCAAGCGCACCACGCTCGGCGTGCGCCGCGACGATGAAGGCAACGCGGTACGCGCCACCGGCAAGCCGCTGCGTGCGTCCGACCTGAACCGCGACCGCCTGCCGCTGCGCCCGTCGCAACGTCGCCCCGAGCCGGCCGAGGGTGAGCGCAAACCGCGCCCACCGCGCCGCGACAGCAACAACGACAGCGGCCAACCGCCGCGTCGCGCGCAAAGCGATCGCCCGCCGCGCCGGTTTGACGACGAACGTCCGCCGCGCAAGTTTGGCGACGACCAGCGCCCGCCGCGTCGCTCCGATGACAGGCGGCCACCGCGCCGTTTCGAAGATCGCCCACCGCGCCGGTTCAGCGACGATCAACGTCCGCCACGTCGCTCCGATGACGAGCGTCCGCCGCGTCGCTTCGAAGATCGCCCGCCGCGCCGGTTTGATGACGAACGCCCGCCGCGCAGGTTCAACGACGAACAACGTCCGCCCCGTCGGTTTGACGACGAGCGTCCACCGCGTCGTTTCGAAGATCGCCCGCCACGCCGGTTTGACGATGAACGCCCGCCACGCCGGTTTGACGATGAACGCCCACCGCGCCGGTTTGACGACGAGCGCCCGCCGCGCCGGTTCAACGACGATCAACGTCCGCCCCGTCGCCCTGACGACGAGCGCCCGCCGCGTCGCTTCGAAGACCGTCCGCCACGACGCTTCGATGACGAGCGCCCGCGTCGTTATGGCGACGATCAACGCGCTCAGCGTCGTGATGGCGACCAGCGACCACCGCGTCGCTTTGACGATGAGCGCCCGCCCCGTCGATTCGACGACGACCAACGGCCGCCGCGTCACTATGGCGACGACCGCCCCCCGCGCCGTTTTGACAACGACCGTCCGCCGCGTCGCTTTGAAGAGCGTTCGCAACGTCCGGAGCGTGAAGAGCGCGCCCCCCGCCGCACCGAGCAAGAGGCACCACGCCAAGCCCCGCAAGCCGACGAGAGCGGACTGGTCCGCCTGTCCAAGCGCATGTCCGAGCTGGGCCTGTGCTCACGCCGCGAGGCCGATGAGTGGATCCCACGTGGCTGGGTGCTAGTGGACGGCGAGCCCGTCACCGAGTTGGGTTCGCGTGTGAAGCCGGATGCGATCATCGAAATCCATCAGTCGGCTCGTTCCGAGCAAGGCGAACGTGTGACCGTGCTGCTGCACAAGCCGGTCGGTTATGTGTCTGGCCAGGCGGAAGACGGTTACCAGCCGGCTGCCGCGCTGTTCGTGCCGGAAAACCAGTGGGAAGAAGACCCCACACGCAAGCGCTTCGCACCGTGGCAACGCAAGGCGCTGGCTCCGGCCGGCCGCCTCGATATCGACTCCACGGGCCTGCTCGTGCTGACGCAGGACGGCCGCGTGGCGCGCCACCTGATCGGCGAGGATTCAACGGTCGAGAAGGAGTACCTGGTGCGCGTGGTGTGGAATTCACCGGAAGGTCCGGTGGAGCACGACATCTCCAAGGTCTTCCCGGAAGAGTTGCTGGAAAAGCTGCGCTTTGGCCTGTGGCTCGATGACGAAGAGCTCAAGCCCGCAAAGGTGAGCTGGCAGAACGAGGAGCAGTTGCGCTTCGTGCTGCGCGAAGGCAAGAAGCGCCAGATCCGCCGCATGTGCGAACAGGTGGGTCTGGAGGTGGTTGGCCTCAAGCGCATCCGCATGGGCCGCATCGTGCTGGGCGACCTGCCGGTCGGCCAGTGGCGCTTCCTGGGGCCGTTCGAGAAGTTCTAAGGCACGCGCTGCCCCAAATAAAAAACCGGTCAACGCACAATGCGCTGACCGGTTTTTTTATGGCCGCTGCAGCTAGATCAACGCTGCGGCGCCTGACAGGCTGCACCGGTGGTGTTGGCCGATGCCGGCGTGCCGAACACGGCCTGCGCACCGCAACGCGAGCCGAACATCTTCGCCTGATCATGCCCCACGCCGATCACCTCGTGCGACTGGTGATTGATGCGCTTGCGCGGGCCGGCCAAGTGACGCTCGTAGCGCCAGTAGTTGCGGGCGCGGTCCAGTCGCGTCGGGCCTTCGGCTTCGGCACCGCAGGTCTTGTCGAGCACGCGGTGGTTCGGGTCGTTGTCGCTCGTGCCAACCAGATACGTCACGTGGCGCTGTGCATAGCGGCTGAACAACACCTTGCCACTCTTGCCGGCCGCATACGGAACCATGTCGACCATGCCGTACTTGTAGTGATCGTAGTCTGGGCAGGTGCGGGTGCTGTAGCGGGCGAAGCCCTTGCCCTGCGGCCGGTCCGGCGTGAAGTACAGATACGACGACGGATTGGCGATGACGTAGTTCAGGTCGATGCCCCGCTTGCGGATGCCCTCGTCCACGTTGTTAAGCACGGCGTAGCGCTGCACGATCTGGCCGCCGCCCGAGTGGCCAGCCACCGTCACGCGTTTGACGTTGGGGGCGCGCGCCGGGTCGGTCACGTAGCTGATCAGGTCGTCCAGCACCTTTAGCGAGCTCAGCTCGGTGTACGGCGCATTGGTCGCATTGAAACCGCCGATCCAGCCGTCCACCGACCACACCGGCATACCGTCGAAGCCCTTGCCCGCATCCGGCTCACCGGGAAAATTCGGGGCAATCAGCAGGACTTCATCGGGATTGCGGCCGCTCGCCGCGAGCAGATCAACACCAGCTTTGTAGTAGTCGTTGCCGTTGCGCTGCAGACCATGCTGCACGAGCACGACTTCGCGGATGCCGCTCAGGTCGCCATTGAGCGGATGGTTGGCGTAGACCGGGAAGTCGTAGGCAGCGGCATCGCTGCCCAGATGCACGCGTTGCCAGACCGGGCCCTGAGGCTTCTCAGCAACCGGTGCGGCGGCCGTGTCCGTCGCCTGCGGACCGGCGCACGCCGCCAATCCAAGCAAGGCCACCGCGGCCATCCCAAGCGCCAGCCGGCGCCACCCCTTCAAACCATCACGCTTCATATCATCTCCGTCGTGGATGAAAAATGCACCCACCCGCCCCCACGGACGGGTGCGGCGCTCCCACAGTCACGATCCGCCGTCGGCTCAGTCGTCGTGATTTGCAGGCAGTTCTGGAAACAGGATTTCGGTAAAGCCGAAGCGGGTAAAGTCTTTCACGCGCATGGGGTACAGCACGCCCTGGAGGTGGTCGCATTCGTGTTGCACGACGCGCGCGTGGAAGCCCTCGGCAATGCGGTCGATGGTGTGGCCGTGCTGGTCAAAGCCGGTATAGCGCAACCGCGTGTAGCGTGGCACCACACCGCGCAGGCCTGGCACCGACAGACAGCCCTCCCAGCCTTCTTCCGTCTCGTCGGTCAGCGGCTCGATGGTCGGGTTGATGAGCACCGTCTTGGGCACCGCTGGCGCATCCGGATAGCGCTCGTTGCGATCGAATCCGAAGATGACGACCTGCAGGTCCACGCCGATCTGCGGCGCCGCCAGGCCGGCGCCCCGCGCGGCGTCCATCGTGTCGAACATGTCTTCAATCAGCGCGGTCAGCTCGGGCGTACTGAAGCGTTCGACCCGTTTTGCCACGCGCAGCAGGCGGCTGTCGCCCATTTTGAGGATGTTTCGGATCATGCCGAGTCTCCAGCCTATTTCTGGCTATTTTTGCAACAGCGCGAGCATACCCGCTTCGTCCAGAACCTTCACCCCCAGCTCTTCTGCCTTGGCGAGCTTGCTGCCAGCCTCTTCACCGGCGATGACGTAGTCGGTCTTCTTCGATACCGAGCCCGACACCTTGGCGCCAGCAGCTTCCAGCATGGCCTTGGCATCGTCGCGCGTGAGGTTGGGCAGGGTTCCGGTCAGCACCACGGTCTTGCCGGCAAGGACACCCTCTTGTGCAGCCTCGACCGGCATGGCAGCGAGCAGTTCGTTGCGCAGTGCATCAAGCTGCACGAGTTGCGCACGATGATCATGCGCGCCCAGCCATTCGAGCAGCGATGCGGACACGTCCGCCGGTAGGCCGGCCAACTGCCCGGTTTCCACGGCCGCCAATTGCGCAAGCGTGGGGGCCGCCACCGCCAACTGCTTGGCGCGCGTAGCCGTCAACTTGGGCACGCCGAGGGTGGCATACAACTCGGCCGGCTCCAGTTTCTCGCGTAGTTTGGCGCTGGGCGCATGCTCACCCTGGGGGGTGACGCCGGCTTCGAGCAGCGCATCCAACGCCTGCTGATTCTTCGGCTCGGCAAAGAAATCGGCGATGGCCTCCGCCACCGTGGCGCCCACGTCCGGCAACGCCAACAGCAATGGTGCCGGCGCACGCCGGATCATGGCCAGACTGCCCAGCCAATCGGCAAGTGTCTTGGCGGTTGATTCGCCCACGTGGCGAATACCCAGCGCAAACAGGAAGCGCGCCAACGGCGGCGTCTTGCTGGCCTGGATACCCTCAAGCAGGTTCTCCGCCCACTTGGTGGCGATCTTGCCGGCAGCAACGGTCTCAGGGGTCACGCCATCGCGCTCGTCGGCGCGGCGCTTCATCTCGAGAAGATCTTCGAGCTTGAGCTTGTACAGATCGGCGATGCCATGCACGTAGTCCAGCTCAACCAGGTTGTCAATGTAGCGCTCGCCCAGGCCCTCAATGTCCATCATGCGGCGGCCGGCAAAGTGACGGATCGCTTCCTTGCGCTGCGCCGAGCAGAACAGGCCGCCCGAGCAACGCGCCACCGCTTCGCCCACTTCGCGCACCACATGCGAACCGCATACCGGACAGGTCTTCGGCAACTCGAATGGCGGGTACTTGGGCTGCTGCTGTGGGTTGAACAGGTCGCTGCCCGGCACGTCATCCATTGGACGACGGTCGAGCACCACGCTCACCACCTCGGGGATCACGTCTCCCGCACGACGCACGATCACGGTGTCGCCTACACGCACGTCCTTGCGGCGGACTTCGTCTTCGTTGTGCAGCGTCGCATTGGTGACTGTCACGCCACCAACAAACACGGGCACCAAACGCGCCACCGGCGTGATGGCGCCCGTGCGGCCCACCTGCACGTCGATCGATTCGACGGTGGTCAATGCTTCCTGCGCCGGATACTTGTGCGCCACCGCCCAGCGGGGCTCGCGCGTGCGAAAGCCCAGTTCGCGTTGCAATGCCAGGTCATTGACCTTGTAGACCACGCCATCAATATCGAACGGCAGGCTGTCGCGCTTGGCACCAATGGCGGCGTGGAATTCGACCAGGCCTTCGCCGCCCTTCACTGCCGCACGCTCCTTGCTGACCGGGAAGCCGAACACCTGCAGCGCATCGAGCATGCTGGAGTGCGTCTTGGGTAGGCCACCCCAGCCGACCACTTCGCCCAGGCCATAGGCGAAGAACGACAGCGGGCGCTCGGCGGCCATCTTCGGGTCAAGCTGACGCACCGCACCGGCAGCGGTGTTGCGCGGGTTGACGAAGGTTTTGTCGCCGCGCTCACGCTGACGGGCATTGAGCTTCTCGAAATCGTCGCGGCGCATATAGACCTCGCCGCGGACTTCCAACACCTCGGGCACAGACCCGTCCACAGGCGTAAGCCCCAGCGGAATCTGGCGGATCGTACGGATGTTCTGCGTGACGTCTTCGCCCGTGGTGCCATCACCGCGTGTGGCTGCCTGCACGAGAAAGCCGCGCTCGTAGCGCAGGCTGATCGCCAGGCCGTCGAACTTCAGCTCAGCCGCGTATTCGACAGGCGGATCGGTCTCATCGAGGCCAAGCTCACGGCGCACGCTGGCATCGAACGCACGGGCGCCGTTGGCGGTGGTGTCGGTCTCCGTGCGGATCGACAGCATCGGAATGACATGCCGGACCTGCGCGAACTCCGGCAGAATCGCCCCGCCCACACGGAGCGTGGGGGAGTCGGGTGTTTTCAGTTCCGGATATTCAGCTTCCAGCGCTTCCAACTCACGGTACAACCGGTCGTATTCGGCGTCCGGCACACTGGGCTGGTCGAGCACGTAGTACTCGTGGGCATAGCGGTTGAGCGTGGCGCGCAGCCACGCTGCCCGCGTCTCGGGCCGGTCTTTCGAGGACGGTCTGGACGCGGGTTCTGCGGTCTTGCTCATGGGAAATGGGGAACGCGTCAGTGGCTGAACAAGCGCACCGCGGCGCTGGAACCGGCGGGCACGCCGCGCGATTCAAGCTTGTCGTACAGCACCCGCAGATGCTTCTGAATGGCAACGAAGGACTGCTCCGTCAACGGACGCAGGTTGTCGTCCACCACCTGCGCGCCCATACGCTGAGACAGCGTGTAAGCGTACTCACAGACCAGTTTGAACGGCTTGGATGCCTCTTCAGCCACTGGCACGTCAAGCAGCAGCGTGATCTGGCGGCCGCCCTTGACGGTTAGGTCATCGCGCAGGAAGTTGGTGTCGCCAAACTGCAGCGTGAACAGCGCGCGCTGCACGCCGTCGGTGCCGGCGTGGTAGCGCGTAAAGCGCGTGCCATCGCGCGAGAGCACGAGGCCATCTTGCGTGGCCACGGTCTGCACGTAGGCGGCCGACCATGGTGCGCCGTCGGAGATCACGCTCACGCCAAGCTGCACGTCGCACTCGGCGGCAAACGCGTCAAGCTCGCGCGCATTGGCGATGGTCTCGTTCATGTCGGGCAACTCGGGCGCGGCATCCGCTGCGTCCGACAGCGGGTCGATCGCGTTGATGAACTCCGAGAACTCCAACGCGTTGAGCGGGCCGGTGCGGTTAGCCAGTTGCACGGCCACCTGCAGATCCAGGTAGCGCTGACCGGCGCGAATGGCTTCCCAGGCGTTTGCCGCCGGGTTCAGGCCTTCCACGTGGATCTGCTTGGTCCCTGCGCGGCGCAGCTTGGACAGCGCCGGCAACAGGCGATCGCCCGACACTTCGCGCTCGGGGTGCAACGAAACGATGCAATCGATCAGCGGGTCGATCACGCCGTTGGCCGGCTCCAGCGAGCCGGGTGCGGGCTCGACCGCCTCTTCAGCTTGACCCGTTTCAGCAGCTTCCCGCGCAGCCTCTTCGCTGGTGGGTGTGAGTTCAGCGCCGATCACGCCAGCTTCGGTTTCCGCGCTGCCGGTGGACGGTGCATGCGGTTGCGATGCGAGGCCGGGTTCCAGTCGCGGCTCGACGCGACCAGCCTCATCTCGCTCGCCACCCAGCGCCGGTTCGTGGCGCTCGTTTCCTGTCCAGCCTTCACCGCGTGGGGCCTCGTCAACAGACGGGTTGTAGGCTTCCGGACGGCGTGCCTTGCGAATCTGCCACTGGTTGTAGACCACGATCACCAGTACGAAAACAACACCAGCGCCCAGCAGCGCCATGACCAGGTTGTTGTCTTGCATTTACGCGGCCTCCGCCATGGTCAGTGCGGCATCCATATCCACCGCCACGATCCGGGACACGCCTTGTTCCTGCATGGTCACACCGATGAGCTGTTGCGCCATTTCCATCGCAATCTTGTTGTGAGAAATAAAAACGAATTGGGTCTTGTCGGACATGCGCTTGACCATGTTGGCGTAGCGCTCGGTGTTGGCGTCGTCCAGCGGCGCGTCCACCTCGTCCAGCAAGCAGAATGGGGCCGGGTTCAACTGGAACATCGCGAACACCAGCGCAATCGCGGTCAGCGCTTTCTCGCCGCCCGACAGCAGGTGAATCGTCGAGTTCTTCTTGCCCGGCGGTTGCGCCATCACCTGCACGCCGGCGTCGAGAATCTCTTCGCCGGTCATGATCAGCTTGGCCTGGCCGCCGCCGAACAGCGTCGGGAACAGTTCGCCAAAGTGATAGTTGACCTGGTCGAACGTACCTTGCAGCAGTGAGCGCGTTTCCTGGTCGATCTTGTGGATCGCGTCTTCCAGCGTGGTGATGGCGTCGTTCAAGTCGGCCGACTGCGCATCAAGGAAGCCCTTGCGTTCACGCGCAGCAGCCAGCTCATCCAGCGCAGCCATGTTGACCGGGCCCAGCGCATTGATGGCGTTGTTGATACGCGTGACTTCACCTTGCAGGTACGAGGGCTTGAGGTCGCCCGTCAGACGCTCGGCCAGCGCAGCTTCATCCACGTTGGCCGTGGTGAGCTGCTCGGAGAACTGCTCCTGGTTCAGGCGCGCGGCCTGTTCCTTCAATTGCAGTTCGGTGATGCGGTCACGCAGCGGTTGCTGGGCGCGCTCGGCAGTCAGGCGCTGCTCATCGAAGGCACGCAACTGGGCCGTCAGTGCATCCAGTTCAATGCGCGCTGCGCCGAGCTTTTCTTCCTTCTCGGCTCGGCGCTCCAGCGCTTCCTGCAGGCCGGTGTGCGCGGTCTGCTCATTGATGGTTTCGAGTTCGGCGCGGGCGTTTTCCAGCGTCAGCACAATCTGCTGTGCTTGATCGCTCGCCACCTGGATGTTGCGCTTCAGTTCTGCAATGCGGTTCTGCAGATTGCGCTCGGCAAAGTGCGCCTCCTGTGCGCCGCGCTCCTGATCGCGCAAGGCATTGCGTGCATCGCTCAGGCGAACTTCGAGCGCCTCGAACGCCTGCTGGTTGTCTTCAAAGCGCGCCTGCAGATCGGCGAGTGCCGCGTCGTGCTGCTCGAAGGTCGCTTCGGATTCGGCGCGGATGGCACGCTGCTCTTCGATCTGTGCACGGATCTCTTCCAGCTCGCTGTCGATCTGGCCGCTGCGGGCGTTGTAGCGCTCCATGGCCTGCGAGAGCTTGAGCACGTCCATCTGCAGCACGTGCACACGGCGCGTGGCCTGATCAGCGCGGGCCCGCACATGCAGCAGTGCCTGGCTGGCCTGGGTGTAGGCCGCATCTGCACGCACAGCGGCGCTCTTGGCCTCATCCGACAGCAGCATCTGCGCACGCACCTGCTTCTGCAGGTTCTCGATTTCCTGCGCGCGGGCCAGCATGCCGGCCTGCTCGGAATCGGGCGCATACAACTGCACCGATGAACGGCCGATCAAGTGCCCGGCCTTGACGACGAACGTACCGCCTTCCGGCAGCGTCGGACGCTCGGTGAGCGCAGCCTGCATGTCGTCAGCGATGTAGACGTCGGCCAGCCAATCCTGCAGCACGGCACGAATGCCCGGCTCGGTCACTTGCAGCAGCGACATCAGCGGACGCAGCCCGGCCGGCGCTTCCACCGGACGCGCAGCCGGCGGCGGCGCATAGAACGCCAGCTTGGCGGGCGGCGCGTCAGCGGCAAACGCCTTGATCCAATCGAGGTTGGAAACCTCCAGCGCGCCGAGTTTCTCGCGTAGCACGGCTTCGAGCGCGGGCTCCCAGCCCTGCTCGATCTGCAGCTTCTTCCAGAAGCGCGGCAGTTCGCTCAGTTCATGCTTGGCAAGCCACGGCTGGACCTTGCCGTCGGTCTGCACGTTTTCCTGCAGTTGCTTGAGCGCGGCAAGACGGGCTTCCAGGCTGGCGATGGCGGCGGCTTCCGATTGCACGCGCTCCTGCGCGGCACGGCGCGCCTCGTCGAGCTGCGGAAGCTGCGTCTCGGCGTCTTCCAGCGCAGCCTGCGCTTCGGCCAGCACCTCTTCCTGTTCGGCCAGCTCGGCACGCAGTGTTTCGAGCTGCACGTCGTCCGGCTTGTCGAGGCCGGAGGATTCCTGCGACAGACGTTCGCGGCGCTGCTGCAGTTGCAGCAAGGCCTGATCGGCGTTGCGCTGGTGCGCGGCTTCTAGCTTGAGCGCTTGCTCCGATTGCAGGATGGCGGCGCGCTGGTCGTTCAGCGCGGTCTGCGCATCGCGCCATTGGGCCTCCAGGCTGGGCAGCTCGTCCGACTTGCGAGCGACTTCCTCGGCCGCCTGCGCAGCGCGCTCCTCGGCCATGGCGAGTTCCTCTTCGGCCGCGGCCAGGTCTTCCTGCGCCTGATCGCCCTGCGTGTGCCATTGATCCTGCTGCGCGGTCAGCGTGGCGATCTGCTGCTGGATGCGGTTGCGCGACTCCACCACGTAGCGGATCTCGGCTTCCAGGCGGCTGACTTCGGCGTTGGCCTCGTACAGCGCGCCCTGTGCGGCGTGCATGGCGTCGGACGATGCGTAGTGCGCAACGCGCATCGTTTCCAGCTCAGCCTCGATGTGGCGCAACTGCGCGGTCTGCGCTTCGAGATCGATCTGCGCCTGTTCGATGGCGCGCTGATGGCGCTCCTGCTCGCCTTGCGCCTCGCGCTTGCGCAACAGCCACAGCAGATGCTGCTTTTCTTCGCCGTCGGCCTGCAGAGCCTGGAAGCGCTGCGCAACTTCAGCCTGGCCTTCAAGCTTCTCGAGGTTGGTGCCGAGTTCGCGCAGGATGTCTTCCACGCGCGTGAGGTTTTCACGCGTGTCGGACAGGCGGTTTTCGGTTTCGCGGCGGCGTTCCTTGTACTTGGACACGCCCGCAGCTTCTTCCAGGAAGATGCGCATGTCATCGGGCTTGGCCTCGATGATGCGCGAGATCATCCCCTGCCCGATGATGGCGTAGGCGCGCGGGCCCAGACCCGTGCCGAGGAAGATGTCCTGGATGTCGCGGCGGCGCACCGCCTGGTTGTTGATGAAGTACGACGAGGTGCCATCGCGGCTCAGGACGCGCTTGACCGCCACTTCGGCGTACTGGCTCCACTGGCCAGCGGCGCGGCCTTCGGCATTGTCGAACACGAGTTCGACGCTGGCCCGGCCAGCGGGCTTGCGCTGCGTGGAGCCGTTGAAGATAACGTCCTGCATCGATTCGCCACGGAGTTCCGCGGCGCGTGATTCGCCGAGCACCCAGCGCACGGCGTCGATGATGTTGGATTTACCGCAACCGTTCGGGCCGACGATGCCGACGAGCTGGCCCGGAACATGGAAATTGGTCGGATCGACGAAAGACTTGAAGCCTGCGAGCTTGATCGAGGAGAGGCGCACGTTGAGGTCGTCTCGAAGGGATCAGTAAGAGTGATGAAGCGGGCGCCCGAGACTTGCGCCGTCGCAATCACGTCAACGCCACGGGGCGCGGGATTGCAAGGCGCGCGCCGGGGGCGCGGATGGCGTCATCATACCATCGGGCACCCAGGCTCCAGCCAATACGAATGGCACAAAAATGGACGAAATTTGCGATCCCAGAAGGCAAATTGCTGAGGATTTGTCAGCAATTTCACCTTTCGGACATGCCGGCATCAATCCGGCCTGCGCGTGCGGGAAATATCCGGGCTGGCCAGCCACTCCAGCAATGCCTTGTGCAGCGCAGCAGCGTCCTGAATTTGTGGCGCATGGCCCGCCTCCGGAAACTCCACCAGCGTCGCACGCGGAATCGCCTTGGCAGCAGCCCGACCCAGTTCCGGGTAGTTGCCCAGGCGGGCGCGCACTTCCGGGGGCGCCGTGTCCTTGGCGATGGCGGTGGTGTCCTTCTGGCCGATCAGCAGCAGTGTCCAGGGGCGCACTTGGCCGAATTCGTACACCACAGGCTGTGTGTAGATCATGTCGTACAGCAGGGCCGAGTTCCAGGCCACAAGGTCTCGCCCCGGCCCGCGATACATGCCGGCCAGCATCTGCACCCAGGGCTCGTAGTCGGCGCGCCATTGGCCCGCGTAGTAAGTGGATTGCTCATACGCGCGAATACGGTCGGCGCTGGTCTGCTTCTCGCGTGCAAACCACTGGTCGACCGCCATGGGCGGCACACCCTTGGCCTTCCAGTCTTCCAGGCCGATCGGGTTGATCATCACCAGCCGCGAGACTTCGGTCGGATACATCAGCGCATAGCGCGTGGCCAGCATGCCGCCCGTCGAGTGGCCGATCAGGATGGCCTGCTGAATGCCCAGCGAGGCCAGCAGCGCATGCGTGTTACTCGCCAGTTGCTGGAACGAATACTGATAGGCGCGCGGCTTGCTCGATTTGCAGAAGCCGATCTGGTCCGGCGCGATCACGCGATAGCCGGCGCCCGTCAACGCCTGGATCGTGCCTTCCCAGGTGGCCGCGCAGAAGTTCTTGCCGTGCAGCAGCACTGCGACCTGACCGTTGGCCTGCTCGGGCTTGACGTCCAGATAGGCCATCTCCAGCGCGTTGCCCTGGGATTCAAACTTGAATAGGTGGACCGGTGCCGGATAGTCGAAGCCCTCCAGCCGGGGGCCATACGCGGGGCCGTTCTCAGCAGCAGGTGCGGCTTGGGCGGACACACCCGACATTGCCAAGGCGGCAACCAGCGCAACGGAAATCGAGCGAAGCAACATCAGCACACTCCTTGATGGATTCGTGGAACGCCAGAGCTACTTGCGCCGCGACAACCCCGACAGCGCGCCCGCCAGAATGATGCACGCGCCGCCCACCATTTCCTGCATCGACAAGCGCTCAGACGTAAGCAGCGCCGACGACACGGCCGCCACCACAATCTCGAATAGCATCAGCAGCGCGGCGCGATTGGCCGGCAGCCGCTGCAAACCGCGCTGCACCATGGCATTGCCGCCCACCAGCACACATGCCATACCGAGCAGCAGCATCCACGTGTTGGGTTGCGCGATTGCGGCGGGCACCGCCTGCACACCGTCGAGCAGAACTGCCGCCGGCAAGCCCACCAGGGCAGAACCGGTAAAGACGACCACGGTACGCATTTCCGGCCGCATGGTCGGGTGACGCTGCCCCGCCAGGCGCGAGAGCACGTTGTTACACGCGAAAGCCAAGCCGGCAATCAGCCCCGCCCATTCCGCCGCCGAACCCGGCCACGGCGTACCGGCCCGCCCCGACCACAACATCAGCATGGCTCCCGACAAGGCCAATGCGAGCAAAACACCGCCGCGCAGCCCCAGGCGTTCATGCAGCCAAAAGCGCGCCAGCAACGCCGTCCACACCGGCGTGAGATAGAACAGCAGCAGCACACGCATGACCGTACCGTGCACCGTGCCCCAGACGAAGCCTGCATTGGTGATGCCCGCTGCCAGCCCCAGCGCCGGGATCACCCAAGACCATTGGAAAGTGGGAAAGTGGCGCCGCAGCACCACGGCCGCGATCACGGCGGCCACGGCACCCGTCACCGAAGAGGCCAGCATGCTGCCCAGTCCCCAGCCAGCGAGCAGGCGGTACGGATACCAGGAAATCCCCCAGACCGAGGCACCCACGAGGATGAACAGTGCCGCCGTCCATTGCGGCTCGTGATGGGTGGCGCCGTCTGCTGAGGGCGCCGAAGAGGCAATCGTTGTCATGAATCCAATAAAAAACGGCGGAAAACCGCCGCTTCCTGCAATGTCCGGGGTTGAGCGGGTTTTCTTGGGGCAGCCAACACACGTTGGCCGTATAATTTCGGGCTTCCCGCCAAGCGCCACGCTGGCTCACCCAACCCGCCCCGCACCGTGAATCCGCGCCTGTCCGCCCTGCAGCCGTATCCGTTCGAAAAACTGAAAGCGCTCGTCAAGGACGTGACGCCCAGCGCCGCGCATACGCCGATCAGCTTCGGCATCGGCGAGCCCAAGCACCCGACGCCAGCGCTGATCAAGGATGCGCTCGTCGCCGCGCTCGGTGGGCTGGCGAATTATCCCACGACGTTGGGTTCCGATGCACTGCGACAGTGCATCGCCGCATGGCTGGAACGCCGCTACGGTCTGCCGAAGGTCGATCCGGCCACCGAGGTCATCCCCGTCAACGGTTCGCGCGAGGCGCTGTTCTCGTTCGCCCAGACCGTGATCGACGGCAGCAAGCCCGGCGCGCGCGTGCTGTGCCCGAACCCGTTTTATCAGATCTACGAAGGCTCGGCGCTGCTGGCCGGCGCGACGCCGCTGTTCGCCAACAGCAACCCGGCGCGCAATTACGCGCCCGATTTCGCAGCCATCACGCCGGAAGAGTGGCGCAACGTGCAGCTCGTCTTCGTGTGCAGCCCGGGCAACCCAACGGGTGCCGTGCTGACGCTGGAAGACTGGAAGCAGCTCTTCGCGCTGTCGGACGAATACGGCTTCATCATCGCGTCGGACGAGTGCTATTCCGAAATCTATTTCGACGAGGCCAACCCGCCGCTGGGCGCACTGCAGGCTGCGCACCAACTGGGCCGTGGCTTCGATCGGCTGGTGATGTTCTCCAGCCTGTCCAAACGCTCCAACGTGCCGGGCATGCGCTCGGGCTTCGTGGCGGGTGACGCCAAACTGCTCAAGGCCTACCTGCTGTATCGCACGTATCACGGCAGCGCGATGAGCCCGTCAGTGCAATCCGCTAGCATCGCCGCATGGAACGACGAGGCCCACGTGCGCGACAACCGCGCGCAATACGTCAAGAAGTTCCAGCAGGTCACGCCGATGCTGGCCGAAGTGCTGGACGTCGCCCTGCCTGACGCGGCCTTCTACCTGTGGGCCAACGTCAAACGCACGGGCCTGTCGGACACCGAATTCGCACGCCAGTTGCTGGCTGCCAAGAACGTTGCCGTGCTGCCGGGCAGCTACCTCGCCCGCGAGGCGCACGGCACGAACCCGGGCCAGGACTACGTGCGCATCGCGCTGGTGGCGGGTGTGGACGAATGCCTGGAAGGCGCGCGCCGCATTGTCGAGTTCTGCCAGCAACGCTGATCCCTACCCCTTTTTTTGAATCTCTCCTAGAGCCAACAAGCCATGACGCAACAACTGCAATCCCTGATCGATCAAGCGTGGGAAGACCGCGCCAACCTGTCGCCCAAGGCCGCTCCGGCCGACGTTCGTGAAGCTGTGGCCAACGTGATCGGCCAGCTCGACAAGGGCGCGCTGCGCGTGGCCGAGAAGAAGGACGGCGAGTGGATCGTCAACCAGTGGATCAAGAAGGCCGTGCTGCTGTCGTTCCGCCTGGAAGACAACGCGCCGATGGCTGCCGGTGGCTTCACGCAGTTCTACGACAAGGTGCCGAGCAAGTTCGCCAACTACACGGCTGAAGATTTCGCCGCGGGCGGCTTCCGCGTGGTGCCGCCGGCTGTGGCGCGCCGTGGCTCGTTCATCGCCAAGAACGCCGTGCTGATGCCGTCGTACGTGAACATCGGCGCCTATGTGGATGAAGGCACGATGGTCGACACGTGGGCCACCGTCGGCTCGTGCGCGCAGATCGGCAAGAACGTTCACCTGTCGGGCGGCGTGGGCATCGGCGGCGTGCTGGAGCCGCTGCAGGCCAACCCGGTCATCATCGAAGACAACTGCTTCATCGGCGCGCGTTCGGAAGTGGTGGAAGGCGTGATCGTCGAAGAGAACTCGGTGATCTCGATGGGCGTGTACCTCGGCCAGTCGACCAAGATCTACGACCGCGAAACCGGTGAAGTCAGCTACGGCCGCATCCCGGCAGGCTCGGTGGTGGTGGCGGGCAATCTGCCGAGCAAGGACGGCACGCACAGCCTGTACTGCGCCGTGATCGTCAAGAAGGTCGATGCCAAGACGCGCGCCAAGGTTGGCCTGAACGAACTGCTGCGCGGCGACTAAGGCCGACTAAGCTGAACGGCTGGCGTGTCGTGTAGTCTCACCGGCACGCCAACCAACCTGAACGCAGCATGTCCGGAAAATTCGACAAACTGCGCCAACGCATCATGGGTCTTGATCCGAACACCATCGGTACTGTCTTGTCGCTGCTGCCCACCATCCTGGAGCAGGCGAACAAGACCATCGACAAGTTCAAGAACCGCAAGAAGACCGGCACTGAACCTGCTCGTACGGACAGTGCCGCGTCCGACCCGAATACGCAGACTGCACGTATTGCCGAGCTGGAAGCGGCGATCCTGCAGCAGGCCGAATCCGTCAAGCTGCTGGCCGAGCAGCACGCCATCACCATCGACGCCCTGCGCGACGAAGCCGCGCGGCTCGAACGGCGCCTGAAGCGCATGACTTGGCTGGCCGCCATCGGTTTTGTGCTGGCCATCGCAGCGCTCATCGTCGCCACCCAACATTGACACCATGACGACCCTGCACGGCATTCCCAACTGCGACACCGTGAAGAAAGCCCGCACGTGGCTCGAATCGAACGGCGTGGCCTACACCTTCCACGATTTCAAGAAACAGGGCGTGAGCGCCGACATGCTGGCCGGCTGGCTCAAGCATGTGCCGCTCACGACGCTGCTCAACCGCAAGGGCACCACGTGGCGCGCGCTGTCGGATGCCGACAAGGCGCGTGCCGAGGACGAAGCCGGCGCCATCGAACTGATGCAAGCCAACCCGTCGCTCATCAAGCGGCCAGTGCTGGTGCACGGCAAGACCGTCAACGTCGGCTTCACGGCTGACCAGTACGCCACCCTGTTCTAACAATAACGACAACACCGCCACTGCCATGCAGCCCACGCTTGCCCTCACTGAAGACCTGATCCGTCGCCGCTCCGTCACGCCCGAAGACAAGGGCTGCCAGGACGTGCTGATCGAACGCCTGACCGCCGCGGGCTTCACATGCGAAACCGTGGTCAGCGGCCCGGACCACTTTCGCGTGACCAACCTGTGGGCCGTCAAGCGCGGCACGGCAGGTACTGCGGGCAAGCTGCTCGTCTTCGCGGGCCACACCGATGTGGTGCCCACCGGCCCCGTCGAACAATGGCACTCCGATCCGTTCGAGCCCACCCACCGCGACGGCAAGCTCTATGCGCGTGGCGCGGCTGACATGAAGACGTCCATCGCGGGCTTCGTGGTGGCATCGGAGGAATTCGTCGCCAAGCATCCGGACCACGCGGGCTCGATCGGCTTCCTGATCACCAGCGATGAAGAAGGCCCGGCGCACGACGGCACCGTCAAGGTGTGCGACCTGCTGCGCGCGCGCGGTGAGCGCCTCGACTACTGCGTGGTCGGCGAACCGACGTCGGTGTCGACGCTCGGCGACATGGTCAAGAACGGGCGACGCGGCTCGCTGTCGGGCAAGCTCACCGTCAACGGCGTGCAGGGCCACATCGCCTATCCGCATCTGGCCAAGAACCCGATCCACCTGGCTGCGCCCGCGCTGGCGGAACTGGCCGCCGCCACCTGGGACAACGGCAACGAATACTTCCCGCCGACGACGTGGCAGATGTCGAACATCCACGGCGGCACGGGCGCGACGAACATCATCCCGGGCCACGTCACGATCGACTTCAACTTCCGCTTCTCGACGGCCAGCACGCCGGACGGCCTGAAGGCACGCGTGCACAGCATCCTCGATGCGCACGGCCTCGACTACAAACTCGACTGGACGCTGGGCGGCGAGCCCTTCCTGACCGAGCGCGGCGACCTGTCCGACGCCCTCGCCTCCGCCATCCAGGCCGAGTGCGGCGTGACCACCGAGCTGTCGACCACCGGCGGCACATCGGACGGCCGCTTCATCGCCAAGATCTGCCCGCAGGTGATCGAATTCGGCCCGCCGAACGCAAGCATCCACAAGATCGACGAACACGTGGAGGTGGCCTTCATCGAGCCGCTGAAGAACGTGTATCGCCGCGTGTTGGAAACATTGATCGCCTGAGTTGCCCCATATGGCCCGCAACGTCGAGATCAAGGCGCGAGTACGCGACGTAGCGGCGCTGCTGGAACGCGCCGCCGCCATCGCGAATTCGGGCCCCGAGCGTATCGACCAGGACGACACCTTCTTCGCCTGCGCAAATGGGCGCCTCAAGTTGCGACAGTTTTCGCCTGAACGCGGTGAGCTGATCCACTACTTCCGCGCCGACAGCACTGGCCCGCGCGTGTCCAGCTACAACATCGTGCCGACCACCGCGCCCGATGCCTTGCGCGACACGCTGGCCGCCGCCATCGGCACCGCCGGCCGCGTCATCAAGGTGCGCCAGCTCTATCTCGCCGGCCAGACGCGCATTCACATCGATGCCGTCAAAGACCTCGGTGATTTCGTCGAACTCGAAGTCGTGCTGCGCGATGACCAATCCGAAGACGACGGCGTGAAGATCGCGCACGCTCTCATGCAATCCCTCGGCATTGCCGAAACCGACTTGCTCGACGTTGCCTACGTCGACCTGCTGGCTGCCAAATAACACTGAGCCAAACATGACCGCCCACACCCTCCCCGCTTCCCACCCGTTCACCACGGTGCGCGACCTGCTGCGCTACGCCGTGTCGCGCTTCACCGCTGCCGGCCTCGTCTTCGGTCACGGCAGCGAGAACGCCTACGACGAAGCTGCCTACCTGATCCTGCACACGCTACATCTGCCGATCGACACGCTGGAACCGTTCATGGACGCGCGCCTGCTGCCCGAGGAAGTGGCCGCCGTGCTGAAGGTGATTGAGCGCCGCGCCGTCGACCGCGTGCCCGCCGCCTACATCACGCGCGAGGCGTTCATGCACGGCATGCGCTTCTACGTGGACGAACGCGTGATCGTGCCGCGCAGCTTCATTGGTGAATTGCTGGAAGAAGGCCTGGAACCGTGGATCGACCAAGAGGATGGTCCGACCGATGTGCTGGAGTTGTGCACCGGCTCCGGCTGCCTGTCGATCCTGGCCGCACTGCAATGGCCGAACGCGACGATCGACGCGGTGGATCTGTCGCCGGATGCCTTGGTGGTGGCCAACCGCAATGTCGACGAATACAAGTTGGAAGACCGCATCCGCCTGCACGAAGGCGATCTGTATGCGCCGCTGCCGCCGGGCGTGCACTACGACGTGATCCTGACCAACCCGCCGTATGTGAACGAAACCTCGATGCAGGCGCTGCCGCCTGAGTACCTCGCCGAGCCACGCATGGCCCTGGCTGGCGGCAACGACGGCATGGACATCGTGCGCCGCATCCTGGCCGATGCGCCGCGCCACCTGAAGCCGCACGGCGTGCTGGTGGTGGAGATCGGCAATGAGCGCGAGAACGTCGAAGCGGCGTTCCCGGATCTGGACTTGGTTTGGCTGCCGACCAGCGCTGGCGAAGACCAAGTCTTCCTGGTGACGCGCGAGGCGTTGTAAACGCACGGCGTTCCGGACTCGACAGCTCAGGTTCGGAACCCGCTGCTTGAGGTTCAGGAACACCAGACGCCGGGCTCGAAGCTCGGCGTTTTGCGTTCCAGACGCCGTGGTTGCGGCTGCGGACTCGGTGCGTGGGGTTCTGAACCTCGGGGGCTGCGTTCGGAACATCGCATTCCCCGTTCAAGGCCCCGTGATTGCTGTTCAGAACCTCACGTTCGGCGTTCGGAACGCGATGCGTCGAGGGCAACACGCGGAGGAAGCCGGTGCTGACTCGCGGGGCTTAGGACCGCACCTCATCGCACGCGTCTTTCACGACGCAGATGGAAAAGCGCTTATCGAAAACCTGGCCGCTCGGGCAGTGGTCGAAGACAGCTTGCGACTGGGCGTCGCAGGTGGCGTAGGCCGTGGTGCAGTTGGTGCGTACGGGCTGGTTGGGGCCGCGGTTCGTGCCGTCGTCGATCATGAAGCGGGCCGATGGTGACGGGCATTTGAAGTCGGCGGCGGCCTTGGCCAGGGCGGCGGCGGCTTTTTCGGCTTTTTCGGCTTTTTCGGCTTTGGTGGTCTGCGGTGTGGGCGGGCTGGACGGGGATGGGTGGCGGTCGCAGGCCGTTACCGTTATTGCTAGCGCACACAGCAGCGTAGTGAGTGTGAGTGCGCGGGTCATGGGGCGGCTCCTTCGGGGTTGGATATCCTGAAGTTTACGCTGGGGGGCGCGTTTTTGGTCCATCTCTGTTTCGTCCCCTGCCGGGGCCGACCGACTTTCTTTGTCTTGCCAAAGAAAGGTAGGCAAAGAAAGGCGCGCCCGAGATGGCGAAAGCCTCCTTGAATTTCTGTAACCGAGCGGGGAAGGAGCCAAACTCGCTTCGCTCAGACAAGGCTCCTTCCTTTTTCCGCCCGCTTACACAAATTCAAGGCGCCATCTAGGGCATCAACGGCCAAACCGTCTGGGTGCGCGAGTTGGTGCTGTAGCTTGCGCTGCGTCTTTCTCAGCGGAGCATCGCTGACATGGCGGAGAGGCTGTTGAGCATGCGCACGGCGTGTTCGACCGAATCGGCGGCGAAGCGCAGCATCGTTCCATCCACGCGTTCCAGCGCGGGCCATTGGCAGAACAGGTCGGCCAGTGCAGGCGTTTGCGTTTGCAGGCGGCACACGATGGGCGCTTGGATGCGCAGCGGCATGCTGAAGTGGCCGCGCTGCACAGTGGCCTTCACGGCTGCGTAAATCGCTTCGCACGACTGCTCGGGCGAGAGCGATGTCCCTGCGCTCTGTCCTTCGGCCTGCTTGGTCTCGACAAACGTGGTGTGCGGCAGCAGCGGCTTGGTCTCTTTGATGAAGACGTCGTCGCCGCTGGCCACGGCCACGGGCACGCCGCGTTCGCCAGCCAGGGCACCGTAGAGGCCGGCCTCGCCCAATTCCTGCTCGTTGAACCAGACACGCGTGAACGCGAAGCTGTTGATGGTGTGTGCCAGCACGCCACGGCTGCCGGCGCGTGCGTGGTAGCCGATCATGCAGACGGCCGCGCAGCCGTCCACGCCGGCCATCATGCTCAGGTAGCGCGGTTTGCCGAGAACGAAGCGTGCGCGGCGGTCGATCGATTCGGGGATGAGGTTGCGGAAGCCGCCGTGCGAATCGTTGACGAGCACGTCGGTCGCGCCGCCGTCGAAGGCACCGCGCACGGCGGCGTCAGCCTCAGCGGTCATCCAGCGGCGGGCACGCTCGTACTCGCCGTTGCCGGCGCGTGTCTGCTCGGTGTGGAACACGTTGGCGACGCCTTCGATGTCGGCGGAGATCAGGATTCGCATTTGGTGGGTCAAATCAGTTCGGTCAATGCGCGGCGCGTGTTGCCATCGCGGCCGGTGACGGCTTCGGCATGGAACAACGCGTGCACGATGGCTTGTTCGACGCTGTCGGCGGCGGCCTGGAACAGCGGGTCGAGGTGCGATTCGTGCGTCATGGCAGTCGCCGGCATGGCGCGTGTGCCCTGGTGCGGCACGGTATAGGCCGTGGAGAACGCCAACGCGATGTCGCCGCTGCCGTGGCCGTAGACGGAGCCGGTACGCGCCAGCCCTGCGCCCGCGCGCAAAGCGAGGCGGCGCAACTGGCGGGCGTCGAGCGGCGCGTCGGTGGCGAGCAGCATGATGATCGAGCCCTTCTCCGGGCCGGGTTCGGCAGCCAACGCCTTCGCCAATTCCCGGCCGACGTGGCGCCCGGCCAGCGTCAGGTTTTCCGTCACGCCAAAATTGGAGAGCACCAGCGCGCCCACCGTGCGTTGCGTGCCGTCGGCCAGCGTCGCCACGCGCGAGGCGGAGCCGATGCCGCCCTTGACGCCAAACGACGACATCCCCCGCCCTGCACCAACCGCGCCTTGCTCGAACATCTCGGCAGCAGCGGCATACGCGGCCTCGTAATGCACGTCCTGCACAGCAAACGCCTGCAGGTCGTTCAGATAGCCGTCATTGCATTCGAAGACGAGCGGATTGACGGTGGACCATGTGCGGCCGATCTGCGGATTGGCTGCGACGGCCTGGCGGATCTGCGCCTGCGCCACGGCGCCCACGGCAAACGTGTTGGTCAGCGCGATCGGGGTTTCCAGCACGCCAAGCTCTTCTACCTGCACGAGGCCAATGCTCTTGCCGAAGCCGTTAATGACGGCGCAGGCGGCGGGCACCTTGTCGACGAACGGGTCTCCGGCGTGCGGGCGTACCACGGTCACGCCGGTCTGGATGTCGCCGCCAGCAATCGTGGCGTGGCCGACGGTGACGCCCGCCACATCCGTGATGCTGTTGCGCGGCCCCGCCGGCAGCGCACCGATAGTCGGAAGGCTGATGGGCATATCAACGGCGGTCGATCTTCGGGTCCAGCGCGTCGCGCAGGCCGTCGCCCAGCAGGTTGAACGCCAGCACGGTCAGGAAGATCGCCAGGCTCGGGAAAATTGCCACATGCGGTGCCGTCACCATGTCGGCGCGCGCTTCGTTGAGCATCGCGCCCCACTCCGGCGTGGGCGGCTGCGCACCGAGGCCCAGGAACGAGAGGCTGGCGGCGGTGATGATCGACGTGCCGATCCGCATCGAGAAATACACGACGATGGACGAGATCGTGCCCGGCAGGATATGCCGCATGATGATCGTCCAGTCGGATGCGCCGATGCTGCGTGCGGCTTCCACGTAGGTCAGGTGCTTGAGCATGAGCGTGTTGCCGCGCACCAGCCGTGCAAACGCCGGGATGCTGAACACCGCCACGGCAAAGATCACGTTGATCATGCCGTTGCCCAGGATGGCCACGATGCCGATGGCCAGCAGAATGCCGGGGAAGGCGAATAGCACGTCGGAGATGCGCATGACGATGCGGTCCCACCAGCCTTCGTAGTAGCCGGCCAGCAAGCCAAGCACAGTGCCGATGATGGCACCGATGATGACCGACACGAAGCCCGCTTCCAGCGAGATGCGCGTGCCCATCAGGATGCGGCTGAAGATGTCGCGGCCGAGCGAATCGACGCCAAACCAGTGCTGCGCCGACGGGCCGGCGTTCAGCGCGTCGTAATCGAAATAGTTTTCCGGATCGAACGGCACGATGTGCGGCGCGAGAATGGCGATCAACGCCAGTGCGATCACGAACACACCGGCACCCATCGCCAGATGCTGTTTGCGGAATTTGCGCCAGAACTCCGTCCACGGGGTGCGGACGGGTTCGGTTGTGGCTTGCGGCGTTTTTGGCACGCCCGCGGCCGGACTGGTTGTCTGCGTCATGGCCGTCTCCTTACTTCTTGTAGCGGATGGTCGGGTTGATCACGGTGTACAGCATGTCCACCACCAAGTTGATCAGGATGAACTCCAGCGAGAACAGCAGCACCTCGGCCTGGATGACCGGGTAGTCGCGCATCTCCACCGCATCCACCAGCAGGCGCCCGAGGCCCGGCCAGTTGAACACCTTCTCCACCACGATCGAGCCGCCCAGCAGGAAGCCGAACTGCAGGCCCATCATGGTCACCACCGGGATCATCGCGTTGCGCAGGCAATGCTTGATGACCACCACCGTCTCGCGCACGCCCTTGGCACGGGCGGTACGCACAAAATCTTCTTGCAGCACTTCGACAAACGACGCGCGGGTGAAGCGTGCCATCACGGCGGCCACGGCAGCGCCCAGCGTGATCGACGGCAGGACATAGTGCTTCCAGGTATCCGCGCCGATGGAGGGCAGCCAGCCGAGCTGCACGGAGAACACTTCCATCAGCAGCATGCCCAGCGCAAACGCCGGGAACGAGATGCCGGACACGGCAAGCGTCATGCCCAGGCGGTCCGGCCATTTGTTGCGCCACACGGCGGAGGTAATGCCAATCACCATGCCAAAGATGACTGCCCACACCATGCTGGCGATCGTCAGGTTGAGCGTGGGCCAGAAGCGCTCGCCAATCTCTTCGCTCACCGGGCGCTTGCTCCGCAGCGACGTACCGAACTCGCCGCGCACGGCGTTGGTGAAAAAGCGCACGAACTGCTCGGGCATCGGCTTGTCCAGGCCCAGGTCGCGGCGCACGAGGTCAACCGTCGCCTCGTCGGCTTCGGGGCCGGCAGCCAGGCGCGCCGGATCCCCCGGCAGCAGGTGCACGAACAAGAACACCAGCACCGCCACAATCAGCAGTGTCGGGATCACGCCCAGCACACGTTTTACGAAGTAGTTCAGCATGGCAAATCCACCACAGACGGCAATTCAATGGCCCGCGCACAGGCTGCACGCGGGCCGGTACAGCATTGAGGCTTACTGCTTGATGTCGATGTCGTCAAAGCTGAACGAACCATCCGGCGCCACGTAGGCACCCGACAGGCGCTTGGACCGTGCGTAGACGATCTTCTCCGTCACCAGGAAGGCCCAGGGCGCGTCTTCCCAGATGCGCTTCTGTGCGTCGGTGTAGAGCTTGGTTTTCTCGGCACGATCCGTCGTACGCAGAGCGCCGGCAATGTCGGCATCCACCTGGTCGTTCTTGTAGTACGCCGTGTTCAGTTGCTTGGGCGGCATCGATTCCGAGGCCAGCAGCGGACGCAGTGCCCAGTCGGATTCACCGGTCGAAGACGACCAGCCGATGTAGTACATACGCACACCCGCATCTTCCGGCTTCTGCACACTCTCGACCTTCTCGACACGCTGACCGGCCTCCAGCGCTTGCACCTGCGCCTTGATACCAACCTGCGCCAGTTGCTGCTGCACGAACTGGATAATCTTCTGCGCCGTCGTGTGGTTGTAGGCCGACCACAGTTGCGTCTCGAAGCCGTTGGGGTAACCGGCTTCCTTCAGCAGCTCTTTCGCCTTGGCCGGGTTGTACGGCCACGGGCCCAACTTTGTGGCGTAGTCCACGCCCTGCGGCACCACACCGTCAGACGGCACGGCGTAGCCCGAGAAGGCCACCTTGGTCAGCGCATCCTTGTTGATGGCGTAGTTGATGGCCTGGCGCACCTTCGGGTTGTCGAACGGCTTCACGCGCGTGTTGAACGTGATGTAGCGCTGGATGATCGACGGCGCCGCAATCAGGTCCACCTTCGGGCTGCCCTTGAGCACCGCAGCCTGCTCGAACGGAATGCTGAATGCGAAGTCCGCTTCGCCCGTCTGCATGACGGTGGCACGCGTGTTGTTGTCCACCACCGGCTTCCAAGTGATGGTGTCGATCTTCGGCAGGCCTTGCTTCCAGTAGCCGTCGAATTTCTTGCCCTTCAGGTAGTCGGTCTGCTTCCACTCGACGAATTCGAACGGGCCAGTGCCGACCGGGTGGAAGGCGATATCCTTACCGTACTTCTTCAGCGCCGTGGGCGAGATCATCGCCGCCGACGGGTGGGCCAGCACGTTGATGAACGGCGAGAACGGCTCCTTGAGCGTCACGCGTGCGGTGTACGGATCCACCACTTCGGTCTTGGCAACGCGGTTGAACAGCACGAAGCGCTTGAGCTTGTTGGCCGGGTCCGTCACACGGTCCAGGTTGGCCTTGACAGCGTTGGCGTCAAACGTGGTGCCGTCGTGGAACTTCACGCCCTTGTGCAGCTTGAACGTGTAGACCAGGCCGTCCTTGCTCACGTCATAGCTTTCGCACAGCACGTTGACGAGCTTCATGTCCTTGTCGAAGCCGAACAGGCCTTGATAGAACGACTTGGCGGCACTGAACGACAGCGTGTCGTTGGCGTCGTACGGGTCCATCGTGGTGAAGGTCGAGTAGACCGCCATCACGGCGTCCTTGGCGGCAAAGGCCGGCATCGTGAATGCCGCCAGGGCCAGGCCGCTGGCAACCATCGCTGCGCGCGGTGCCGAAGTGAATCGATGAGCAAATCGATTGAACATGTCCTTCCTCCTCAAAGAAGTGTTTGACTTCACTACGTTCAGTAAGCGCCGCCAATCGAATGGCGGGCAACAAAGTGGTCTGGCGCCACTTGCACCAACGGCTGCACCACCGGCAGGTCGCCAATGGCACGGATCGGGCTGGGAATTTCGTGCGTGGAAAGCTCGCGCTTCAGGTGCCGGCGCGCCGGGTCCGCAATCGGCACGGCCGACATCAGCTTCTTCGTGTACGGGTGCTGCGGGTTCTCGAAAATCGCGCGGCGCGGGCCGATCTCGACGATCTGGCCCAGGTACATCACCGCCACGCGGTGGCTGATGCGCTCCACCACCGCCATGTCGTGCGAGATGAACAGGAAGGCGACGCCAAATTCCTTCTGCAGATCGAGCATCAGGTTGACGATCTGCGCTTGAATCGACACGTCCAGCGCAGACACCGACTCATCGGCAATCACCACCTTCGGGTTCAACGCCAGCGCGCGTGCGATACAGATGCGCTGGCGTTGGCCGCCGGAGAACTCGTGCGGATAGCGCGACGCGTGCGCGGGCTGCAGGCCGACCTTGTCGAGCAGCCACTCCACACGTTGCTGCGCCTCTTTGCCGGACGCCACCTTGTGCACCAGCAGCGGCTCCATGATGGAGTAGCCGACCGGCACGCGTGGGTCCAGCGAGGCGAATGGGTCCTGGAAGATGAACTGGATGTTTCGGCGAAGCGTCTGGAGCGCGTGCCCCTTCAACTCGCCGATGTTCTGGCCGGCAAATTCGATGCTGCCGCTCTGGCTGTCCACCAGACGCAAGAGCGACCGTCCCGTCGTCGACTTGCCGCAGCCCGATTCGCCGACCAGCGCCAGCGTCTCACCAGGGTAGAGATCAAAACTGACCTGCTCCACCGCATGCACCCGGCGCGTGACGCGGCCAAAGATGCCTGTGGGCACGTCAAAGCGCGTGACGAGATCACGTACGCGCAGGATGGGTTGTACGTCGTGCGAGGCGGCCAGTTGCGGTGTCGTATCGACCTCAGCAGCAGTCCCGTCCACACGCAACAGCGGAAAACGCGCCGGGCCATCGGTGCCCTGCATCGAGCCCAGGCGCGGCACGGCGGAGAGCAGCGCACGCGTGTACGGATGGGCCGGCTGCGCAAACACCGTGGCCGACGGGCCCTCTTCCACACGGTCGCCCTTGTACATGACGAGCACGCGGTCGGCCACCTCAGCCACCACGCCCATGTCGTGCGTGATGAACACCACCGCCATGTGCAGCTCCTGCTGCAGTGCACGGATCAGCTGCAGGATTTCGGCCTGGATGGTCACATCCAGCGCCGTGGTCGGCTCATCCGCAATCAGCAGCGACGGCTTGCACGACAGCGCCATCGCAATCATCACGCGCTGGCGCATGCCGCCCGACAGTTGATGCGGATAGCGCCCCAGCACGTTGCGCGCTTCCGGAATGCGCACCAGCTCCAGCATGCGCAGCGCCTCGGCCTTGGCCTCGTTGGGCGATTTGCCCTGGTGCAGGCGGATCGATTCGGCAATCTGCTCGCCCACGGTAAAGACCGGGTTGAGCGAGGTCATCGGCTCCTGGAAGATCATCGCGATATCGGCACCGCGCACGCCGCGCATGGCCGACTGGCTGGCGTTTGCCAGATCCAGCACTTCGCCGTTGCGGCGGCGCAGATGCATGTGCCCGCCGACGATCTTGCCGCCGCCGTGTTCCACCAGCCGCATCAGCGCCAGCGACGTCACCGACTTGCCCGAGCCCGATTCGCCCACCACGGCAAGCGTTTCACCGCGGTCCACATGGAACGACAGGTTGCGCACCGCGTCGACCACGCGCTCGGACGTGGCAAAGCGCACGCTCAGGTCTTGCACCTGCACGATGCGCTGGTCGGGCATCGCAATGGCGGTTTGCTGTTTGGTGGCACTCACGGCAACTCTCCTGCTTTCCTACGTGCTTAACGGTAGATCGACACAACGGGCGCCTCGGCGCCGCGTGCGAACCCGCGGTACATCCCTTCGGTGTTGAACGGCAAGGCGACGTTGCCCTGCGCATCCACAGCGATCATCCCGCCACGGCCGTTGATGGCCATCAGCTTGCGCATGACCACGTCGTCGCTCGCGTCGGCCAGCGACTTACCGGCGTATTCCATCTGCGCGGCCACGTCGTAGGCAGCCACGGCGCGGATAAACATCTCACCCGTGCCCGTGCACGACACGGCGGCCACGTTGTTGGCGAAGCATCCCGCGCCAACGATCGGCGTATCGCCCACGCGGCCAACCTTCTTGTTGGTGACGCCGCCCGTGGAAGTCGCCGCCGCCAGCCGGCCCTGCGCATCACACGCCACCGCGCCCACGGTACCGAACTTGCTATCTGGGTCGATAGGCGCGTTTTCCTTGGCCATGAGCGATGCCGCGTCGTGATCGAGCAGCGCCATGCCGTCTTGCTGGCGGGCGCGCTGCCACTGGGCGTAGCGCGCTTCGGTGTAGTAGTAATCCGGCTCGACGAATTCCAGGCCCTGCGCCTGCGCGAACGCCTCGGCGCCTTCGGAGGTGAACAGCACGTGTTCGCTGCGTTCCATGACCGCACGAGCGGCCAGAATCGGGTTGCGCAAGCGCTTGACGCAGGTGACTGCGCCAGCGGCCAGCGTGGCGCCATCCATGATCGACGCATCCAGTTCATACGTGCCGGCGCTGGTCAGCACCGCGCCCTTGCCGGCATTGAACAGCGGGCATTCTTCGAGCAGGCGCACAGCTTCGGTCACGGCATCGAGCGCGCTGCCGCCGTCGACGAGGATGCGCTGACCTGCTGCCAGGATGTCGTTGAGCGCCTGCTCATAAGCGGCTTCTTTGTCGGCGCTCATGGCCGTGCGGGTGATAGTGCCGGCGCCACCGTGGATGGCAAGAATGGGCGTGGTCATGCGTGGCTCTATGAAAATCAGTTTTCAGCGGTGCGCTTGCGGCCGCGTCGAGTGGTGGGGGCGTTGGCCGCGTCATTGCCTTGCGCAGCATTGGTGCGCGAGGCCTGGCCGGTGTGCAGCCACGGCAGCACAAATTCAGTCAGGCGCTCGGCCGATTCCAGCGAATGCGCAGACCGGTGTGCCACCGCTCCGCACAGCGCTTCGAACAGCGCCACAGCGGCCGTATCGGACGTCGCCGAAAACTGCCGCTCCGGACGCGCATACAGCGCGATGTCGGCCAACGGCGCCAGCGGCGAGGTCGGACCGTCGGTCAGCGCCAGCACCTGGCACCCCTGATCGCCCGCCTGCTTGGCCAGGGTGATCGTGTCCGCCGCATAGCGCGGGAAAGCAATGGCAATCAGCAGATCCTTCCGCCCGATCTTGCGCAGTTGGCGGGCCGCGTCCGACGCCCCACCCGGCTGCGAGACAGAAATCACCGTGTCGCAATACAAATCCAGCCCGTGGCGCAGCAGGCCCGCGAGATAACCACTGGCGCCAAAGCCCATCACGTAGATGCGCTGGGCGCCCAGGATGGCGTCCACCGCACGCTCGCAAGCGGCAGGGTCAAGCATGCGGCGCGTGGCATCCAGGTTGGCAATATCTTCGTTGAGCGACGCAGCAAAAATCTCCGCGCTGGTAGCCGGCCGCGCCAGTTCGTGGCGCAGCTTCTCTACCGGTGCGAGCGTTGCTTCGAAACCGCGCAGCAACTCGGAACGAAACTGCGGATAGCCATCAAAGCCCAGCGCCAGCGCAAAACGGTTGGCTGTGGCAATCGACATCTCCACCGCGGCGGCAAACTCGTCGATGCGCATGGTGGCCGCGCGAAACGGGTTCGCCAGCACGTACTCGGCCATGCGCTGGTGCGCGGGCGTGAGTGTAGCCAGCGTGGCCGCAATGCGGTCGGAGACCGTCGCTTCGGCAGCAAATGCGCCTTTCGACACATCCGTACGCTTGCTGGTGGATTTCGCCATCGTCCTGGGCCGTGAAAATTTTGTGTAAATGTATTTTCACGAAACGACCATGTAAAGAAAAAAACTTTCACGAAGGCCTATGGTTTTCCCTAGGTCGAAAGCAGGTGCACAGATTGCGGGCCAGCGCCGCTGCCTCATGGTGCGATGCACCTGTCCAAACGCTCACGGTGCGCCAGGATCGTGCGCCGCAGCACGTTACAATCGCTCCCTTCTTCGATTGTCCTCAAGCGCAGTTTTTCGTGATCCGATTCGACGACCTCGTCCTCCAGCGCGGCACCAAGGTGCTGTTCGACCACGCCACCGCCACCCTCAACCCCGGTGAACGGGTCGGCCTTGTCGGCGTGAATGGCAGCGGCAAATCCACGCTGTTTTCGATGCTGCGCGGCGAGCTGCATGCTGACGGCGGCGAAGTCGCCATCCCGCCCACCTGGCAGGTTGCCCACGTGGCGCAGGAAACGCCTGCAGTGGACCGCAGCGCGCTGGACTACACGCTCGACGGCGACACCCGCCTGCGCGACATCGAACGCCGCCTCGCCGCCGCTGAAGCCGCGCATGACGGCCACGCGCAAGCCGAAGCCCACACCGCCTTTGCCGATGCCGACGGCTACACCGCCCCGGCGCGCGCGCAGGCTTTGCTGCTTGGCCTCGGCTTCACGATGGCGCAAACGACGCAGCCGGTGGCGAGCTTTTCCGGTGGCTGGCGCATGCGCCTGAACCTGGCGCAGGCGCTGATGTGCCCGTCCGACCTGCTGCTGCTCGATGAGCCGACCAACCACCTGGACTTGGACGCCGTGGTCTGGCTGGAAGACTGGCTGTCGCGCTACGCCGGCACGCTGGTAATGATTTCGCACGACCGCGAGTTCCTCGACGGCGTGTGCAACGTCACGCTGCATATCGAACACCAGAAGCTCAAGCGCTACGGCGGCAACTACACGCAGTTTGAGACGCAGCGCCTGCAGCAGATGGCGCTGCAGGAAGCGTCGTACGCGCGCCAGCAAAAGCAGATCGCGCATCTCGAATCCTTCATCACGCGCTTCAAGGCCAAAGCCAGCAAGGCCAAGCAGGCCCAGAGCCGCGTCAAGGCGCTGGAACGCATGGAACGCCTCGCCCCCGTGCATGCGGCGGCCGGCTTCTCGTTCGAGTTCCGCGAGCCCGATGCGGCGCCCAACCCGATGCTGACGTTCGAGGGTGTCGATTGCGGCTATCCGGGGCCGAGCGAAGACGCGCCCATCACCATCCTCAAGCACCTGACGTTCTCGATCCAGACTGGCCAGCGCATCGGCCTGCTGGGCGCCAACGGCCAGGGCAAATCGACACTGGTGAAGACGCTGGCCGATACGCTGACGTCGCTCTCCGGCACGATCCGCCGTGGCAAGGGCCTGCAGATCGGCTACTTCGCCCAGCACCAACTGGAAACGCTGGACGACCACGCATCCCCGCTGCTGCATCTGGCACGCCTGGCGCCCGACGTGCGCGAGCAGGAGCTGCGCGACTTCCTCGGCAGCTTCAACTTCCGCGGCGACATGGCGACCGCGCCCATCGAGCCGTTCTCCGGCGGCGAGAAGGCACGCCTGGCGCTCGCGCTCATTGTCTGGCAGCGCCCCAACCTGCTGCTGCTCGACGAGCCGACCAACCACCTGGATCTCGACACGCGTGAAGCGCTGACGATGGCGCTCGCCCAGTTCGACGGCACGCTGATCCTCGTCTCGCACGACCGGCACCTGCTGCGCGCCACGACCGACCAGTTCCTGCTGGTGGGCCAAGGCACTGTCGCCCCGTTCGACGGCGATCTGGACGACTACCGCGACTGGCTGCTCAAGCAGGCCGCCGCCAAGCGCGCGGCTGCCAGCACACCTGCCGCCTCCACCGATGCGGATGGCATGCCGGCCGTCAATCGCCGCGACCAGAAACGCGAAGAAGCCGCCGAACGTCAACGCCTGAACGCACTGCGCAAGCCGCTGCAAAAGAACGTCGACACGATCGAAAAGCGCATGGCACCGCTGCAGAAGGAAAAGGCCGAACTCGAAGCCTTCCTGGCCGATAGCGCGGCCTACGAAGAAGCGAACAAGACGCGCATGATGGAAAGCCTGCGCCGCCAGGCCGAGATCAATACCGAGCTCGACCAGTTGGAAGAACGCTGGCTCGAACTGCACGAACAACTCGAACAAATCAGCTAAGGCTGGCGTGTCCGGCCAAGGAGACCTTGTTGATGACAACCCCGTCGCCGGACACCGCCACCTCCACCAGCCAGCCGCTGGCCGGCGTGCGCGTGCTCGACCTCACGCGCCTGCTGCCGGGCCCTGCCGCCACGCGCCACCTGGCCGATCTCGGTGCCGAGATCATCAAGATCGAAGACCCAGGCCCCGGCGACTACGCCCGCGACATGATGCGCTCCCCCGCCGACCGCGCGGCCGAACGCCCAAGCCTGTTCTTCCGCTCGCTCAATCGCGGCAAGACCGAAACGCGGCTGGACCTGAAACTCGCTGAAGACCGAGAAGCGCTCATCGAACTCGCGCGCCATGCGGATGTGCTGATCGAGAGTTTCCGCCCCGGCGTCATGGCGCGCCTTGGGGTCGGCTGGGAGACGCTGCGCGCAGCCAACCCGGCCCTGGTGATGTGCTCCATCAGCGGCTACGGCCAAGACGGGCCGCTCGCACAGGCAGCCGGCCATGACATCAACTACGTCGGCTATGCGGGCATGCTGGACCAGCTCACCAGCGCGGACGGCACGCCCATCGTCCCGAACGTGCAGATCGGCGACTTATTGGGCGGCGCACTGACGGCGGTGGTCGGCATCCTGGCTGCACTGGTCGATGCGCGCGCCACCGGCCGCGGCCGCTACGTCGACGTATCGATGACGGATTCGGTGTTCGCACACAACCTGATGGCGTTCTTTGCCGTCGGCACGCGCGGCAAGGCAAGCCGGGCCGGTGGGGATCTGCTCAACGGCGGCGTGCCGTGCTACGGCGTCTACCGCACGTCGGACGATCGCTTCATGGCTGTTGGCGCCTTGGAATTGAAGTTCTGGCAGACGATGTGCGACGTGCTCGGCAAGCCCGAATGGAAAGACAAGCACTGGGCCCTTGGCCAGCGCGTCGGCGGCGATGATGCGCTCGCCCTTCGCGACGAACTCGCTGCGCTGTTCCGCACCGCTACACAGGCCGAATGGACCACACGTTTCGCCGATGCCGACTGTTGTGTCACGCCCGTGTTGCGTATGGAAGAAGCCCTGCAGCATCCGCTCTTTACCGAGCGCAACAGCGTGGTGAAGGAAAACGGCGAGCCTGTGCAGCTCGCCCTGCCGCTACGATTTGCCGACTGAATCGGCGCGGTCCAGCGCATCAAGCAGATGCGCTGCCTCTTCCAACTGGTGTTGACTGAACACGCGGATACCGTTCTGGCGCAGCAGCGCTGCGGTCACGCCTTCGCCGGGCTGCAGTTGGCTGGAGAACGTACCGTCGTAGAGAAATGCAGAACCGCATGACGGGCTGCGCTCGGTGAGCACGGCAACTTGCACGCCGGCTTCCTGCGCCGCCTCCAGGGCACGTTGCGCACCCAGTACAAACGCATCGGTCACATCATGACCATGGTGCTCGACCACGCGGGCGGCCCCGCGCAGCACTGCAGCACCGCCGCCCTCACCATGGATTTCCGCTGGCAGACGCGGCACCGGCAGGCCGCCGGCCATCTCGGGGCACATCGGCACAATGCGCCCTTCCATCTGCCAGCGCGCCAGGATGCCGCCTTCGGTGACGACCGTGCCGCCGTCATAGCGTACCGGCTGGCCCAGCAGGCAGGCACTCACCAGCACGCGTTGCATGGTCGGCGGCTCCGGCTTAGCGGCGCTCGCGGCGGATCATCCCCACCACCAGCGTCAACGCCAGAATCAGCAGCCAGATCAGCGACCACACCGGCACCGATAGGCCCAGCACCGGCGGCATCGGCCCAACACACAGGCCATCGGCTTCGAATACCTGCGGCAGCCATTTCGCTGTGGGCAACGCATTGACCCAGTTCTCGATCGGGTCGATACCGCATGTCGCCTTCGGGTTCAGCAGCAGCGATACGTGATACCCCGCCACGCACAGGCCGGCCAGCCCGGACAGCATCCCCAGCCCGTGCCACAGCAGCCGCGTGGCCGACGACAGCGCCGCCAGCAGCGAGAACACGCCAATGCCAAGGAACGCGAACCGCTGCAGGATGCACAGCGGGCAAGGCTGGAGCCCCTCAACGTGTTGCAGGTACAGCGCATAGCCGACCACCCCAAAGGAGATCACGGCAATCAGCAGGAAAAAGGCGCGCGAATTGGCTTGCATGGCGGCGTCGGCTCAGAGGCGTCTTAGAGAAAAGTTGGCGGATTATCGCATTGCAACGGCACGTGCATTTTCAAATGGCGCGCGCGACATCGTTGCGAATTTTTGAAGGATCAGGCTTCCAACGCCCGCACACGATCAATCGCCTGCTCGATGCGCTCGACAGCAATCACCTCCAGCCCATCAATCGCCTGCTTGGGTGCATTCGATTTCGGGATGACAGCAATCGAAAAACCCAGTTTTGCCGCTTCCTTCAACCGCTCTTGGCCGCGCGGTGTGGGACGGATCTCGCCCGCCAGACCGATCTCACCAAACACCACCAGCCCACGCGGCAGCGGCTTGTTGCGCATGGACGAATGGATCGCGAGCAACACCGCCAAATCCGCCGCCGGCTCGGTGATCTTCACCCCGCCCACGGCATTGAGGAACACGTCCTGATCAAAGCACGCAATGCCGGCATGGCGGTGCAGCACCGCCAACAGCATCGCCAGACGGTTCTGCTCCAGGCCCACCGCCAAGCGGCGCGGGTTCGGCACATTGGCGGTATCTACCAGCGCCTGGATCTCTACCAGCAGCGGCCGCGTGCCTTCCTGCGTGACCAGCACGCATGAGCCTGGCACCACCTGTTCATGCTGCGACAGGAACAGCGCCGACGGATTCGCCACCCCGCGCAACCCGCGCTCGGTCATCGCAAACACGCCCAGCTCGTTGACGGCGCCAAAGCGGTTCTTGAACGCGCGCACCAGCCGGTAGGACGAATGCGTATCGCCCTCGAAATACAGCACCGTATCGACGATGTGCTCAAGCACGCGCGGCCCCGCCAACGCGCCTTCCTTGGTCACATGGCCGACCAGGATGGTGGTCACATCCAGCCGCTTGGCAATACGCGTGAGTTGCGCCGCGCATTCGCGCACCTGCGCCACGGAGCCCGGCGCAGAGGTCAACGCCTCCGAATACAGCGTCTGGATGGAATCGATAACGACGACTTCCGGCTTTTCCGTCTCGATGGTTGCCTGGATGCGTTCGAGCTGAATCTCCGCCAGCAGCGCTAGATTCTGGCTCTCGATGCCGAGGCGATGCGCACGCAGCGCAATCTGCGAGCCGGATTCTTCGCCGCTCACATACAGCACACGCCGTGTGGCCGACAGGTTGGACAGCGCCTGCAGCAGCAGCGTCGACTTGCCGATGCCCGGATCGCCGCCGATCAGCACCACACCGCCACCGACCAGGCCACCGCCCAGTACACGGTCAAACTCATCGATACCGCTGGAGAAGCGCGGCACGTCTTCCGCGTCAATCTCCGACAGCTTGCGTACCGTCGCGCTCGATGCCAGCGATTGGAAACGCGCGCCCGCGCCAGAGGCCGGCTGCGCTACGGTTTCCACCAGCGTGTTCCACTGCTGGCAATGCGGGCACTGCCCCGCCCATTTCGGCGCCGTGCCACCGCATTCGGTGCACGTATAGACCGTCTTGCTCTTGGCCAAACAACCCCCTGCTTGCGGCCGCTACGCTTGTCGGGCAGCCGCTTGATCTTCGTATTGCGTGTGTAACTTGGCGCGACGTTCAGGCCGCCTTGCCGAGCTCGCCCGCGTCTGCGGTCTCAACCGGCTCGACTGTGACCGGCACGCGCGGCGCGACCGCGCACATCAGTTCATAGCCGACCGTACCAGCGGCATGCGCCACATCATCAATGGGCAGACCTTCACCCCACAGCGTGACGGACGTGCCAACGCGGGCGTTCGGCAGGTTTGACAGATCGACGGTAATCATGTCCATCGACACGCGCCCCACCGTGTGCGTGCGCTCGCCGTCAACCAGCACCGGCGTGAACTGGTCGCCCCAACCTGGGGCATGACGCGGGTAGCCGTCTGCATAGCCGCACGCCACCACGCCGATGCGCATCGGGCGTTCTGCCACGAAGCGCGAGCCGTAACCGATGGTGTCGCCCGCCTGCAGATCCTGGATGGCGATCAGTTCGCTCTTGAGCGACATGGCCGGCATCAGGCCCGTGCCTTCGATATCGCTGGCCAGGCCCGTCGGCGAGGCGCCGTACATGATCACGCCCGGGCGCACCCAGTCGCGATGCGCCTTCGGGTGCCACAACGTGGCGGCGGAGTTCGACAGCGATGCCTCGCCCGGCAACCCTTGCGTAGCCAGTTCGAAGGCAGCGAGCTGGTGCTCAATGCCGCGCGGGCCATCCGCATCGGAAAAATGCGTCATGTGGACGATGGTGCCAACGCCGGAGATGGCGCGGGCACGTTCCCACGCAGCCCGGTAAGCCGCCGGCATGAAACCGAGGCGGCTCATACCGGTGTTGATCTTGAGCTGCACACTGATGGGCCCTTTCAGGCGCGCCAATTCCAGCATGCGTAACTGGTCTTCGCTATGGACAGTCGTGGTCAGGCGGTACTGCTCGACGACAGCGAGGTCTTCAGGCTTGAAGAAGCCTTCCAGCAGCAGAACCGGCCCTTGCCAGCCAAGCTGGCGCACGCGGACGGCTTCATCGAGATCGAGCAGCCCGAAACCATCGGTCTGGCGCAGGCCTTCGTAGGCGCGCTCGATACCGTGGCCGTAGGCATTGGCCTTGACGACCGCCCACACACGCGAGTTGGGCGCATGGCGGCGGGCAACCTGGAGATTGTTGGCAAGTGCGGGGCCGTGGATGACGGCCTGAATGGGTCTTGGCATGACGGCAAACCTGCAGAACGTTGGAGCGATGGCGCGCTGGTGGTGCGGCATCGGTGTTGCAATGCAATAAATATTGCGAGGCCGGCGAACGTGCAGCGGCCGGCCCCGAGCGATCAGCGTTCTATTTGACCACAGGACGCCAACTGGTTCGCCCCCACAGGCCGATCGGCAAAAAAGAAAGTGCGCCGCCGTCACCGGAAGCGCACAAGTTTCATGTTATAAAGCCGTTCAAATTAGGCATGGGCAAACATACGTGATGCATTGGCTGCATAAGGAAAGTTGGGCAACAGCCACTTCTTTTTGCGTGACCGCATCGCACCCGGGTTTGACCATGTGCGCAGGCGAGACAAAAAGACGTACCGAGCGGAACGCATGCCTCGGACGCCTGTCAGTGAAGATTCCTACGGTTGCCCGGCGATGCGTGTCTTGCAGCACCGAACTGGCCCGATAAAGGGAACCACAGCCAGGGGAGCCCGCGCGGGCGGCGGCATGCATGCTGCACTCGCGCACCTGTGCGCTGCACGGCCGGTCAGCCGATGCATCGCGCAGCCGGCTGCCTGGGAGGGAAGCTTCCGTACGCCGGCACAACGTCTGCGCGTCGTGAAGACGGGATTGGCACCGCGATCTACGGGGACGAATTCGAAGGTATGAAGAAGGGTTTTTACACCATCATGGCGGCGCAGTTTTTCTCGTCGCTCGCCGACAATGCGCTGCTCATCGCCGCCATCGCCCTTCTGACAGAGATGCATGCGCCGCAGTGGATGACCCCGCTGCTCAAACTGTTCTTCGTGCTCTCTTACGTTCTGCTTGCCGCCTTCGTGGGCGCCTTTGCAGACTCCCGGCCCAAAGGCCGCGTGATGCTCATCACCAATGCCATCAAGTTGATCGGTTGCGGCGTCATGCTCACCGGCGTACATCCGCTGCTCGCCTACGGCGTGGTGGGCTTTGGCGCGGCAGCGTATTCTCCGGCCAAGTACGGCATCCTCACCGAGCTGCTTCCCCCTGAAAAACTGGTTGCCGCCAACGGCTGGATCGAAGGGCTGACGGTCAGTTCGATCATCCTCGGCACGGTGCTGGGCGGCGCACTGATCTCCAAGCATGTGTCGACGTGGCTGTTGGCGTTTGATATTCCCGGCCTGGAAGCCATCGACACGCCTGCGGAAGCGGCCATGCTCGTCATCATGGTGATCTACCTGATCGCGGCACTGTTCAATCTGCGGATTCCCGACACCGGTGCACGCTACCCGCAGCAAGAGAAGAACCCGGTACGCCTGATCTCCGAATTTGCCGACTGCTTCAACGCGCTGTGGCGCGACCGGCTGGGCCAGATCTCGCTGGCGGTGACGACGCTGTTCTGGGGCGCGGGCGCCACGTTGCAGTTCATCGTGCTGAAGTGGGCGGAGCAATCGCTTGAGCTGAACCTGTCACAGGGCGCCATTCTGCAGGCCGTAGTGGCCGTGGGTGTGGCCGCCGGCGCCATGGCGGCTGCGGTAAAGATCCCGCTGCGCCGCTCGCTCGATGTGCTGCCGGTGGGCGTAGCGATGGGCGCGGTCGTCATGCTGATGGCGTTCTATACCAAGCACACGATTCCCGAAGTCACGTTCCACATCGGCGAGTTCAAGTTGCCGCTGTACATGCTGATCGCCTACCTGTTCCTGATGGTGGTGGGCGCGATGTCGGGCTTCTTCGTGGTACCGATGAATGCATTGCTGCAGCACCGTGGGCACGTGCTGCTCTCGGCAGGTCACTCGATCGCCGTGCAGAACTTCAACGAGAACGTTTCGGTGCTGCTGATGCTGTGCCTGTACGCCCTGCTCATCAAACTCAACGTGCCCGTGAGCATCGTGATCGTGTCGTTCGGCATCTTCGTGTGCATCACGATGGCGCTGGTGATGCGCCGACATCGCATCAACGAGAAGCTGTTCCACACCGCAGCCCTCATCGGCGAGGACAAGCACCACTGAGCAAGCACCGCTAAGCGCTGCTGCGTGCCTCTGCCAGGAGCCACGCACGGAACGCGGCAACCTCGGGGCGACCGGCCGAGGCACGCGAATACACCAGCCAGTAGCTGAAGTCGTTCGGCATGCTCACGTCGAACGGCTGCACCAGCCGCCCGGCCGCCAGGTCGTCCGCGGCGAGCAGCAACCGGCCCAACGCCAGGCCCTGGCCCTCCACGGCCGCCTGCAAGACCATCCCCGCATCGTTGAAGACCACGCCCGACGTACGCCGGGGCGGTGTCACACCAGCATGCTCGAACCACGCGCGCCAGGCGCTTTTGGGCTCGTCGTGCAGCAGCGTGGCATGGCGCAAGTCAGCTGGCGCTGCCAATGAATCTCGCAACGCCGGGCTGCACACGGGGCTCAGGTACTCACGTGCGATGAGGTCGGCTTTCAAGCCCGGCCAGCGGCCCAACCCAGAGCGGATGCCAATGTCGAAGCTGTCGTCGGTGTGGGCCCACAGCGTGGTGGAGGTGGTCAGTTTCAACTCGATCTCCGGATGCTGCGCGCGGAAGCCGCCCAGCCTCGGCAGCAGCCAGCGTGATGCAAACGACGGCAACGCGGTGATGCGCAGCATGTCTTGCGAGCGCCCGCTCAAGCGCGCAGTCGCCTCCGCCAGACCATCGAACAGATGCGTCAGCTCGGATAGATAGCTGCCGCCTTCCGCCGTGAGCGTCAGTGCATGACCGCGTCGGGCAAACAGTTTCAGGCCAAGCCAGTCCTCCAACTGCCTTACCTGATGGCTGATGGCCGCCTGCGTGACGCACAGCTCGGCAGCGGCGCGAGTGAAGCTCAGGTGGCGCGCGGCAGCTTCGAAGGCCCGCAGCGCGCCCAACGGCGGCAGTCGTCGCATGGTGTTTGCTCGATAACCCTGGTTGATCGAAGCCATGAGGATAGATCGTTTTGCACCGCATCGCGCACCCCGTCTAATGGCGGCTTCGGCGCACACCGCGCCATCGTCATTGGAGATCAACACCATGCTCGCGTGGGAACTGTGGGTCGCCTTCTTCGGCTACGCCATTCCGATGGTCATCAGCCCCGGTCCGGGCAACACGTTGCTGGCGACTACCGGCGGGCGCTTCGGCATCCGTGGCTCAGTCCCGTTCTGGCTGGGCTTTGAAGCGGCCAACCTGGTGCTGTGCCTGATCTATGGCCTCGGGCTCGGCCGTGTGCTGCACGACTATCCGGCGATCGAACAGGCGTTGAAATGGGTGGGCGTGCTGTATCTGCTCTATCTCGCCAAGGGCTTCCTGATGCCGTCGGTCAAAGGCGCTGCGGAAGCGCGTAATACCTCGCGCCTGGGTTTTGGCGCGGGCTTCTTCTGCGTCATGGTCAACCCGAAGATCCACTCGATGATCGTCGTGATGTTCGCGCAGTTCCTGAAGCCGGGCGCAAGCATGGCGACACAGGCGGCCATGCTGACGGCAGGCTTCATGCTCGTGGGCGTGACGTGCCACTTCCCCTGGATTGCGGGCGGCAAGGTGGTACTGCAGCGCTTCCGCTCGCCGCGGGCGCTGCGCATTCAGGGGTGGATCTTCGGGCTGTGCATGCTCGCGGTGGCGGCGTATGTCGCCCTCACCTGAGTGCGATGCTATTGGCCGCCGTGCTCTGCATAGACCTTGCGCGCGAGGCACAGGTCTTCCCACGCGCGGGCCTTATCAGTGAGCGTGCGCAGCAGATAGGCCGGGTGATACGTCACTACCACGGGCACGCCTTCCACCTCGTGCACCTTGCCGCGCAGCTTGCTCACAGCCGTCTGTGTCTGCAGCAGGTTCTGCGCGGCAACGCGGCCCAGCACAACGATGATGCGTGGCTTGACCAGCGCAATCTGGCGCTTGAGATACGGGTCGCACATCGCCGCCTCATCCGGCTCCGGATCACGGTTGCCTGGCGGACGGCATTTGAGCACGTTGGCGATGAACACGCCCTTCTCACGCGAGAGGCCCACAGCACGCAGCATGCTGTCGAGCAGCTTGCCGGCCTGGCCGACAAAGGGCTCGCCTTGCTTGTCTTCGTTTTCGCCCGGGGCCTCGCCGATCAGCATCCACTCGGCCTGGCGGTCGCCAACGCCAAAGACCGTATTGGTGCGGCGCTCGCACAATTTGCACGACGTGCAGTTGGAAACGGCGTCTTCCAGCTGCGCCCAGTCGAACGCTGCAATGCGTTGCGCGCGGGGCTCGGCAGCATCGTTTGGCGCTTCAGCCGCGTGTGCCACTTCGGGGAGTACCTCGATGCGCGCGACGACGGGTTCCGGAGCCGCAACGGCAGTCTCAGCGACAACCGGCTCGGCAACGGCAACCTCGACGACCTCAGCAACTTCCACCTCGACCGGCTCGGTGCCGCGCAGCACCCATTCGTTGGAAACGCCCAGCGCCTCCAGCATGCGAGATCGACGATTCATGCTGCCTCCACCCCGCTCGCTTCGCAGACGATGCGCATGACGAGCGCGTCTTCGCGTGTGTTGTTCTCGGCCGGGTAATAGCGTTTGCGGCGGCCGATCTCGGCAAACCCCACGCGGTGATACAGCGAAATCGCGCCGGCGTTGGACGGCCGCACTTCCAGCAGCAGGCTGCCAAAGCCACGCGCGAGCGTCAGCGCCACTGCCAGACGCAACAGCCAACGCCCCAGCCCCTGTCGCTGCCAGACGGGAGCCACTGTCACGTTCAGCAGGTGCATCTCGTCAACTACCGGCATCAGGATCAGGTAGCCCGCGACCTCGTTGCCACCGTCACGCAGCACGATGCCAAGGTGACCCGACTTGAGCGAATCCTCGAAGTTGCCGCGCGACCAGGGAAACGCAAACGCGGCCTGCTCGATAGCGGCGACGCCGCCCAGATCCAGCGCTGTCATGCGTTCGGCGCGCCAGCCGGCGGGCAGCGGCGTCTGCGCGGTCACGCTGGCCAGTGCGTTGTCGATCAGACTCATGCGCCCAGTCCTGCCGCAGCCTTGGCCTGCTGCACGGCCTGACGCTCTTCAATGGTGAGTGCGACCTTGTCGCGCACATACAGCGGCGCAGCATCCTCGGGGCGGGCCGTGTGGCCCGCAGCCAGCAGGCGCAACCCGAGCGCGGCGATCTCGCGCGCATGCGGTGCCACCTCCGGCAGCACGGTGGTCGCGCCGGTCGCAGCGGTCAGTTGGTCTCCGAATACCGTAGCGGCATTGCCGACCAGCCAGTACGGCTGCGACGGTGTGATCACGGTTTGAGGGCCACTCACCTGGATGGCCGTAAGCGCGTGCCAGCCCGAAGCATCCTGTGTTGCATCAGCGGGGACGAAGCTGGCCCAGTAGCACTCGTCCATCCGTGCATCGAGCGCAACCGTCACCGCCGTGCCGGCTGGCAGCGTTGCGCGCGTCTGTTCCGCGCATGCGACCAGGGAGTTGACCGGCACCACCGGCAGATCAGCGCCAAACGCCAGACCCTGCGCAACCCCGCAAGCGGTACGCAGCCCGGTGAAGGAGCCAGGCCCTGCACCGAAGGCAATCGCAGCGCAATCGGCCAGCGCGATGCCGGCCTCGGCTAGCAATTCGCCGGCGGCCGGCAGCACACGGCTGCTGGAACGCGCGCCGGTGTGCTCATGGCGGAACAGCGTGCGCGCGCCGTCACCAAGGGCGACGGAACAGAACTCGGTGGAGGTATCGAAAGCAAGAATCCAAGGCATGGCGGCATTGTACCGGCTGGTGTGACGGCTGAATGCGCAAACCCGTACCCAGTCATGCGGAAAACCGAAGCCATCCTCGAATTCAAACGGCCCGACCGCACGACCCCGGCGCTATCATCGTCGGACCATTGTTTTCAGCCGGGAATCATCATGAGCGACCTGCAAGCCCGTTTCGACCAAGCCCAGATTGACGTCAAGGGCCTTTCCGAGCGCCCCGCCAACATGACGCTGCTGCGTCTGTACGCCCTCTTCAAGCAAGGCAGCGAAGGCGATGCGCACGGCGACAAGCCGGGCTTCACCGACATCGTCGGCCGCTACAAATTTGAAGCCTGGGAAGGCCTGAAGGGCACCTCGCAAGACGACGCCAAGCAAAAATACATCGACCTCGTCGAAGAACTGAAGAGCGGCGCGACGACCTGATCGTTGCCTCGTCAGACGAAAAACCGGGCCTCGTGCCCGGTTTTTTATTGCGCGGCGGGAATGGCAGATGGCACCTCGCGGCGCCGCATGCGCCACGCAGCCAGCACCGCCAGCGTGCACAGCGTGCCGAGAAAAATGAACGTCTCGTCAAAGGCCAGGATGCGGGCATCCGGGTCGACCGCCGCGCCGTGCACGGTTTCGATGCCGCGTGACGCGAGCCGCCATTGCAGGAAGATGCCCGTGGCCGACACGCCAATCGCCCCGCCGAGCTGGCGCAGGAAGTTAACCGCGCTGGAGCCCTGCGGAATCAGTGTGAAATCCACACCGCGCATCGCACCAAGACTCAGTGATGGCAGCACGAAACCCAGCCCGATCCGGCCAATAACGGCAATCGCGATCAGCAGCAGATAGCTCGTCGCTCGGGTGTTGGTCGCCATCAGGAAGAAGGACACTGCCAGCGCGGCCAATCCGAACGACACCAGCCGGAACGGCTCGATACGGTTAGTCAGGCGCCCCGCCAAAATGATGG